>Ga0307512_10001735_pt1 | contig 29747 bp, 38 predicted proteins | sample 14_EM_MG_FD_200267 | JGI IMG/M metagenome (GOLD analysis project Ga0307512, IMG submission 200267) | Populus trichocarpa ectomycorrhiza microbial communities from riparian zone in the Pacific Northwest, United States - 14_EM | ecosystem: Host-associated > Plants > Roots > Unclassified | place... | reverse complement strand
CGTTTCAGTCGGTCAGTCGGTCGGGCGTTCGGGGTCGTGATCGTTGAATTGCTTGGGCGCTGAACTGCAAAGGCGCTGGTGCGAATTCGGTGTGTGGGGGGGGGGGGGAACCAACAGTCACAATTGCGCAAAAGGTTGTGAACCCTTATCGCAGCTTGAGCCGCATCCTAGAGTGCTAAGCTTGGTCTAATCGTCCACCCTCACACAACCCAAGCTCACGCTTCTAACGGCATTCAGAATGGTATCTTTACCACTGCCCCATTCCCTCACAGCACAGCTGATATCAGTAACAGTCGAAAGATTCCACTCGCACGCACGTCCACCTTACCTCGGGTCGCTTCGCCGACCTCTTTGACGACTTCTGTCGCGACAAGCTTCCTGACGACGACATCTACGTCCCGCCGCACCACCAACCTATCAATCCCGAGGACGAAGATGACGTGATCCCGGACCAGCATGGTATTACCGACGATGACTCCATTGTCTGGCGCCAGCTGACAGTATGACCACAGCAGCGTTCGGTATCACGCAGGCGCAGCAGAAAAAGCATGAGCCCGCGTGGAAGGATTTGGGGCTCAGCGACTTGATGGCCGCGGGAATGGGATCGGGAGCGGCGCCGGACGAGAAGCCAAAGAAACTTCCGCGGTAGATAAACCATGGCGTTGTATTACTGTTACTTCACGGGAGTATGGAAAGTAGGTTTCTTTCTGGCAACGGGCGTTTGTATTCTACTATCTGTCGATGGTTTTTCGATGCATGGAGCTGTGTTCAATAGCTATCCACCTATGGCACTTATCATCTTAGAACCACGTTTTGCATCCTGACCTATTCTCGGATTCCTTCAAATACTGCAAATACACACATAGAAAACTTTTCCACGCTACCGCTTCATTCCGTTCGGGGTGCGAGCGCGGTCCATCCTCACTACCAACGTCCCATCAGGAAATTCATTTTATCACTGACATAGCGCGTCACTCTACGAAACGCAAGCCTCAGCCTTCACATAAGAACATAAGAAGTCTTCACCAGGACTATCAAAATTACCGATACTGTGCAGACTGTGTTTGACCAGCATATAGATTATTGTTACCAGGAGGCTGCTGCTGCTGCTGCTGTAGATAATAGGGTTGCTGAGGCGGATACTGTTGTGGAGACAGACCCGGTGAAGGCGGAGGCTGTTGTAAAAATCCCCCCCTGGGGGTTTGACCACTGGGCGAAGGCGGGGGTTGTGTATAGTTCTGGGGCTGTTGAGGATACTGAGGTACCGGTGTGAATCCCTGACCTTGCTGCGGCGGGGGAAATTGCGAGGATTGAGGCGGCTGCGGACTATGGGAAGGTGACGGGCCAGCACTACGTGAATCTTGGTGCGCATATTGGAGCGGCTGCAGATTCTGCTGAGGCTGCAGCTGATAGACCGGCTGGCCCTGGGCATAAGGCGGGGGTACATATAGTGGGTAAGGAGCCTGAGCCTGGGGAGGAGGCTGGCGAGGCGGCGGTTGGTATTGCTGCGCTTGCTGGACCTGCTGGGCCTGTGGGACCTGTGGGGCCTGTTGTTGATATTGGGGATATGCCTGCTGGATATACTGGGATCTATCCTTCTGCTGGACTGGTGGCACATCGTTTGCATTGCTCTCATCCTTTTTGTCGTACTGCTTGTGGTTAGCCACTGCTACAAAGAGATGTTTGAAACATACGGTCTTGTCGATGCTCCCGAGGAGCAGCTTGGTGTACCAGAGTTCTCGGGTTAGAACCTGGTTCATCCTCTTGAACTCGGCCGATTCCATCTCGAAGTCTACAAATAGCATATCTGTCAGACAAGTCACACAGCAGCTACCGTGGTATCGCGTACTAGAAGTACAATCAATCATCCCTCCCACAATTGGATCCGAATCAAGAGAATGCAGGAAATCCTGGGCACCTCTGTCTGTTCCCACCTGCGCAATCTGGAATGCAACTATGCCTAGTTCAGCCGTTGGCCACTTACGCACTGATAGAGAGAGCAATAAGAGAAATGAACAAACCATGTCGACCGTATTTTTTCTGCACGGCCAAAATATCCTGCTGGAATTTGCCATCTTGGTTATCGGTAGGCTATATATGCGAAAAGTATTAGTACCCATCCCGACTGCAGCAGCTTAGTGGCTTTTACCATTCCGTCTGTGATAATTATAACCATCACAGGCTTCCTAAGGGTGCTCGGAACAGCTACATCTGTTGGTGCGAATTGGGCCAGGATCTTCCTATCAAAAGACCCCGCCAATGGTGTTACGCCCGAGAAATCAACTCTATTGACGAGATCTTCCGCCTGGGCTTCCGTCCTGATACCATCCCCCTTAAGGTCTGAATTCATGAATCTGACCGCGAATCCATCCTGATCAAACAAGCTGCTTGCAAACGCAACGCTCTTGAGCAAGAACTTGAGTTCGTCTTTGAGACCTGAGAAGTGAATAGATCCGCTATCGTCGAGCAAGAAGACAACATCATAGAGGGCGAGCTTTGTCAGATCGAACCCGATCTCAAGTGGCAGCTTCCACTGCTGACAGATGATATTAATGGGATCCCGTCTGGAAATTTCCTCAGCTAACTGGCGAAGCGTTTGTTCGGGATAAAATTGATGCAACATGTTTTCGTCAACCGTTTCTTTCAGCACGTCGAACAGGAAGGTGGGGTTAGTTGGTCCACTCCCTGTGAGCGGTTGCTGTTGCTGTAATTGTAATTGTTGCGGTTGCTGTTGCTGCTGTTGTATCTGCTGTTGCTGCTGTTGCTGCTGTTGTATCTGCTGTTGTATCTGCTGTTGGTGCTGTTGTTGTTGCTGCTCCTGCTGGGGAGCTGATCCGTTAGGCGCATACTGTTGGGGCTGCTGCTGCTGATATACAGGCTGAGGAGAATATTGATGCGCCTGTTGCTGCTGCGGTGGTGGCTGTTTTACGATTTCATCAGGAAGTCATCACTGGATTCAGAAATTGAGCATACATATTGGTACTGGCCCGATGCCTGCAGTTGGCTATACTGAGCTTGCTGTTGCTGGCCGAATGGTTGTTGCGGCGGATATTGTGGTTGACTCTGAGGAGGACCCTGAGGAGGATAAATTGCAGGTTGTTGATGTTGTTGTAACGGATAGCCTACGACTTGAGCCGCTGCCAGTTTACTTGCGAGCTATAACACACGGTTCAATACAGATGGTTTCTAGGCTAGAAAGTGGGGTGACACATACACCCATGAAGCTGTCTGGTTATACAAGTCGTTAGACTTGCGGTTGAAGGTTGTCTATGAATTTGGATCCGGGTGATGAAAAATACTTGTTATCCTGCAAAAGCGTCTTAGAGAGCTGTCTCGAGCTGTCTACTTATATTCACTCAGGTGTAGAGCGGGGTCGCTGATCCCAGACCACACACAAGTTGGTCACAGGGCTTGCAAGGGAGAAAAGAACCTCGCAAACTGACACCGGGTGAGCTGCGGATACCCGACAAACTTCACTAATCTCTGACTATTAAAGTCTTTGCCCCGAAGGTGTCATTCATACATAGTGAAAGATTCAACTCCGCTTCAGTGTCACTCCGAGATGACATAGTTGATTTTGGCCTGCGCCATTGGCTTGCACTTACTTTTTGGGTGTGCATCAAATCTAAACAACTTAAATAGGACCTGTCAAGTATTGGCGAAAGGTTGCAGATAGCATGATGCACCGCCACACTAGGAGCTTTCTTCACCTTTCACTATTACTATTAACTTTAATAAATTTATTGTTTATTATATCTAAACATTTGTTTAAGTAGTGCTGATATATTAGTAATACGAACGATGGGGTCCTAAGTACCGTTGTATGTACCAGAAAATTTTCAAGGTGAAATCAAATATAAGAGCAATATTGCCCCTTTACAACTCGCATGAAGCACAGCAACTACAACCACCATCTCATCCACCCCCTTGATAAACGCGGTTTCTGCTTGCAACTCAATCAAGAACGCTAAGAAATCGATTTTGACAGCCGTCTATTACCAAGGAAACTGTCATGAATTCCTCGCGTGCCGTTAGAGGACCGCTGGCCCTCTTTCTTTCGCGCAGCCACCCGCTTTAATTACTCTCACGCCTTGGGAATTACCAGAGTCTTTGCGCACGGGTACATAGAGCTACATTGTGCCGTGTATCATCTGCTTAAAGCTCGTGAACCAGCCCCAAACGCACCGCTGCGGCTGGGCTCGGAGAAGGTGCTGGACACAATTGTACTACCCAAGAACTTACGGTACCCTCAAAAGAATCCAGTATCTGTGCAATGCTCACTGATACCTACCTACATAGTATTATGCGAGTGCCTGAATCTGCATGGCACTCAAGGCACAATCGAGGCCGCCCTCTACCAGGGTAAGAAGCTGATACAAGACAGGCTGAGTTTGCGGATTATTTTTGAGTTTGGGAGGCTTGGGTGCTGGGAAGTCGCCGCAAAGTGCCCGAAGTGAGTCATCAGATCTAGAAATAATGGCGGTGATTACCATGTGATAATAAAACCATGTGGCTGCTGCGGCGAACCGCCACTGCATATGATTCGATATGAAGGCATGACAGTGGAGAACCGAGATGGTACAATATTAATCAAAGCAGCACCATTGATTTTTAATGAAGTGATGATTCCAAGGTGGCGGGGTTTGGAAGAACTAGCAAACCGGTAGTTGAGTATTTAAGTACCGTAGGTATAATTCCAATAATAAGCCGCGGGGCTTTTCAAGTCAGCGCTTTATTTTATCCCCTCTACCCGCAGAGTGCACAACAAACTTTAGATTCAGACCGCAGTCACCAAAAAAGAAAATTCTACGCCCAGCTGCTCATCTGCAATTCCGTCTTTGTAACCCCTCTGCTCTTCAATGAAACCCGTTTGTCAGATGTTATGCGTGTTCATGCACATAGAATGGCTGTTTGCATCCCGGCGTACCTCAATTTCGCATTACCTGGCTTTCATTACCCGGCCCTACTCTTTTGCATGCAATATCGCTCAGTTTCTCTCGCTCTCGGCCATCAGGTTGTCGCACACTCACTAGCTCCTCCTCCTCCAGCAAACTAACTCTCCCTTATGACATTTGCTCCTCCTACTTGTCCTCATTGTCCTCCTGCATTAGTCACTGTCTAGACTTCATTTAATCCCATGACACTTGTTTATTTCCAACCAATGTAAATCGATCGATTTGAATTGCGTGACTTCCAAAGCCTCTCACTAACTGCAGAGCACAATAGTGATCCACTCATTAGCGATGCGGGAAAGGGGAGAAAATTTGATCCGAAAGTTTGTGTTGCCCTGCTTTCATATTGCCACATCTTGTCTCACTCAATTGCATCACAACTTGCCACTTGTATTTTCTTGTATTTCTTAGGGACCCACGTATTGATTCGCGACTTTTTGCTCTCGGCCTTTAGGGAATCGCACACCGGTATATCGCGATATCATGAGGTTTCCACTACAGGTGTCACTCCTCCAGTAACTTGACTTTCACCCGTGACACTCGCTTCTCCTGCTCCTCTTCCATGGACTTAGCCACTCACTTGCAATTTGTGCAGTCAGTTCTACTTTCATTATCCAGATTCATGTAATTGAAGAGCCGCTTAGAACATTTGAATTCAAACTTCAGAGCATCTTACCGAGCGAAGCGAAGCTTTAGTAGGTAAAATGACTTCCGCTTTTACGTTAGTAAAGTAAAAAGTCTAAGTATGAGAGCGGAGAAGTGATCGACTCAGACACGGGGTCCGGACACAGAATTTGGATATAGGGTGTTGATTGATGCTTGTATATTCCTTAAGACAAAAGAAACCGTTCTGGTGGCTGCTTTATTCTCCTTAACATCGTCTGGATCACTTATTGCATATGAACACAGAAGTCAATCTTTACTTGTAGCTGCTTGATCACCTGATAGAAATCTCTACGGTAACTCATTAGAAGCTGCAAGCTTCTACTCATGCCAGATTACACACATCTTACATACTCTCATTTGAGTTGAACACAAGATGTCACTCGTTTTCGTAGTTTTTCGCTTCGGAGCACGTGAAACCTTAAGAGCTTGTTAATATACGTGCCTCGGAATAAGACCCTACGCCGGTAAAGACCACCGGAACCCTAGCCTCTTCTTGCGAGACGCATTACATTAGTTTAGATGCACGAACGGCATGATGTAGTCGCTATCTTGAATGAAAAAGAATGCCCCGCCGCCGATAGAAAGCGCATCATTTAGCGGCATATTTGTGCCAATTAGGGCAAGGAAGATGAATCTGACGGTACGTATCTGACAGATTGTTTGGGTTGGTCAAGTTAAGCTACGGTCATCGTGACTTGCAAGCCAGCAACTTGGCTATTGCTTGCTTTTCTTCTCTGCCAAATCTCTATCGTCACGAAGAAATGACAGAGCTTGTTGCTAGGAAACAGTTAGCTACGAGCATTCAGGTTGCAAATTTTCACCTGCTCTTCCTCTGCGCGTGTGAGATTCTCCACCACTATCGTTACGGCTTTGTGTATGATGTGTCGTAGTTTCGTCAAAAGAGGGTAACAATGCTATTGTTCGCTTATAGTTGCGCCCAAAGCGGTTAGCAGTGCTACGTGCTCTATCGTCTTTTTCGCCTGTTCGAATGGTGCCCCAGCACACCCAGCGTCCAACTCACGGTCCTGCCGCTCACTTGGACAGCTCATCCACCAACATCCTTGATCTCGACTCCTCTCGTCAAGAAAACTACCTCGACTGTCCTGTCGCTCCCGTTTGTGCATCCTCGAGCTTCTGCCAGCCAGTTGCTGTGACCAGCCATCCGAAACACCAACACCCATCACCAAGAACAATCTCCACCCCCAGGGACGTCAACTAACGATGGGTAACTGCGGATCGTCTTGTTCGTCCTGTTGCAAAGGTTCGTTTCTCACTTCTTTGTCTGCAGGGGCGCCCTTTCTGACGCAGCACGTCTAGGTCGTTCTCGGGATGGCGGTCTTTACGAGCCTGTCCTTCAGGAGAGCGAGCGGGAAGCGGTGTCGGATCTTCTTCAGTATCTCGAAAATGCATGTTACATCCGTCGCTACCTTCTACTCGTTTAACCTAGCTAATACCGTTTGCAGCGAGCGGAGGTTGATTTCTTTAGCGGAGAACCCCTTCGGGCCTTGAGTACGCTGGTGTACTCCGATAACGTCGATCTCCAGAGAAGTGCGAGCTTGACATTTGCAGAGATCACCGAACGAGGCGGGTTCCTCTCCATTCTTGCCAAATAATGGGTGCTTTCTAATATCTTGGTGTGTGTAGATGTTCGGGAAGTCGATCGCGACACGCTGGAGCCAATTCTATTTCTTTTGCAAAACTCGGACATAGAGGTACAAAGGGCCGCTAGTGCCGCCCTTGGAAACCTTGCAGTCAACAGTATGTACAATTGGAGAGCTCGAAACATGCTTTGAGGCTGACAAGGATGTAGCCGAGAATAAGGTTGCGATCGTTTTACTTGGAGGATTAGCTCCTTTGATTCGTCAGATGATGTCTCCCAACGTTGAAGTGCAATGCAATGCGGTTGGATGCATCACCAACCTGGCGACTCATGAGGACAACAAGGCAAAGATTGCAAGATCGGGAGCTTTGGGACCATTGACAAGGCTGGCGAAATCGAAGGATATGCGGGTTCAACGTAACGCAACTGGTGCTCTGTTGAACATGACACATTCCGGTATATCAAGTTACAGCATGTTTTAGCTGTCGTGCGGTCACTTACTTGTGTCTAGATGATAACCGCCAACAGTTGGTTAACGCCGGTGCAATCCCCGTCCTCGTTTCTCTTTTGTCCTCTCACGACGTTGATGTGCAGTACTACTGCACTACTGCTCTTAGCAATATCGCAGTAGACGGAAACAACCGGAAGAAACTTGCACAGACCGAACCTAAACTTGTGTTTTCCCTCGTTCACTTGATGGATTCCTCGAGTCCAAAGGTGCAGTGTCAAGCTGCGTTGGCATTGAGAAATTTGGCATCGGATGAGAAATACCAACTTGAGATTGTTCGGGCCAAGGGCCTGCCGCCACTCCTCCGCCTCCTGCAGTCATCCTTCCTGCCTCTCATCTTGTCTGCCGTTGCATGCATCCGTAACATCTCAATACACCCTCTCAACGAATCACCCATCATCGAAGCAGGATTTTTGAGACCGTTGGTGGATTTGCTTGGGTCTACGGATAACGAGGAGATTCAATGCCATGCTATATCTACACTGCGAAATCTCGCCGCAAGTTCAGATAAGAACAAGGAGTTGGTTCTGGAGGCCGGTGCAGTTCAAAAGTGCAAGCAGTTGGTATTGGAGGTGCCTCTAAGCGTTCAGTCGGAGATGACGGCGGCTATTGCGGTGCTGGCATTGAGCGATGAATTGAAGGCGCATCTTTTGAGCCTTGGGGTTTTCGATGTGTTGATTCCTTTGACCGCTTCGGAGAGTATTGAGGTGCAAGGCAACAGTGCTGCTGCACTTGGAAATCTTTCCTCAAAAGGTAAATCTCATATCCTGGTCTTGTGTCGGCAACTAATCGGTAGATGTAGTTGGCGATTACTCCATGTTTGTGCAAGACTGGCGAGAGCCTTCCGGCGGTATTCACGGCTACCTCAAGCGATTCCTTGAAAGCAACGACCCGACATTCCAGCATATTGCAATCTGGACTTTGCTTCAGTTGCTCGAGTCGGATGATGTCAAACTGAAGGCGCTTATCAGCCAGTCCACAGAAATCGTCACGATGATCAAGGATATTGCGAATAAAACGGTAGACTCCGATGACGAAGGGGATGATGGTGAGGCGGAGGTGGTCTTCCTGGCACGGCGGTCGGCGAATTTGCTGGAAGGAAACGAGACTGCTTCTACTGCGATGGGAACTAATAAAGCGCAGTAGATGTGGGGAGTAAGGGGTAGTGGTAGCGGGGATAATAATCCGCGTGGACATCATGAAAGATGATGGGAGCTTGTGAGGTGTCGTGCTCTCTAAATACTCTTTTCCTTTATCTGTCTATTTTTGCATCATGAAGTTTGTTCTATTTGTTTGTTTGTCCATGCTGCCGCTGTTGCTCGAGAGCTATGGTTGCGTTTGCGTTTGTGCGTTGGGTTTTGTAAAGCGATTTGGCAGGTCTTTTTACCATACTTTTTCTTTTCTTTTATGGTACTTCACTTTATGGATCCTACGAGTTTTCTTTTGTCGTCTGGTAGGTAGTGGGAAGCGTGGGAATTCTGAAATTGCAAGAAATTGTTGCTTTTGCGTTACGGATAGCTAGGGGATTTGTATGATGCATGCCTCTGATGAATGATATGAAGCGTGGATATGGATGCGCGCAAACTGGGGATAATAATTTCTAGTACTTTGCTCTATAATGGGGTTGTGAGATTTTAACGTCGATATCTCATGCTGCTGGAATTAGGGGGTGCATATGGAAGTTTTCAATACCATCTGGCGAGATTTTCGCAAGTATTTTTTTCACACTAATGCACATAATTCATTCTCTGCGTGAAATCTTCTGCCGCTGCCCGGAGGTACAGGTCTCCTGATCATGAGTCCAAATGGCCCCGATGAAAGACCCCGCAGCGGGTAGCGGCTATGGATGATTGTTCACCGTTAAAGAGTGCTATGTTAGACTGGATAGGGGGGTTCTATATTCGGAGATCGATACCCTTAGCCCAGGGGACATACATATATGCCCGGCGGACTATAGGGGCGGGCTAGACAACGTGGATTGCAGATCTGGAACTTTCGATTTAAGGCCATATATTCCGACGGTGATGATACCCTTGTGAGCGCCCAAACATTGCGTTCTCCGGGCAACGGAGCTTTGGGGCCTGAACTATCTCAAATTTCGCGTCCGAGGGTCCTCGCTGATTTAGCCAATTAGCAACTGTAGGCCGTGCGGTAAGGTGGGAATTCTCACTTGGACTTGACCGTCTCTGATGATGCAGTTATTGCAACTGCATTGTTGGCCTGTCGGACATTTACTATTTCATTCACCTGCTCTGCAGCTCGAATAACTCGAAACAGTCAATGATTAGTTCCTGCAGGGCGCTATTGTAGCTATTTGGTTAGCGACGCAGGCTGCGGCGTAGGTGCTGTTCGGCGTCTTGGATGGTGGTTGGTTGGTCTTCAGATGAGTATGTATGTTGGTTCAGAACTCTGTTCCTTTGTGGATCCTTATATGCTGATTGATGTCAATTCCTTGCGTTAGATCCTGCGAGGCTGTTGTTTTGACAGACTGAGCGATTTCAATGCGGGGTATATCGATTGTCTGCACGACACAACAGCTGTCTGCACGAAGCAACACTGGGGGTGCGATGTTTGTTGTGTTGTTGCAATCTTGCATCTCGATACTGACGCGATGTAACATCCGCACCTGCTGCTTTGGGCGTCTAAGGCTGGCTTGACATGGTCCGTGCGGGGATGAACTCCCCATTCCAGAAATTGCGTGCAGGGCCATCCATATTTGGGCGGCTCAAAATGGAAGACTGTTTACACCTCTCGCCAATCAGCCGGGGGCATGCAGGGATTGCAGCGAACTGGCCTCACTCCCACCTTGTTTGTTTTGTTTTTGTGAAGCGAATTTCTCGCTGTTCTTTAAGTCTCCTCTCCCGCCTGAATCACTCACCAACCCGCCCGTCACTCACCTCGATACCAATTGCAACTCGCCACCGTCTCTTCTCATAATTCCTTGTTGACCGCCCTGCTCCACGTGGTTTTTGTTGTATCTTTATGTCGTTGCCCGCTTTCTAATTGCTTTTGACTTTTGCTTTTGGTACGTACAATTGTTGCCATTCCCCTGGTTGATGGAACAGCTACTGACCGTCACTGTACAGGTTATCATCGACGGCCATACCGTGAAGTACAATCCTCTCGCTGGCAATGGAGCACCAACCCCGCGTGCGGACGTCTCGTCGGTCCCGTCCCTCGCTGGCGGCTTTCGCCGACAGTGGCTACGAACCTTCCCGTCCGGCAACCTATACCAAGCGGCCTACCCTGCACCACTCCTTCTCTCGTAGCACCAATGTCTCAGACGAGCCGGATCGCGCCATGGGGTCGCAATTACTCGCAGACATGTTCACAGATCCCGTCTCCTATCGCGAACCAAAGATCAACACCATGAGACTTAAGCGATCATCGTATCCGTTCACCTACGACGGCGAGGGGAGTAGTGGCACTATCACGGCGAATAGCAGGAGCGGGTCTTCGTTCTACCCGAGGACAAACACGGTCTCGAGGAGCGCGACTATTAGTTCCGCGTGGAGTGGCGTCAGCAATCGGTTGTTTTTGGAGTCTCTCCGCGGCGCGGGGAATGAGCGACAGTCGAACAACTTTACGGATCAGTTTGATAAGTTGGCGAAGAAACATGGAATTCAGCCTTTTCCTCACGACTACAAGGCGGAGCCTACTTCCGTCTCGGTTTCGAGCGCGTCGCGGGAGCAGAGCTCCGGGGAATCTACCCCGACGATGCATGGGAATAGGTTTTGGAATAAGCTGCTCGGGCGCACCCCGTCGACTATCGATGTATCCAAGCAGCATGGCAACATGAAGTTGACTCTGACCAAGCGGCGACACTCAGGCATTAGCGATCTTGCGGCAATTGGAAAGGGAAAGAGGGACTCCTTGAAGGGTATGCATCTAGAGGACATGATTAGGCTGGGAGGGGTAGCAATCTTCAACTTGCCACTTGGGCTGGCGCCAGGTGACCTGCTTATACCGACGTGTATACATGCTGCGGCGCAATTTTTGTTGAATAACAGTAAGCAAGAACTGCATGAATATGGTTTGAGTACGATCTGACGTGAAGTCGAAAAGGTCTGAGGACACCGGGCATCTTCAGGGTTTCTGGTAATTTGACCACGGTGTATGCGCTGTACGACTTTTATCAGAAGCAGTTGGAAGAAAACAATAACGAAGCTGTCGTTGCCACAACAGCGCTTGCGAGATTGCCTAGTCATATTCACTATTCCATCCACGATGTTGCACATCTTTTCCGGAAATTATTGCATGGATTGCCTGGTGGACTCCTTGGCTCACCATCAGTGTTTCAGGCTTTGTACAATATTCACCGCTTTGTGTATCCAGATCCTTCTCTCGGCGGCCATATGACAAAGAAGGTCAAGCCGCGGATGATTGCGCTTGCCATATCTTCTGTTAATCTTCACTTTAGAATCGCCTTAATCTGTGCCGTTTTTGGATTGCTCCGAGCTATCACTTTGGCGTCGGAGCAAGAGGTGGAAACCAAAGTGAAGGACCCGCATGAGATGTTTGCACAAATCAAGGAAGACGCGTTAGGAATTGTTTTCGGACCGCTTCTGCTGGGCGACAAATCAGACCACATCCTGACCGAGGATCTGGAGGACCGTGGAGGACTGCTGGTTCTTCCTGAAGTGGATCCGGCTGGCCAGATAACTCCGAAGCGCAGTAAGAGCAAGTCCAAAATAGACATTGGGTACAACAAGAAACAACTCGAGAAGACCAGGCGTGCAGCTATGGTTTGCCAAATGCTTATCGACAATTGGGAAGATATTTGCTATCAAATGAAACGGATTAATACGCTTAGTGCTACAGCACAAGCGTATGATCTTCCCGCACAGTCCGGGGGTGAATTTAGATATGTCTCGGAGCCATCCAAGAAGGAGACAATGCGAGACAATTCCCGACAACAGACGGTCAGAAGTCAAAAGAGCGCACAGAGAAGCACCGGTACCCAACGGAGCACTCGTCCACCTGAGGAGTCGGTTAAGCACAAGCACCACTCCATCCATGGACATCATATCTCTATGCCCTCGTTCCATGGCCATCACTTCCATGCGCCGCATACACCTGATCTCCCAGACCTGATGAGATTCTCTACCCGTAGTTCCAATGATCAAGACGTAGAAGAGCCGTTTTCGGTTCCCTTGATTACACAGCAGAGGACTGAAATGACGCCAATCGTGGAGATGACTCCGGATCGGTCTTTGGCATCCCCAAGTACACAGGAGTCCGAAACTTCTCCGAATTGGAGAATTAGAACTGAGATGACGCCAATCGTGGAGATGACACCAGTTCGATCGTTCGCAACCCCTAGTATACAGGAGCCCGAGACTTCTCCGAATTGGAGGATTATCGCCCCAGATGAGATGGAGACGCCAACAACGCCCACCCGGCGATATGATATTAACTTTAAGGACCCGGTTATGGACCGGATTTCGTTGGATCATCACTCGATGGATCAGGAGTCGATGCACCGCAGGTCTGTATCATCGAGCTCAAGAGGAAGTTCAAGACTATTTGGACCCAGCTCTTCTCCGCCAATGGAGGTTCTTGCAGAAGCGGCAATTAGGCCTCGACGCGAGCTGGCACCACCATTCGAGGAATCTATGGTCGAGGAATCATCTGTGATTGAAGACGACCCGGAGTCAAGGAACGAATCTATGGAGCCGGAATCCCCAGACCAAAGATCAGCATTTGGACGACGTGTGATTTCTCGCGTTCCTGAGCTCTCGCCACAATCTGAGGATACACCAGGCCCTGAAGAGGAACCTAACCGCCCCATCACGCCTAAACCCCTTAGCTTCCGAAAGAAGACGACGGGTTCGTTCTCGATCTTTGAAGACGGTGAAGCGGACAAGACCCCAAGAGCTCAACAACTTCCCGTCGACAGCCCGATCCTTACCCTTACCAAACCAAACTCCCGGGGCGAAATCAAGCTCAACCCAAAGGGAACTAGATCCTCCCCTACACGAGCGCCTCCGGAGTCTCCAACCCGCCCACAAAGTGTACCACTGCAACCCGCTACCCCGAACCGGCGGCCACGCACATCCACAATGGAAAGCGACTTCGAAGACCGCTTTCTTTGGGACCTCGAAGGGGAGACCCCGAGTCCCAAGAAACTGAGAGGTAATTCGGCGCTATATGCAGAGATTAGAAGACTTCAGCGGTTGGTGGACGCAAAGAATGAAGAGGCCATGTCGACAAGGAAGGAACTGGAACTGGCAAAGAGTATGGCGAATGCTGGGACGCTGAGTCATCTTGTACGCGAAACGCAGGAGGAGCTGAAGGTGTGGAAGAACCGCGCGGAGTGGGCGGAGAAGCAACTGAGGGAACGGGGAATTATGGGGGGTCGTCTACAGTCTGCGGCACCGATGGTGAAAGGGCATGCACATCGGTATAGTGTTAGTTGAGCGGAGTTTGTTTGAGGTGTATCTTTAAGGCGGGTTTTTGCTTTGGTGTTTTGTCAGTTACTAACCTTTACTTGGGACGCTACCTTTTTTTATTTTGGTTGGAGTGTTTCGTTTTCTTTTGGACGGATTGGATTGGACTTTGCATACTTTTCTTGGGTGTACTTTTCTTTTTCGTTTCGTTCTTTTTATTTTTTTCTTGGGCGCCCTTTTGTACCTTTTGATGACCCTTTATGATTCGCATTGCAGTAAGGGCGGACTGACGTATTGCAGTTCCTCTAACCGCGAGTTTTTATGAACTTATGATAAGTTTGACTAGAGCTGGGAACCTACACAGCATTTGGTGTTTGTATGGATACGGATTGGATTGTAACTACTGTATTTTTTTTTGGTGAGTTTTGTTTTATAGTTGGCGTCTTTTCTTTCTCTAGGTAATTAGTTTTGTTCTTGGGGGGCGGAGGTTTGTTTTATTGTTGATGGAAAGAGGAGAAGGAAATAAGGGAAGAGGGAGGAATTAGGAACGGAAAAGAGGAGAAAGGGAGAGAAGAGGTAATGGGAAGGGAGAAGGAACAAAGGGATGGAAAGGAGAAGGGAGGAAAGGATAGGGAACGGAGGAAATGGAGGAAATGGAATCAAGGGAAAGAAGGGGAAGATAGTGTTTATATGGGAGTGAACTTCATATCATATATTGGGAACTTACGTGAGTGAAAAAGATCAACTGGCGGGTGTGGGATCTTTCTTTGCACGCTGCAGATGGTATTTCTGAGGTTGGTGAAGGTGATATGTGATAGACCGCCGTAAAATATAGATGGGCTCACGGGTTTAGGGGAGGTTGGATTAGAGCTTGATGTCGTCTCGTGGTGGATTGCGGCAATTGTGTGTATCGCGAATATGGGTTATAGCCTATCGTTAGGTTCAACAGTACTATCCACCACCCTTACCAACAACGGCGCAGACGGCGAAGAGGGTGACTTTGCACGAATGACCGCGGCTGAATGCAGACGCGAGTACTTTTTCAAGAATCTCCAGACCGAGACGCTCCTTCCTCTTAAGAAACAGGCGCAGGTGATGTTGCTCGCGAATATTGACGTTAAGCAGGGGCTACGTAACGGTGCTAGTGTGGTCTAGGATTTTCAGCGGCTCACTAAGAACGAACTTTTGTTGTCGGCTCTGGGATTGGGAAAATCGGCGTTGTCTTGGTTCTTTGAGATAAACAAGAATTCCGATGATCAGCTACTGCTCCCCGTGGTTTACTTTCCTACGCTAAAGAGGTCGCTTCTCATTGTGCCGCATACGTGGACGCAAGAGTCGACCATGTGGTACTCGTCAATTTATCAAGTCTCCGGACACCCTGTCATGGTTCTAGTTAGATTAGATTGATTAGATTGATTAGAGTCCCACTCAGGGAGATGAGTACAGTGACAGACCACCCGATTGCGAATATTACCCAGTTGCGAATCTAGTAGTTATGCTTGGTTAAATCTCGACAAGGGTTGTGTTGCAACCGTGGTTTGTATGGAGTTCGCAACCGGGGGGTATTCGCAATCGGGTGGTCTGTCACTGTAGTCATTAAATTTTTGATGTGTCGCCAAGGGCGCTTACAATGGGTGTCCGGAGACTTGATAAATTGACGAGTACCGACGCCGTCAAAAGCTTACCCGTGCCGACTGAAACAGTTGCTCCAACTATCCATAAGGTCCAGGGTATGACACTGGATCTCGCGGCGATGGATATTTCGAAGTCGTTTGAACACGGACAAGCATATGTCGCCCTCACGAGGTACCACACCCCAGAGGGCCTGCAGTTGCTGGGTGACCGCAAGGGAGCAAGAGAAGCATTGATGAGGCTATCAAGTGCTGTCCAGTGGTGGACGAGTGCGATAGGAGTTTGGTTTAGGAGGGTATTCAGAGATCGTTTGATCTTGGCGTGGTTGATGACTTCTGGAAATTTAGTCGTGCTTTTGGCTGTTTTTGTGGTTTGTTTTGGGTTTTCTTTGTTTCTTTCTTCGTGCTTCTGTCTGCAGATCGTTTCCTAGATGATCTGGACTACTTGTGATGAAGAGCACTAGCGGTTCTGATGACAAAGATATCCAAACGTTTGGCAGCCCAAGTAACTGCTGTTGGAGACTTGATGAGAAATCCTCCCAATTTCATAAACTCACGCCAACTGCTGTAGTATTTTAGGTACCAAAGAGCTCCCATGTTACCATGGGCGAAGACGTCGATGCAACCTTTGCCACTGCTGGAAGTGGCCTCTATTTTCCCCACAAACTATCCACCTCTCTGCTGCCAAGGGCTGAAACTTGTGCCATACTCTAGTCATCAGAGGAAAGTTGGTAGAGATATCCACTGAGGTCTAATGTGATGATATCGATATGACCATCACCACAACAGATAGCTTTCAGATTATTGAGAATGGCTTTGCTGAGTTTCATGAAATTAATCTCCCTAATACCGGAACCGTAGCGCATCGAGTATAAGCACGAGTCCATGCCAGTCGCAAACCGTTTGAAGCACAAAATCCTGGTTTGAGGGAAGGTTTTATGGTGTAATTGTATCTCACCGTCGTTTGTAAAACATTGAAAAAGTGGCATATAATAAAACAATTGGTTAATAGATAGTTATGGCATGTTGTGATACAGATATTGTCTGTCTATGCAGGGTGAACGGGTGCTCGAATACCAAGACTGATCATCAGCCCTATGCTCCAACTTATCGCCCACCTGTGAAAGATGGTCCAGGAGATTACAGATGCTCATGATGTATGCTGGAAAGTTAATCCAACAGACATCCCCGGCCATAACTAGGTGGAGCGGCATGCAGAGCTTGAGTAATATGAGTGCAGACCCATCGATCGCGAAAAGCGGTATTCGCACTGTACACAATCATAATTTAATGTTTGTAATACTAGTCGAGAATATGATCTGTATGTAGCATGTAAAGGATGGTGTGTCTGGTCCCAATCCTATAAGTTGGACATTTTTGGAGGGTTGGTGAACGGGACAGAGGAAAGTCCAAACCTCATTTAGTGAACAGCTCAAACTTTATCTTACGATCAGCCACCTACTTCATTGTCCATATACACATTATTTAATGTTTGGAGAAATAAAATTACTCTGTTACACTATGGAACTGTAAGTGCTATTGACTATTATAGAGGAGTTGGCAACTTGTGCGCAAAATTGCAAATGTAGATACTGGTGATCGCTGGTGGCACTGCTGGCAACCTCCGACTTACAGGTCTGGGGCCAGACGCACCATACTCGCCACCTGCAGCCGGTGCCGTAAACCCCGATAACAGTGTGCTTTACGGGGTCCGGGAGTATCACATAGAGTATGTCAGTGCATAACGTCTCACGTCGCCATCTCCATCTAAACTTATCTATCTGATCTCTCCATCTTATCTTGAGGATCATATTCCTCGTACAACAACACCACAACTGTTCCTCTCTATCTTATTCCCATCCTCCACCTTCCACCCTCAACTGCTAACGTCACTTCTCCTGGTTGCCATCAGCAGGAATGTGTGATGTAGATCACACAAGTTTGCAGCTCCTCTTCACTTTTCTCTTCCTTTCAACTTTCTAATGGCAGCTAAATAAAATTCCCGATTGCGGGAGTGTCACAACCAACTCCTACAAACCCAAATATCATCAAGGTTTCACGTCCGAACGATACAGAAGTTTCGCTCAAGGAGGCTGGAACCTTTTCAGTGTCGATCATGGAGTCAACATCTAAAACCGAGTGCGGAAGAGATAAACATAGCCGAGGGACCAATGCCGATTGCTCAGAAGAAAGACTGCCAGTGGACGAGTCCTCAAGCGGAACAAGTTCTGGTCCAGACTCAGATGACGGTTCAACCGATGCATCCCACGATGCATCAAGCGAAGGAAGCTCCAATAAACACACCGAGCATGACGGGATTCAAAACGAAGGCTTGGAAAACTCCCCATAGTCCCGTACTTGGGTGACACAGTCTGTGTTTCCTAGTAACTAGCCTTAGCTGTATTTTCTGACTTAATGCTAGAGTATACGGTCCCTAAAGTCAACACCGCCGCCAATGCTCAATGCTTCCGGTGGCGGTGATCGCGCTAGCATTGGCCGCCACCCTACTGATGCCGCTCCACCCGCAGAGCCACCCGACGCAGCCACCATCTGTTCCGATCCGATCAGATCCTGGGGCGTCGATGACGCCATCACCTCTTCCGGCGTGGACTCCTATTATGGATCTCGACCCAGCACAACGTCTGAAGTTTTCGAACATCTGCGTGCAACTGCAAACCCGGTGCCTGATTGCCGCCGCCTACTTGAACGAGCTGATGCTCCCCTTCTCGCTGCTGGCACATCGAGTGATCACAACACTGGTGATCCCGTGGTTGACAGAGCAAGCGTGGTTGCCCTTAGGAATCACGGGTTTGGAAACATCTGGGCACCTTCTTAGAGGGGCCGATGCACTATGCTGGCTAGTGACCGACTTATCGATCTGTCTCGCACTTTCGAAGAGGCGACATTGCACTTAATAAAGATTATTCGACTTTCACATCGGACGGACCCGAGATCCCTGCCATGGATGATCTGTGCTCAAGATGTCAACGACAAAAAGGCAGCGACCATGCCTGCGGTGAGTATGAGCTGTGCGAATCAGGATCGAGCGGATTTCGACCAGGCCTAGCATGCTTGGCAGGAACGAAAGCTCAATTTTGTCATCACAACACAGCTGGGCCCACGACAGTGCTCCGAAGGGGTGTTGGAGACAGCAATTCTGTTGATCTACTCCGGCCACATTGCGATCTGGTTGCTTGCCCATCCGGTTGCGAAGCGATCCCAGAGGTCTTCGCTCCCCCTCAGGTCAGAGGAAGTTTGCCAACCTTGCCTGGCACGGTGGGACGAATGGGTACGAGAAGTCGACCGGGGAAACCTGGACGTCGTCGGCGTTTGCTTCCTCGACTCTTTTGCACTGAACTAGAGCTATAACCTCTCCAATCTATCACATGCAGTGTTCCTAAGCGGCCCGGCCCGGCCTGCACTAGGGACAGCCTCAAAATCAGGCTGGGCCAGCCGCCAGATCTCACAGGCTGGCCTTGCCGGCCTCCAGATAGCCTGCGGGCCGCCAAGATTAAAACAATTTGTTTACGCCGTAATGAAACATTCTCCCACCACAAGTAGTTATAATTCATTGGTACGACGCTAAACACAACTGCTACAAAATGAAAATGAATACCAAAGTCAAACACACGCCATTGCACTGTGCGTGCAATCTCCTCCCTCTCTTACTCACACTATTACAGTCTGCGTGCCATTCATCTCCTACTCACTCTCTTACCCACGACTGCAGTCTGCGTGCCATCTCCTCCACTCTCTCTTGCTCACGCTATTGCAGTCTGCATACCATATCCATCTCTTACTCACGCCATTACAGTATGCGTGCCAGTATGTTTGTCCTCTCCCTCAAGCTCCATCTCCGTGATAAATCCTTGCGCTTTTCCAATGCACTGAGCAACTCCTGCACCTGTCGAAGGCTTTGCAGGGTTTGAAACAGTTCGATGTAGGCTTTCCAGGCTTTCTGCAGGCCTATGCAAGCATATACAGGCCAGCAGTCAGATATCCGCAGACCTGGCGGCTTTTATAATTTTATGCAGATATATGCAGGCCCATGCAGGCTTATGCAGGCCTCGAAAATATGCAGGCCGGCCCGGCTTTTAAATTACAGGCCGGCTAGCCTACGCTAGCGGCGGCCGGGAAATAGAGGCCGGGCCGGTTAGGAACACTGATCACATGGTCTGCAGACGTCCCCGCCGTGCGTCTCAACGCGATCGAACAATGTCTTCATGAGCTCAGGTGCTACATTTCTCAGCACGGGCGGCTTGTAGAGGATACAGCCGGCTTGGTATTCTAAATCCCGTCCAACCTACTTCGTGAGATACACTGACACATGCAATCAATACAGGTTCCAATTTTCTTTGTGGCGGCATATGGCGATTGGGAGCCGGAACGCATCCCTTCGATATTTCATCACCCGCTCTGGTCTTCTGCTGTTGCAGGAAGGAGATGATAGTGTACGGATGGACCGACAAACCAGGGGCAAAGCCTCTTGGCGGGCTTTTAGATGACGTGATGAATAAGAATGTAAAGGACTGGGTCTGGCAAGGGATTTTGTAGAGGGACGGAGGAACCAGGATTTGTTTCTTCTTCACTCTTTGCTATGGCTATTGAAAATGCTGATGTGGCAGAGGAACTGGATTTTTTTTGCTCTAGCCATTGATGAGGCGGATGAAGGGAGGAACTGGAGTTTTCTTTTTTTTGCTCTTGCAATTGATAAGTGGAGTGGCGAAGTAACCGGAGGTTTCATTTTATGTACTATACTATCTACAAGCACTGATGGCGGCTTCGCCGCCCCTAGAGGAATGCGAATCTACTGAGCCTTTCTCGAGTGGCGCCCAATTTTGTATTCTTGGAATGGACTGGATCCAGGGGAGTATGCAGTCGAGTATGGTCAAAATACGCCGGCACGTCGATATGCCAGTGTCATTCACGTCGACATGCATAAAGTGTTGTATTACAGTCTAGCATACATGCGTTTAACTCTATACTCATACTCGACAGTATACTCCTAGACGTGCTCGACTCCACACCGCCAGGCACACTCGACAGTGCGCTTGAATCGCGGCTTGACACCATGGTGCTAGGTACACTCGACTACATACTCCCCAGCAGCGATCGACCCCCAGCGGGGGTCAACTCTCAGTAACAATCGACTACATGCTTCCAACAGTGACCGACTCTCAGCGGCGATCAACTCCCAGTGGCGACTAACTTAGCGGCAATCGATTTCATGCATACTCTTAGCTCTCGGGAATTAGTTTTGTGTTTTTGAAGAGGGAAAGGCGGAGTCTAGCACTCCAGGGAACGTAGAGGGATTTGTGATAAGGTAGGCTAGGTTGGTCGGTAGTGACGAGTATTGAGTCATGATGCCGATGTATGAATTAAATGAAGAGGGAAGATGGATAGAACGTTAGGCGGTGTAGAAGAGAGGGGAAGGGATTAAAACGCGAGAAGGGAGTGAAAAGGTTAAGTCACTTATATATAACTGATAATTAATAGATAATCAGATAATAGCTACCCATGAGCACAATAAGAGAGAAAAGAGTCTGTCAGGTACCCCTGGCCATCAGCATCCGTAGAGTAGAGCTCCAAAGTCCTAGGTCGATTCATATCCCCGAGCTGCCATTCCATTGCTAACCCCCACCTCCACTACTAGTCTAATACCTACTACCTACTACAGCGATAGCTCGATGGGTTTTGACATCAACCACCACCAACGGGTAATTATGGGTAGTGATTAGGACTCATATGCTTTAGATACCTGCGGCTTCGGTCGTTGCTACTGTGACGCAATGATGGTTTATTAGGCCGGTTGAAAACTGACTGAGACGTGTAGTCAGCGCGCTTACCGGCGCTTGTGGGCTACGGTATCAGAGGCGGTTTAGCGTTAGATTGGCTCAATATCACAACGTTATCAATCTCCACTATTTTCGGTGGGTAATACATTGGAGGTATGTGTGTATGCCTACTATGCTACTAAGAACCATGCTTTATCTCATACGGAACTATTGTACAATTGAATCATGCACATTCCACAAGCAGCGACCGGCGACCAATAAAAGCGCTTACCCCGCAACCTCACTTCTCAAACCCACCACCATCCAGTCACCTTCGCCATGTCAACCTCCGCTCCAATCCTGGATTTCAATCTGTCTTCGCTACAACCAGTCGACCGTCCAGCCACTATATCCAACTACAATATTCAAGCCTCTTACAATCACACTACCAACTCCACCCTTCTCATTCCTGGTATATACCTCCCTGATTCCGAGGCCCAGCTTACCGGTTCTAGGTCTTCCGCCTCGTTGGTCCCCCCCAGTATCACCCCGCCCTCTCAACCCCCCCGCAGTCACCACCCTTAGGCAGGAACGATACCCCTTCCTCCCCACCATCCTCGCCCTCCTAGCACAGAACCCTTCCTTCACCCTTACCTCTCCGGCCGCACCCGCAATTATAACCTCTCGCAAGACATTCCTGAGTCTCTACACGCTCCTTACGACTAGACAACCGCAGAGGACAGTGTTCACATGCAATGTTGTTGGAAAGACAGTGCTCTTGCGGCAAAAAGACGGGGTGGTAAGTGAAGAGGAAACGTTTGCGCAGGAATTTGGGGAGGAGTATACGACGTGGGAACAGCCGATGGCCGGGAGTACAGGGCATTATAGAGTTGCGGGATATGAGTTTGGCGGGATTAGGTGTGCTGTCGAGTTTGAGTGCGGTGGGTATTTGCCGAGTAAAGTATCGTCGGGTGGGGGGAGTGGGCAGACCCAAGATGCAGACACACGTATGTATTGCCGTCCCCCTGCCGCGCCTAACTAACGCACGCAAAAGTCCCGGATATTGCCTCCCTCCACCTCAGCATCGGCACCTTTCCCTCTACTACCGACAATCTCACACTTCTCCCCCGCAGTGGGCCTCACGCAATCCCGCAAACCAGCGTTTTCGACATCAAACCTGCCAGTTCCAAGAACAAACATAGACTCGCCCGTTGCTTCCCGCAAGCATGGATCTCGCAGACCCCGAATGTTGTCCGAGTGTTGAGGACTACTACGCCGGCTACTGTTAGCACAAATACACTGGATTTAGCAACGTGGGAGAGAGATAATCAAGATGACTTGAAGAGATTTTGTGCGTTGTTGGAGAAGTCGCTGGGGGTTGGCGGTGTGGTGGATGCGTATGAGGTGACGGTGGAGAGGGGAAGGTTGAGAGTGTGGAAGGTACAGGGGGAGGAGAAGGTTGCGCCAGAAGAGGTTTTGAAGCGGTTAATGGCCGGTGAGGGAGGCGGGGCTGCGGTGCCGAAGAAGAAGAAATCAAAGAAAGCAAAAAGAGGTGATGGTGGGGGTGGCGGCCGTGGTGGAGGAGGTGGTGGTGGTGGAGGTAGAGGCGGTGGTGGAGGTAGAGGCAGTAGTGGAGGGGGAGGGGGAGGACGACGAGGAGGCGGTGGAGGCGGTGGAGGTGGAGGTGGAGGTGGAGGGAGAGGGGGAGGTGGTGGCGGAAGTGCTCACTACTTTGATTCCGATTACTCCGACTACTACGACGGCTACTCCCGCGCCGGTACGCATACCTACGGTGGTGGTGGTGGTGGTGGCATGGACTGGTCGCTCTGCGATAAGGATTGCGGATGGTGTGGGAATTGTATGGATAACTATACTGGCCCTGATTTCTGAAGTGCGGAATAGGACGAAATTTGAAATGTGGAATTTATATTTTTTTTGGATATTATGGCTTTGCAGTAGTGCAATAAATTCTTGTTCTGTTGCACGTTGATGTTTTCTCCGGGTACCGCGTAATGGATGAGACACGGATAACAACTCTGCTACATGCCGTGGATGGCTACGGAATCATAGTACTGTATTCGCTTTAACACTCGCCTACTTATATTACAGGTGGGCCGGCCAGTTCTGTTATCTGTATTTCACGTGAATTGGTGTTTGCTGCTCTACGGAGGTGATGGTGGTCATAGTACGTCACTCTGTAGTCTTGGCACACGCTACCTATTACCCCTAACCGCCGTTCCATGATCTCTTTCACCCATCAACCTTTCAACCCAGACACAGTGCCGCAGCATTGTTCTCGCGTTCCACTGCACGTTTTGCTCAACCATCCTACTTCACCAAATCTCTCGCTCCGTCCTTCAATTCAACCGCTTACTCCAAGAGGCCTTCAAAACATGTTGGATGACTTTTCACTATTGCGCTGCGCAGAATGGTCTGTGTGCCCTCCATCATTATTCACAACACAGTGTCAAAGACGACAGTGGCCGCACTGTCCTTGGGTAATGTTGGATCCTCAGGAAGGTTTCTCGATGGCTCATATGGTAATAGAAATGAAGCTGAGCCAAGTGTCAAATGTAGTGAAATCAGGATAATTTTCTGGTGAGGGATGGATTGAGCACTATCCCATCGCATTCAATCATATGAAAAAATTTAATGGTCATTTCATCACATTATGTTCTGAGTTATGAGCAGTACTATAACGCCTGTTGGCGGGGTCAGAAGTACTATCGGCAAGAGTTTCCACCAGTTATTGTACACGCTATAGTCCTGGGAGTACAATCTAGATGGTCTGGTTGCGCCATGTGTATCACTTTGAGTCATACGGTCAGGAATCCTGGCTGTATGAAAACATTAGAACCCCCTGAAAGGGGCAGGCCACCGTATTTGGAGGATCAACAGACAAAAAATGAGACTGGAAAAAGGGGCAATAATTACTACCCAATCTCAGGTTTAAACCAGGGACCTCCCACAGTTGAGTTACTCAATAACTGGATTTACCTGAAGTGAGAATTACACAACTAGACCAATTGGGTGAATACTGTATAAGAATAACAAGGAGGTGATTGAGATGAGGTGGTCTTAATACTGACTTATGCCAACTTGAAGGCCTCTAACACTCTGGCAATACACAATACACTATCATTTAGTTTTGTTAAGATTGATTTTATGCAATCAAGTTAACATTGTAAGTAAAATTTAGCGTTAGTTTATCTTTGAGATTCTCTTAACATTAAGAATTAAGATGAAATAAGTCTTTTCAGATCTAAAAGGATCATTAGTTTACTAGAAGATACAATTCAGCTGGCGAAGTAAAAGATAACAAGAGGGAATGAATAGTAATGATATCTAGATGGAATTGCAACATTCTCTAATATATCCGCAAAAGTGCAAATCGACTATAGACTGCGCTACACGCACACGTGCACACCCGCAGCTCATAGGAAGCTTTCCGTGGACCCCCTCACGACATGCAGCTTGTAGTCATCTATAGTCGATTCGTAGAGATGTGCGCGTGGTCGTATGGAACTATATACAGCAGGCAGCCAGAGATGGACCTATATCAGTCTTCACTGCCTGCAGTCTTTGCTACTATACCGGTACTGTACACTATCACTGAGAGCCTGCTTGGGAGCTTGCTTGAAAGCCTCTTTAAAAGCCTGCTTGAGAGCCTTCTTGAGAAAGCCTCGCATAGGGAGGAGTAGAGTTTCCCACGGGAAGCTTTTGGCCGATGGAAAACCCTGAGTTTGCGGAAGCTTTTGTAGGTGGATGGCACTGGTCATGTTAAGGTGCGGCTCTGCAGGAGGCTCACGTAGTAGTTAGTTCTAGTGAGAGGTCAGCTCGATCATCAATAACATTCACTTCCATACGTACAGAGAGGCTATTTGCCCACATTGGTAGCAACACTCGACTTCTGACAGCGTCACAAGCATCAGAATCATTTGAAACTCAATGTGCGATGGCTGATTTAATTGGTTTATTTTCGAACGAGTGGACTGCTGGCAGCTCAGAGACATCACATGAGTCCACCGACTTCACGGCTGTTGCTGCTAAGCACGACATGCATGACACCCACGATGCGCCCGACGCACGAGATGTCGGTTTTACCGACAAAATTGACCAAGCCAAGCCAAGTAGGTTTATCAGCAGGTTCAAGACCTCAGCCACCATGGGCTTCCAACCCACAGAACTTGGCACAACAGAATACATCACAAACCAAATGAAGGTCATTGTTGACGGCCCCAGGCTCTTGTCTGACCAAGCAATCAATTGGATCAGGGCTACAGAGGACATCCAACTGGAGATGATTGATGCCAACCTCTGCGAGAACCTTGAAGATGCTGAGAAGTTCGCCAAGACTTGCGACCTCAATGAGAGCTTGGCTGCTAAAGTCAAGGACTTGGAGGATGCTGAGCCCATCCAAGACAGCCCGAGCAGGGAGTTAGCGGCTGCTCAGCAAGAAATTGAGGAGTTGGAAGAAGAGCTCCAGATCGAGAAATGTCGCTCCGCCAAGTTGGAGAGACAGCTCGACAAGTGGAAGTCAAAGCCGGAGACAACAGAGGAAACAGACTTCACAAAGCTCCAGCTGGAGAAAGACATCCTGCTGCACCAAGTCAAAAATCTCTTGTCGGAGAAAACCGGCCTTGAATCTGAGTTGAGAGCATTCGAACATGTCATTCAACCACTTATGACTGACCAATGACATGTGACTCTGGCACCCAATACCTCCGAACGAACCCCTGGCCCATTCTGGTTCCATGGCTCCTGTGAGCTGACCCCTGGCGGGTATGGAAGCCGTGGCTTCTCTGTCAAGTTGTCTAACCATCCGACATATAAGGGCAAACGAACGCTGTGTGATGTCACCCTTTTCCTTTTTGCTTTGGAACTACACTTGAGGAATACAGCCCAAGCCATTGGATCAGTCGGCACAATGGGTTGGGGTGAGTAAGCAGTGCTACAGCTAAAAGGCGATGCAGCAGTCTGGGCCATGCACGGTTTCCCAATGAGTACACACAGTGAATGGTCCACCATTTCATCAGCACAATGTAATTGTGTCACTGGGAGCCACTGGGAGCCACTGGGAGCCTCTGGGGGCCTCTGGGGGCCTCTGGGAGTATCTGAGAGTTGTCGGACCAGAATCCTAGGGTGGTCAAATCCCAGAGTTGACTGGACCGACGCAGTGGCCTTCAGGTGCACCTGGGAGCACCTGGGAGTGCCGGCGACAAGACTGGGAGCGCCGACGACAAGCCTAGGAGCACCTGGGAGCGCAGATGACAAGGCTGGGAGCACCGGCGACTAGCCTGGGAGCACCTCAAATCACTGTAGAGCAGTCTGGGAGAAATAACATCTTCTTTGGGAACACTACTGGTGCGCCTGGAAATCATAGCTACTACTTATCGTTCAACGATTTTTAAAACTCATGTATTGAGTGTGTATCCTCATCTATGTATCTATTTAGCTACCCATCTACACACGGTATATCTGGACTGGCTGCAGGTGGTGCTTGAGAGCAATTTGAGGTGCGCCTGAAGATGACGATCGAGTGATCTCAGAGATACACTTGGAGGCTGTGATCGAGCTAGTTTGGAGAAGCACTGGGAGGCCGAGATCGAGTGAACTCCGGGATGCACTTGGAGGCCGTAATCGAGCGAGTTAGGAGATGCACTTGGAGGCCGTGGTCGAGCGAGTTTGGAGAAGCACTGGCAGGCCATGATCGAGTGAACTCAGAGATGCACTTGGAGGCCGTAATCGAGCGAGTTTGGAGATGCACTTGGAGGCCGTGGTCAAGCGGGTTTGGAGATGCACTTGGAGGCCGAGATCGAGTAACTCAGAGATGCACTTGGAGGCTGTGATAGAGTGAGTTTGGAGATGCAATTGGAGGCCGTGATCGAGCAAGTGTCAAAATGCATTTGGAGGCCGAGATCGAGTAACTCAGAGATGCACTTGGAGGCTGTAATCGAGCGAGTTTGGAGATGCATTTGGAGGCCGAGATCAAGTTGAACTTAGAGATGCACTTGGAGGTTGTGATCGAGCGAGTTTGGAGATGCATTTGGAGGCCGCAATCGTGTCACTGAGAGATGCACTTGGAGGCCGTGATTGAGTGAGTTTGGAGATCTACTTGGAGGCCGTGATTGAGCAAGATTGGAGAAGTACTTGGACGCGGTCGATAGAAGGCGCGCTGGGCGCTGAGACTCTATCCATAAGTTAGTGAACTCGTAACCGTGGGAATGTAATGCGGTGACTTTACCTTTGAGCTCTCATGGAGAGCTGGCTGGTGGCGGTCTATCTTGTAGGGAGGCACGCCAGATGCTGAAGCCACATTCAGGGGTCAACTGGTAATTGTGAGAAAGAAGGGAAGACAGACAATGTTGGGTGGATGCTGTACATGGTGTATGCTGTACTCGGTGTATGCTGTACTCAGTGTATGCTGTACTCGGTGTATGCTGTACTCAGAGTTAACTCATGATCATGGGATGGAGAGATAAAGAGGGATGACTTACCTTTGTGTTCTGCAATGGTGGTAGAGAAAGAGAGATGGGAAATGAAGATGGGAATGATATTGAGGATATGAGGGGATATGAGAAGTCAGGGGTATGACCTGCCTCATTGGGTGTAGAAGACCTCGTATCAGTGTTTTTACCTGCTGGATCGGGAGTCGAACCTGCTGTATCAGGACTGGGAAATTGATTTGCACACGAAATTCCCTTAAGTTCCAGTTTCTATTGATGATTTCCCCCATCTCCTCTGATCTCTCTCTTTCTCTACCATCACCTAAGAACACGAAGTTAAGTCATCATGATCTATCTCTCCATGCAATGATAATGAGTTAACGCCGAGTACTGCATACACCGAGTACTGCATTCACCAAATACTGCATCATCCCAAGATCGACTGTCTCCCGCTCACAGCCAGCTCTCATATCTCGGCCGACCATATTGTACTCAACTCTCTACATTCCAACGATTACGAGTTGACCAATGAATTGAGTCTCAGCTGCCATCGCACCTCCCTCCCGATATACCCCCTCCAAATCGATTACCTCCAAGTACTTATCCAATCTCGATCGATCCAGGCCTCCAAGTGCATCACTAAACTTGCTCGATCATGGCCTCCAAGTGCAGCTCTGAGTTCAACCCCATCTCGGCCTCGAAATTCATCTCCAAACTCGCTCTATCACGGCCTCCAAGTGCATCTCTGAGTTACTCGATCTGGGCCTCCAAGTGCATCTCCAAACACGCTCCATTACGGCCTCCAAGTGCATCTCCAACCTCGCCCGATTACGGCCTCCAAATGCATCTCTGAGTTCACTCGATCACAGCCTCCCAGTACTTCTCCAAACTCGCTCGATGATGGCCTCCTAGTGCATCTCCGAGTTCAACTTGATCTCGGCCTCAAAGTGCATCTCCAAACTTGCTCTATCACGGCCTCCAAGTGCGTCTCTGAGTTACACGATCTCTGCCTCCAAATGCATCTCCAAACTCACTCAATCACGCCCTCCAAGTGCATCTCCAAACTTACTTGATCGTGGCCTCCAAGTAGATCTCCCAGTTCATATGATCACTGCCTCCAAGTGCATCTCTCAGTTCTCTCAATCAGCGTCTCCAGGTGCTCCTGCGAATACGTGACAGTATGGTCTGTGCCAGATTGGCTGTATGTATATATATAGAGAGACTAAGATAGATAATACATGCCATATTATGATGTAGCGAATCTTGTGACTCTAACAAAGACCAATCTGATACACGAAATGCCTTGTGGTTATGGAACCCTAAGAACCACTGCTGTGAGAATACGGCACCAAGTCTCCCGCAGAGCTGCGCAGAGGTCTCAAGCTGCTCTCGAAGTCTCAGCTGCTCCAAAATTTGACTATCCTATAAGTCAAATCTCGTAGCATCTTGAATGCACCTCCATAAATGCAGGTGCTTTCAGGAGCACCTGAGAATGCTCTTGCAGAGTCTGAGAGCACTTTGCTTAGCTCCAGGGGGGCCTGGGAGCATCTGGAATGACTTGGGAGCACTGGTGAGGTCTCCCAGAGTGTCTGGGATGGTTTGCGTGTGGCTTCCGGATCGATTTACATTTTGCTGATGTATGAGCTGTGTATCACAATTGGTTCAATACTGGTCAGCTGCATCCACTCCCACCTTGTGCTGGTTGTAGGCATCAACAATAACAGGTATATCAAGCTCTTTCTGGCGTTCTCCAGGAAGAAATGTGGAATTTGCTCCACTTG
>Ga0307512_10001734_pt1 | contig 29756 bp, 41 predicted proteins | sample 14_EM_MG_FD_200267 | JGI IMG/M metagenome (GOLD analysis project Ga0307512, IMG submission 200267) | Populus trichocarpa ectomycorrhiza microbial communities from riparian zone in the Pacific Northwest, United States - 14_EM | ecosystem: Host-associated > Plants > Roots > Unclassified | place... | reverse complement strand
AGTGTACACATGTCAGAGTAGTATATAAATAAGTAACTCTTGAATATATAGTATTATCCATAAATTGAAGTATACAATACATGCGCTACAGTGGCATTATAGTAATATTTCAGTTATGCTCTCGGTAAATTACAGGTGCATTATGGTGCATTACCGAAAACAGCTCTGGGGTGTTTTTCATTATGTGGTGTTATCGGTGTTACGGGATGTTACAGTAGGCCATATAGCTTGCGGTAGATTACACGTGACAGAAAATGTTTTTCCTGACGCAATGAATGTCAGGTTGATTTTATCAATCAAGGATGTATCTTTCATTCCCATTTGTTGTATGCCATAGAAGTATGTCCGGTGAATAAGATCCACAATTTCAGTGGCTGCAAATCGAAACTTGCACTTCTAAATTGATTGTCAAGACAATGGTTAAACAAGAAGGGAACTTTGAACTTACCTCACAAACGTTGGTGGGGCATGTTAACCTGTCCTTGGCCAATAGCCAGGCGACCATTGTCCGGATCTCTGTAGGCAACTGTGTTCAAAATCCATGAATAGAGTCAATTGAGGTCTTGCAGCAGTATACCATTGCTGCACGGGAGCAAGTAATCATTGCAACAGCCTGATGTACAATGTCAGTGATGAAAACAATCATTGAGATGATTCATTTACTACTGAAATGTAGGCACGTGGAGGGTTTGAGTTTCTCTGGGCTGGATCAATTCTGGTGATTTCCTCATACCACCAACTATGAATCAGGGCGGTCTTCACTGCGTTCGAGGCAAAGGGATTCACAAACATCACATAATTGATAGCAATAGGCTTCACACGTGCCATGACCATCGACGGAACGCCTAAAAGGGCTATCTGGGTGTAGTATTCTGCACCGATGGTGAGGCGTGTCACTTCGTCAACAAAGGGTTCATATTGCCACAGATTTCAAGCTTTCCATGCAACCAATTGCTCACCGGCTTGGTCGGAATCCTTCCTCTACTAAATATTTACATTAGCGGGCGGATTCAACCATTCAACCGCTTAATCGGATATCTTCTGGGATGCCAGCGGCGCAGGCTCGCGTTCATCCTCCTCCTCCGAGACAATATATACCTCCCAACTCTCAGAATGCAGGGGTCGCACCGATGTAGGAGTTAAATGAGTTGCCACAACTTGCTTTCCAAGTGTCGACGTGAAGGAATCTTTTGATGGCCACTTGCCCATTGCTTTCCTGGATGGTCGCCGAAGAGGCTCGTCGTCGGATTCTGAATTGACATCTCAATGATCATAGTAATTGTCGGGTATCGTGCTGGGATCGTCATCAAGATCCTCGTCATGGATAGATTGTCTGCGTCTCCTGGTGCTGGATGGAAGAGGAGGAAGAGGAGAAGTGCAGTGGCTTCTTTTCATGATTTAAAAAAGCGGCAAGTGATAAGTATGAAAAAATTCAAGGAGTGACTAAAGGACATGTGAATGAATTTAGAGTAAATGAATTGAAGAGTTGTGTAAAGGAAAGAAAGCTTTGATATGATTGAAAGCATTGTTGTGATGTGTCATTTTATCCTGTTGACAATTCCGGGATCTTGGCTTGTCCCGCCGCCCACACTTCCAACTCCTTGGATGGGCGGGAACTCGTAACTAACAATGGCAGGTGACAAGCATGCCGCCAGGATGTTGATTGGCTTCTTTTGATGAAAATTGTTATCGCAACGAGCTAAAAAGCGTTCGCATTTCACTAATCATTCAGGCTAACTTCTGCTGGGTAAAGATACCAAACTACCAATTACATGATAGCCATACACAGAGTCCAATCGCTGCCACTATGCCTTTCCCAAAAATAAGTGTCTCAAAGATTTATCCCAACATTGTGAACTCTCAACACAGCCCTTCATGCATGAATAGGAATGATGTAATAATAACGTAAACAGAAGACCAAAAAGAGACCCAAAACCTCAACAAAAAACTCCAAATTATCACCAATCCGTCCGCCCTCCAAAGTGCCAGAAAAATATCCACCCACAATGCGAATCCTTGAACAACGGTGCAGCAAGTGCGTTCCATCCTCACAACGACTAATTTGCAGCTGGACAGCTGCTTGTATGCTTCGTATTGGCCAAAGAGCCTGCAGCAGCAGGATTCACAATGTGATCGTGCTTGTGTAGCCAAGCCACATCCTCATCTGCAACAATGCCTTGCTCGTAATTGGCAAAGAGACCAAGAGCAAGGATTCGGATGACTTCAAGGTATCGCTGCTGTCTGATTATCCTCATTTGAACCTTCCGTTCAAACTTTTGGACGCCTGTTTTCCTCGTCGGGAAGCTTCTTGGATTCGGGCGCCTCATCCCACCATCATCATGCGATTCCTCCCCGATATTGTCAATCATATCCTTGGCTGGAGGTGCGAGGAGGTTATCCAAAGAAAGGTAGCTGCGGCCACCATGCATAGGCGTCTGGGCACCAGCTCTGGCGTCGGCTCGTTGGCCACGATAAACCACACAAAACAGCATTGGGTTGCTCAATTTCATTGCCACCTTTTCCCATCCCTCAGCAGTATTGTTATTGAACATTGTGGTAACATTACGGGTGTACGGACCGCCATCTCCATCAGTCTCATCCTGTCAGCCCCAAATCTCCCGGATTTTCTGGCTGGGGTCTGGCAGACCGGCGATTGCAGCATTCACCATTGACAAAATGCTCGTATTGACGAATGATGTAACTATCGGAAGTATCGATTCATCATCCCCAGGCCAGTGCCATGAGAATAGCTGAGTATTGTATTCACCCACCCTCTTCCCAGCAATGTTGGGATCCACATAGGCAATGGTAAAGCTGAATGGCTCGACAAGGAAATCGGTGGAGGGGTCGCAACGCACCTTTATCGGCGAAGACCTGTGAACTGAGGTTTCGTTCTCGTCGTCTTCTGTATATACACATCATCAGGAAGAAACATCGGGGCAATAAAATACATACTGACGTGCATGAGTTTCCTCTTCGTAGTTGGGGTTTCTTCAAGCCAATTCTTCCTTCAGTGAAGGCCAACCTCTGCGAACTCATGCAGTGCTGCCTTGAGTTTCTGACCATGGAGGTTAGTCTTGTCTGCCATGTACCGTTTCCAAAGCAGCCTTTTAGACACCAGATCACTGATTGGAGTAACACAACAATCGATTAAGAGATCCCATTGCCCGGGGCCGGCACCTTGCTTGTTGATGATGCTCAAGGACTGGGCAATCTCCCAGATCCGCTCCACCACTGTATTATCTATCCGTTGTGTTGTCAAGCCACCCATATACGCCAAATCCCCATGGTTTCTGCTGCCCGTTGGCTGACTCCAACACTGGCGTTCTCGGCCCAGACGCGGAATTGTAGAGTCGGCATCTGGATTGTATTAGCATCTGCAACGACTGAATTTGGCAACCTGAAGGCATCACATTACATTGTAGGTTCTCAATGGTGGTCAATGATTGAGTGGTGGATATCAAATGCTTGTTATACTAAACAAGTGTCGGGAGTGTTGAATATATCGTCAAGGGTGATGCAATGCGGTAGCAGAGGTGAGGAGGATGTGTCAAAGATTCTGGAGATTGTAAGTAAGGTGGGCAGGCAAGGCGAATATATATATGGGCTTGGAGGGTTTTCTTGATCCGGTGACATCATCTTGGCAGCAATTCAGTAAGGAAACAATTTGCTTAGCATCATCTAAGTGCACTGATTCGTTGATGGAATCCTTAAGTTCATCACGAAGAGAACTGAAAGCAAGCTCTGCAGTCATATCTCACTCGTTTGTACTTGATCCAGTTCTGGTACCCCGTGATGACGTCGCTGGGTCGGTATGTAAGGAGAACGCTTGGTTCAAGTAAGGTGTGAACATAACAAAAAGTGACAACCATAGATCAGGTAATGTGTGTAGGAGGGTCTTGTGAGGATGCAAAACAATCGCTGTGACGAGCTGACTGCAGATGCGTTATGCTTTTTGAGATCCAAGGGATGTTCAATTTGTGAGAGCAATTAAATACTTTCCAAACGTCTGAAGGAGGATGAGAGAAATCCTACAAGAGTGGTAGGACCCAGTTTTGGAAAATGTAAATCAAGGTGTGGCTTCTTCCGAGGACCAGCCAGCTTGTAATGGTATGAGTAGCTAAAAGACCGTTGAGACACTTCTTAACATTGTTGCGACATTTTATTTTGCTAACGAAACATGGATATTGGTAAACAGTGTCTTTACTGCTCGAAGATGTCCTCCTCCATTGGCGCTTACATCACTTATCTTCATCGTGACCATGAACAAAGGATAGTATATGTATCAGCCAAACAACAGGCAGATGATGGTTTTGTGATCGATCACAATTGTATTCTCCTTCCATTCGTTCATGAACCGCATCGCGACCCTTTTCTTCACCTTTCTGACTATGATTCCAGCGATACAGAAGCCAAAAGCGAGAATGTGTGTATCGATCCAGAGCAACCTCCAGTCTGGACACGTATTAATGGTACTCCACACTTGGACAACCATCTAACCGGCAAGCCTATTAGTAACAAGTATTTCTATATCTTCGACGATGAAATTGATCTATGGTCACCGTTTTCTTGGGAGGAGGAGTATTGATCAGTGCACTGTTGCGTCAAGCACAACTTGAGCAGAGTTGCTATGAATGGGGTTTTCAGGAACCCTCCGATGGCAACCGTCAGCAACCTCTCTTCGTCTCACACCTCATTCAAAAGGTTGAATGAAATGTCCTACGCGATCGGCATCGACTCTTGGAAAACTGGCAAAGTGTGTTGCAATTGTTACCCCCATCCAAACAACCATCATGATGATGATTTCACACATTTCTTTTACTGCAATCCTGATGAATGCATTGAGGTCCTCATGCAACAGCCTCCATTCAGGGAAAATATGTCGTATGCTCCAGCAAAGGAATTCAATGATGCTGAGGAATGTATCTACTCACACGTGAAATCATGCGACTGGTGGTGGAATGAACAGGTACATTAGTTGAATTTGGTCATAGCTACAATGATTTTGACGGCTTCAATAGCTACGGCGGCCGCTTGGAGCTAGGATTGTCCATTCATTCAGCAGTTCAGACCAGACACATCTTACATACCATTCGGGCGACATGACACAATGGCCAGTATATTTGAGTCTCAGAAACATCGACTTGATGATTAGATCAAAGCCTTCTAATCTTGCAAGCATCCTTGTTGCCCTTCTTCCTGTTCCTCCGAAACATCGCTTTAAAGGACATGGAAAAACATCTGCCGTGAAGGAACAACAAATCCACAATCGACAGGTTTTAAGGAAGGTCTTTGAGCTTATTTTTTGTCCTCTCGACATGCTTTTCAACACTGGAAAGCTTATGCTTTGTGCGGACAGTCAGATGTGGCAATGTGATCCTGTCATCTGTGCATGGACGGCTGACTACTGCGAAAACCTTCACTTGCATTCAATCAAGCACCTCAATTGCGCTGTGTGCGAAGCACCGAACATGTCGTTTGGAGAAGGTAATTCATCATCATGGCAATTGAGAGACTATTGGCTATACTTCCGAAAGATGATACTTGCAACTCAGGGTGTAACACCGGGAGATTCACCCTCAGTTCTAATCAATAAAAGCCCCTAATGAGTTCCGGACTGATAATGAAGAACATTAATAAGGCTTCACTCAGGATGCGTATAAGGATTAACACCCGAGGAATACAAGGTAACTGTTCAGTTCTCTGTTCCCAATAAATACTATCGACTAAAGAGTATCGTCTTTAAGCTATCAGTATGCTGATGTACACCACTCAAGGAGAGACTGAAAGAAGTATCCTCTGAACCACCACACTACCGTGATCACTCTTGGACTTCTAACGGATGCAAGAGTATCGTCCCAACAACCGGCACTTAGACTCAAGGACTGACTGTCCGGGAATATGACGACTCCAAGTATCGACTTGTCCTAAAGAAACAGCAAAGCAGTTTCGCCTCAGCAGAAGGAGTAGTGCCGACTCAAGAGTATCCTAGCAGAAATATCCTCTGAATCACCACGCTATTGGGCTGATCGTCGGACTTCCTTCGGATTCCAAAGTATCGTCTTGCTCTCTTCCTGATCAACAACTTGCTTTACCGAAGGTACTATGAATAACCAAGTATACAGAATCATAGGTTCATCCGTGATATAGAACCGAAGATGAACGTACAACTCTGCACTTCAACAGAGAAGTATCCTCGTTGACTTCAATACAGAACTAATAGATAATACATGGGAATACAGTTAAGGCTTAACCTCCAAGTCGAGAAGGTCAATCGGTATCCGTAGATGAATCTTGACATAGATTGTATGTTCGATAGAATGCTATCGATGTCATTCCTCCATGTCAGTATCGCTGATATATATCAGACGATCCACACCCTTAACCATCCTAAGACTGCCAAAGCCTATTTTGGAGTTCACACTCATAACTGCCTCATCATCCTTGCCTTCCACCATTGATAGTCGAGTTCTGACTCCCATGAGTATTAACTATGTCATCAAGGTAATGAGCTCGTATTGCGACACTATTGCTATTGGCGATACGTCGTACAGATACGACCTTATCTGAATCCAATTATCAACAAATAAGTTCCTGTCACCAAGAGCCAGTGAGAGTGCCCTCTCATGTACCCACCGGGTATGTAATGGTATAATGATTGCGGCAAACGACAGAACCCTTAATTTGACTATGCTTTATTGGAACCAAATACACAGTATTCTGCAACTGAGTTGTGTTGCCATATATCGAACGGAGAGTATCCTGTGCCACTCCCGACATATGAATCCAAGGTCCCACTTGTCCAGACCGAGAATGTGTTGTTGAACTAAGGGTTGATTTGTACAAGTCCATTCGGTCGACTGGACTCCGATATATCGATTATTGGTTGTCAACTTATCTCCTATATGACTCTGCATATCTTGAAATGCAATAGTCTTCTGACATTGACGACATCTCATCTCATAAGGAATAAACCATTGGACATGAGAGAATAGTCGTTTGTTTGGCCACTAGGAATAAGGTTTCCTGTCGATAAGGAATGACCATTGACAATAGAGATCCTACGACCAATACCGAGTTATAGATAATGCATATCTTATTTGCGCTCCGCTTGATCGCTGTCGTTGATCTCATTGATACGAAGGCCTGGGTAATGGAGTTATTACCAATAGATGAACAAATCCGGAAGGTTGATCCAATTAGGAAATCCAAGTGATAATTCATGATTTCGGATAGAGTATCCATATTTGGATTATCGAGTGATCCTGAATGATCCTGGAAGTATACCTGTCACACCAAAGGCATAACAGAGGGGGATGAGATGGAGAGACGGGAAGCAAGACAATATCTGGAAGATTGAGCAGTTGGAACCTCAGAAGGCCTCTTCTGGAATATGAAACGCATCTCTGCAAGGACTATTATCGTATCCGATATTCTTTATACTATCTCTCTCGGTATGCTCAAGCATGTGATGGACTGGGTAACGTTCTTCCACAAACAACATTCCAGGATCGACAAATTCAACCAGCTCTGGGCCATGATGCCTCCATATTCTGGCTTCGCTTGATTCAACAAGCCATATAGCCAGGTGACGCAATGGAGTGGTAAGGAGATGAAAGCACTCGGGCGTGTGATTGTGCCAGTTTTCGCGGTGACTCTTTTGAACCCTTTGGCGAGCCAAAGGATTCCCTTCACCAGGTCCCTGTTGCTCGTCAAGAACGTAGTGTATTTTCACCTTATGGCACATTACCGGTACCATACTGAGGCCACGATCGAGTACATGGAGAATCATCTGGAGGAGTTTCATAGTCACAAGGATGTTTTCAGTCGATTCCGTCCCGGTAAATGTACAAATAAGGTCTCGAAAGCCTTGAAAAAGCAGTTCAATTTGGACAAACAGGAGGAACGGGAGAGTGACCCCGCTTGGAACAATCTTTCTGCAGCTGCAAAGTGTAGTCGCATTGATGAAGATGAAGCACAGATCGAGTCAGAAACTGCACAACATCTTGCCCACGAATCGGCTTTCAACTTTGTGATGATGCATCTCCTGAACCACTTCTCTGACCATATCCGCCAGCTTTGTAACCTCTTAAATGGAAGCTCTGAACTCACAGAAAAAAGCAATGATAGATCGTAAACAAGCGTACTGGAAATCAAATTGTCATGAGGCCGCCTTCCAGATTTTGCGAACGACAGCCCGGAAGGAGGTGTTTCATTGTCGAAAGCTGGATGCAAATGCTGCAAAACAACGTGGCGACGATGGTATGCCTCTAACCAAAGCGCCTATCAAGCGAATGATGAAAAACCCTCGACCAGAAATCAAGACCCTTGATGACTTGGCCGAGTGGTGTGCAATGCCAAAAGGGGTGCAACAGAATCACATCGCTTGGTGTTTCAAGAGATTTTCCAACCTCACAGACTACGTCAATCACGATCAGTACATGAGTCGTCTTAACGATGGAAAATACCTTCGGTTCAATGTAGAAGCAATTCTGGTGACATCTTTCCAATGTAACAAGTAAGTAGCTCATATGGTTCGTTGCACTGGGTCCACAAGGTGGAGAAAGCATCAGCCACCAAGAAATGATACCGTGCTTCTCTGGATGGGGATGAGTCCGGATAGCCACTTTCAGTCGACTGCTGGACGAATTCCTGCACGGTTGAAGTGTCTTTACATTGTCAAGGATGCTGAGTTGAGCGTTAGAGGGCTTCTTGCCTTGGTTTAGATGTTTGCAAAAGGGCTGATACCTAAGACTGCTGGTATGGTGATTGTCGAGGAGAGACATCAACCTCCGATGCAACCCTTGCACGATGGAAGCTACCATCTTACATAGTGTTAGCAAAGGTGCCAGTTTTGGACCCGGCCGGTTTATAGGTCTGCGTGGCAACGGCCTTACTCCATCAACAATCGACGATTTTTCAAGCCAAGCATCACTGTAAGGCCACAAATATTGATCAGAGAGTTTAGTGTTTGGTATGTAAAGTATGCAGCTTAGCACGGCGCATCTTTTGGCCGTCTCCGATTTTCGATATCTTTAAATCTCTGCAAGCAGTAGCCCAAAAACCTCGTTTTTCGGCCCAAAATGACAATAATTTCAAAGCTGCTTGCTGAGTTTTGAAGATATCAAAAATCGGAGACCGCCAAAAGATGCGCCATCTAAAGCTCCATATTTCCTGTACCAAACACTAAATTATTAGATGAATATTCAAGGACTCAATTGAAGGAACCGTTTGGCACAAACCCGGACAGAACCGGCTTAGTCCGGGTTTTCTTGGAAGCGCTATCGCAGAAACGGCCCGAAAACGGAACCGTTGCTAACGCTAATCATCAGGCCTTTTCTGGCGTCGGAACCACTGATATCGTCCCTATATGCGCGATCCAAGGAGCTGTACACCTTCTTCTGCAGATGCCACAGCCAGATAGTTCGCTGTGGTACTTGTGCAACATGATTGACTTGAATGCTTTCAATTTGTTTTACATGTAGATTATTCGACTTGATGCTTGAAGTAACCATTGCAGCGATATATCGACATCTGATGAGTGTTTACTCTGGGTGTCTTAATTTTTGTAATGGGAGTTGTGCAAGCTTGTGTATAATTGATGTCTCAAGGGATTAAATAGTTAAGAATAGTCTTGAAATTAATGGAATAGTTCAAAAAACCGTCAAAACAATTAAAATCAAGAGGACCAACGTGAAAGAAACATGTGCAATAAATTAGCTTAAATGATGAAACACAGTTTTGAAATGTCATAACGACGAGATCACATTATTGAACGCTTTGAGGCATCCTGGAAGATTGGAAATAAGTCACTCGGATTTATTTGAGGAGAATGTGGAGTAGGATCAGTGCGTGGGGACCATTTTCAGAAAGTAATGTCACATTTTGCTGATGTAGGCGCTTTGGTTGAAGGCATATCATCATCGCGATGTTGTTTTGCAGCGTTTGCATTCAGCTCTTGATAGTGAAACACCTCCTTTTGGGGTTTTGTTCGCAAGATCTGGAAGGCGGCCACATGACAATCCAATTGTCGGTACGCTTGTTTAAGATCTATCAATGCTTTTTCTGCAAGTTCAGAGCTTACATTTAGGAGGTTACAAAGCTGGCGGATATGGTCAGAGAAGTGGTTCAGAAGATGCATCTTCACAATGATGAAATCCGATTGGTTGACAAGATGTTGTGCAGTTTCTGACCCGATCTGTGTTTTATCTTCATCAATGCGACTATGCTTTGCACCCGCAGAACGATTGTCCCAAGCGGAGTCACTCTCCCGTTCCTCCGGTTTGTTCAAAGTAAGCTGCGTTTTCAAGGCTTCCGAGACCTTCTTTGTAGATTTACTGGCGTGGAATCGACTGAAAACATCCTTGTGACAATGAAACTCCTCCAGATAATTCTCCATATACGTGATCGTGGCCTCAGTATGGTACCGGCACCATGCCATAAGGTGAAAATACACTATGTTCTTGACTAGCAACAGGGCTTGGGTGAAGGGAATCCTTTGGCTCGCCGAAGGGTTCAAAAGACTCACTGCGAAAACTGGACCAATCACATGCCCCAGTGCTTTCATCTCCTTACCACCCCATTGCGTCACCTGGCTCTATGGGTTGTTGAATCGAGCGGAGCCAGGATATGGAGGCATCATGACCTCGAGCTGGTTGAATTTGTCGATCCTGGAATGTTGTTTGAGGAAGGACATTACCCAGTCCATCAAATGCTTAAGCATACCGAGACAGATGGTATGAAGAATATCGGGTACAAAAATAGTCGTTGCAGAGATGCATTTCATATTCCAGAAGACACCTTCTGAGGTTCCAACTGCTCGATCTTCCAGATATTGTCTTGCATCCCGTCTCTCGAAATCATCACCCTGAGTCGCAAGTACTATCTATTGGATGTATAGCCGATAGTCTCTCCATTGCCACGACGATGAATTCCCTTCTGCAAACGATGATTTGGGTGCTTCGCACACAGTGCAATGGGCTGCGTAATTGAGTGCAAGTGAATGTTTTCGAAGTAGTCAGCCGTCCATACACACATGACAGGATAACGTTGCCGCATCTGACAATCCACACAAAGCATAAGCTTTCCAGTGTTGAAAAGCGCGTCGAGAGGATGAACAATAAGCGCAATGACCTTCCTTCAAACCTCTTGATTGTGGATTTGTTGTTCCTTCATGGCAGTTGTTTTTCCATGTCCTTTAAAGCGATATTTCGGAGCAACGGGAAGATGGGCAACAAGGATGCTTGCAAGATCAGAAGGCTTTGATCTAATCATTGAGTTGATGTTGCTGAGACTCAAATATACTGGCCATTCTTTCTTGTCGCCCGAATGGTTTGTAAGATGTGTCTGGTCTGCAATGCCGAATGAAGGGACAATCATAGCTCCAAGCGACCGCCGTAGCTATTGAAGCGGTCAAAATCATTGTAGCTATGACCAAATTCAACTGACGTACCTGTTCATTCCACCACCAGTCGCTTGATTTCATGTGTGAGTAGATACATTCCTCAGCATCATTGAATTCATTTGCTGGAGCATACGACATATGTTCGCTGAATGCAGGCGGTTGCATGAGGAACTCAATGCATTCATCAGGATTTCGTTAAAAGAAACGGGTCTAATCATCGTCACGATAGTTGTTTGGATCGGCCAAACCATTGTAACACACTCTGGAAGATTTCCACAAGTCGATGCCGATCGCGTAGGACATTTCGTTCAACCTTTTGAATGAAGTGTGGGACGAAGATAAGTTGCTGATGGTTGCCATCATAGGGTTCCTTAAAACCCCGTTGATTGCAGCTCTGCTCAAGTTCTGCTTGACGCAACGGTGCACTAATCGATACTCCTCCTCCCAAGAAAATGGTGACTGTAGATCAATTTCATCCTCCAAGATGTCGAAATACTTGTTACTAATAGGCTTGCCAACTGGATGGTTGTCCAAGTGTGGAGTACCATTACTACGTGTCCGAACTGGAGGTTGCTCTGGATCAATACAAACATTCCCGCTGTTGGCTTCTGTATCGCTGGAATCATAGTCAGAAAGGTGAAGAAAAGGGTTGCGATGCGGTTCAAGAATGAATGGAAGTAGAATACTATTGTGCTCAATTGCGAAACCATCATCTGGCTGTTGTTTGGGTGATACGTATGCTATCCTTTGTTCGTGGTCGCGATGGAGGTGAGCGATGTAAGTGCCGATGTAGGAGTACGTCTCTAAGCAGTAAAGACACTGTTGACCAATATCCATGTTTCGTTAGCAAAATGAAATGTCGCAACAATGTTAAGAAGCGTCTTGATGGTCTTTTAGCTACTCATACCATGACAAGCCGGCTGGTTCTCGGAAAAAGCCCCACCTTGATTTACATTGTCCAAGACGGTGTCCTACCACTCTTGTAGGATTTCTCTCATCATTCTTCACACGTTTGGAAAGTGTTTAATCGCTCTCACAATTTCAACATCCCTTGGATCTCAAAAAGCATACCGCATCTGCATTCAGCTCATCACAGCGATTGTTTTGCACCCTCACAAGACCCTCCTAGGCACATTGCCTGATGTATGGTTGTGACTTTTCGTTAAGTTCACACATTACATGAACCGAGCGTTCTCCTTTCATACCGACCCAGCAATGTCATCGCTGGGTACCAGCACTGGAGCAAGTACAAACGAGTGAGATATGACTGCAGAACATGCTTTTAGTTCTCTTGGTGATGAACTTAAGCATTCCGTCGATGAATCAGGGCGCTTAGATGATGCTAAGCAAATTGTTCCCTAGCTGAATTGCAGCCAAGACGATGTCGCCGGACCAAGACGATGTCGCCGGACCAAGAAAACCCTCCAAGACCATATATATATTTGCATTGCCTGCCCACCTTACTTACAATCTCCAGAACCTTCGACACACCCTCCTCACCTCTGCTACCGCATCGCAACACACTTGACAATATATTCAACACTCCTGACACTTGTCTAGAGTAACAAGCATTCGATATCCACCACTCGATCATTGAACACCATTGAGAACCTAAAATGTGATGTTATGCCTTCTGGTTGCCGAAATCAGTTGTTGCAGATGCTAATACAATCCAGATGCCGACTCTACAAGTCCGCGTCTGGGCCGAGAATCCCGGTGTTGGAGTCCGCCAACGGGCAGCAGAAACCATGGGGATTTGGCAGGATATGGGTGGCTTGACAACACAATGGATAGATAATACAGTGAGGGAGCGCATCTGGGAGATTGCCCAGTCGAAGAGCATCATCAACAAGCAAGGCGCCGGCCTCAGTCGATGGGATCTCCTAATCGATTGTTGCGTTACTCCAAACTGTGATCTGGTGTCTAAAAGGCCGCTTTGGAAATGGTACATGGCAGACAAGACTAACCTTGATGGTCAGAAACTCAAGGCAGCACTGGACGTGTTCGTGGAGGTTGGCCTTCGCGGAAGGAATAGTGTTAGCAACGGTTCCAACCCGCTAGTACGGTTCCGGGTTAGGGTTGGAACCGGAACCGAACCGTGGCAACGGTGTTACCACATGAAAAACCCGGACCGCTGGCATTTGGGCCGGTTTCCACCTCAAAACCCGGCCATTGCAAGCCCAGATGTTTCACTCCAATTAAGTATTTGAGTTCTGATCGTATCATAACTTGAGGTATACGCAGATTGTGCAGTTCTAGCCGCTCTTTCACCTCCCGCTTTCAGATTTGCGATCCGACCAATATTCGTTGAGTCGCTGTCGAAAACCCGCGAATTTTGTTTAAAATCTACGCTTATTTCACAGCCACTCAACGAATATCAGTCGGATCTCAATTCAGAAAGCGGGAGGTGAAAGATCGGCTTAAACTACACAATCTACGTATACATCATGTCATGATACGATCAGAACTCAAATACTTAATTGGAGCCAAAAATGTAGCAACCGCACAATGGACCCACGGTCCGGTTCCTACCCGGCCAACAAACACTGGGTTTCGGTTCGGTCAGGGTAACAAACCCGCCAAGACATAGCGGTTCGGGTTCTCGGCCGGGTAATGACCCGAACTGAACCGAACCGCCGGCCAAAAACCGGACCGCGGGCGGGTTACCCGGACCTGTTGCTAACACTAGGAAGGAAGACTAGGCTGGAAGAAACCCCAACTAAGAAGAGGAAACTCGTGCACATTGGTATGTATTGCATTGCCCCGATGTTTCTTTTGCTCTTCCTGACGATGTGAAGATACAGAAGACAATCAGAAAGAAACCTCGGTTCACAGGTCTTCGCCGATAAAGGTGCGTTGCGACGCCTCGACCGATTTCCTTCTGAAGCCATTCAGCCTTACCGCTGCCTATGTGGATCCCAACATTGCTGGGAAGAGGGTGGGTGAAAACAATGCTCAGCTATTCTCGTGGCACTGGCCTGGGGATGATGAACCGATACTTCCGATAGTTACATCAATCGTCAATACTACCATTTTGTCCATCGTGAATGCTGCAATGGCCGGTCTGCCAGACCCCAGCCAGAAAATCCGAGAGATTTGGGGCCGCCAGGAGGAGCCTGATGGAGATGGTAGTCTGTACGCATGTAATGTTACCCCAATTTTCGATTACAATTCTGCTGCCAGATGGGTAAAGGTGGCAATCAAATTAAGCAACCCAATGCTTTTTGGTGTTGTTTATCGTGGCCAACAAGCCGATGGCACAGCCAGTGCCCAGATGCCTATGGGTGGTTGCCACAGCTACCTTCCTCTGGATGACATCCTCCCACATCCAGCCGAGGATATGATTGACAATATCGGGGAGGAATCGGATGATGGTGGTGAGACACGGTGCCCAAATCCAACCAACTTCCCAACCATGAAAACAGGCTTCCAAAAGTTTGAACGGAACCTTCAAAAGAGGATTATGAGACAGCAGCGATACCTTGAAGTCAGCAGAAACTGTGTTGTTGGTCTCTTTGCCGATTACGAGCAGGGCCGTGTTGCTGATGAGGATGTGGCTTGGCTACGCGAGCACGATCACATTGTGAATCCTCCCGCTGCACGCTCTTTGCCCCATTGGAAGCATACAAGTAGCCATCCAGCTGCAAATTAGTCCTTGTTAGGATGGAATGCACTGGCTGCACGGTTGTTCAAGAATTTGCATTGTGGGTGGGTATTCTTCTGGCACTTTGGAGGGTGGACAGATGGGTGAAAATTTGGAGTTTTTTGTTGAGGTTTTGGGTCTCTTTTGGGTGTTTTGTGTATTTTATTATTACATCATTCCTATTCATGCATGAAGGGCTGTGTTGAGAGTTCACCATGTTGGGATTAATTGTTGAGACGTTTATCTTTGAGAAAGGCATAGTGGCAGTGATAGAACTCCGTGTATGGCTATCATGTAATTGGTAGTTCGGTATCTTTACCCAGCAGAAGTCAGCCCCAATGATTAGTGCAATGTGAATGCTTTTTCGCTCATTGCGATAACAATTTTCGTCAAAGGAAGCTCGTGTAACAAACGGTTCCGGACCGTTACTTTGGGTCTGGGTCCGGGTCGAAACCAAACCTTTACCAAATTGGCGGTCCGGGTTGTCAATACGCCCGTACTGTCAACCTCGGTATGGTTTGATGGCAATCTCCCCACCTGTCTGAATTGGGTGGGTTGTGAGTAGGTCCCCCAGCGGGTTCAACAATAGATATTTATTAGTCTCTTGTTGTTGCAGTTGGATAATAGTATCTTATCAAAATCGCATATACAACAGCCAATAATTTGATTTTGCATGTTTTGCAGTGTGCGATATTGATTATTTTGGAATACGTATTTTTCCTTTGATATACTGTGTTTTTGCCTATCAAGGCAGTCAGCAGTTCTGCTATGTGCTCGAATATCCGTGCAATGCCTTGATTACCAAATATGCAAGACCAAAAATTGTTTACACTCCATGTGCACTCAGTTTCAGAATGCAGCAGGGAGCGTGTCGCTGTTGTTTTGCCCGTAAAGGCTGCCAATATCCCATCAATGGATGTCTGCAACGAATCGGAACTTACATTACCAAACATGCACAGCTCAAAATCGTTGATCCTCCGGTGAGACTCATTTTCAGAATGGGGCAGTGACCATGTAGCTGTCTCTTTTGCCTATAGAAGCTGCCAATATGCCGGTTATGCATAACAGTGGCCAGATCAACATTCAATTACCATACTTACAAGACCAAAAATCATTGACGCTCTGTTGACGCTCATTTTCAGAATGTGGTAGTGACTGTGTTGCTTTCTCTTTTGCCTGTAAAGGCTGCCAACACATTGGTTATGCATAACAGTGAGCAAATAACTGCCCAATTACCTTACTCACAAGACCAAAAATTGTTGACGCTATGTTGACGCTCATTTTCAGAACGTGGCAGCAACTGTATCGCATTCTGTTTTGCCTATAAAGGTTACCAATATGTTGGTAATGCATAGTGTTAGGAACGGGTCCGGGTAACACGCCAGCGGTCAGGGTTTGGACCGGATATTCAGTTCGGTTCGGTTCCAGACCTGTCCAAAAACCCGACCGACTTTTGTCTTGGCAGGTTGTTAGCAGGACCGGACATAGAACTGTGGGTTTTTGGCCGGGTTGGAACCGGACCATAGTTCCAACTTTCCGGTTCCTACAGATTTGGCTCCAATTAAGTATTTGTGTTCTGATCATATTGTAACATGATCAATACGTAGATTGTGCAGTTTTAGGCGCTCTTTCGCCTCCCGCTTTCAGATTTGCGATCCGACCGACATTCAATGAGTGGCAGTGAAATATGGGCAACTTTGGAGCGAAATTTGCGGGTTTTCGATCGCAACTCAACAAATATTGGTCGCATCGCATATCTGAAAGCGGGAGGTGAAAGAGCGGTGAAAACTTCACAATCTACTTAGTGATCATGTCATGATACAATCAGAACTGAAATACATAATTGGAGCAAAAAACCTGGGCTTGCAAAAGCCGGGTTTTGAGGTGGAACGCGGCCCAAATGCAACGGTCCAGGGTTGTGATGTGCTAAAACCGTTGCACCGGTTCGGTTCCCGTTCCAACACTAACCCGGAACCGTTGCTAACGCTAGTTATGCATAACACCGAGCAAATCACTGCCCAATTGCCTTAATTTCAAGAGGAAAAATTGTTGATGCTCCATTGATGCTCATTTGGGATCGTAGCGGCATCGTCACTCACAATATTACCAATAAAGGCGGCCAATACTTCGATTCTGGGTTACTCCATTGCATAGCCCTTGAATTATGCAAGATGTAAGTACAAAAATTGTTGAAGCTCCGTTGACACTCATTTTATATGGTAGCAGCAGCATCACTAACAATATTGCCAATAAAGGTGGCCAATACTTCGATTATGAGTTACCCCCATTGCACAGCCCTTGGATTCTGGACGATGCAAAAGCATAAATTGTTGACGCTCTGTTGACACTCATTTTCAGAGGGTGGCAGCGACTGCGTCACTTTCTGCTTTGCCTATAAAGGCTGCCAATACATTTGTTAGGCATAACAGTGAGCAAATCACTGCCCAATTACCTACCTTACAAGACCGAAAATCGTTGACACTCCATTGACGCTCATTTCCAGAATGCGACAGTGACTGTATTGCGTTCTGTTGTACCCATAAAAGCTGCCAATATGTTGGGTATGCATAACAGCGAACAAATTACTGCCCAATTACCTTACCTACAAGACCGAAAATTGTTGATGCTTCATTGACTCTCATTTGAGGTGGTACCGGCATCATCCCCAACAATATTGCCAATGAAGGCGGCCAATACTTCGATTATAGGTTACTCCCAATACACTGCCCTTGGATTATGTAAGTTCCACAAACAAAAATCATTGACGCTCCGTTGACACTCAGTACTAGGATGGGGCAACAAGCGTGTCAGTTTCGTTTTGACCTATAATGACAGCCAATACTTCCACTTTGGAAGGATGTGACTATGCAGCCCATTCTTTGCCAAATGCGTAAAACCAAAAATTGTTGCCGCTCCATCATCAGCAACGACCCTAGTTTCTGTCTGAAACACCCGGGTGTTCCGGAGGGCTCTGACGGCTCTGACGGAACCACGTACCCTCTGACAGAGCATGACATGCTACCTGTCGCCAATGCGACGGGTCGCATTGCATTCGTACCTCCTGTACTTTGTGGTGATGTGTACGCATTATCAGAACGACACATTTCTTACACTCTTCGCAGGGGCTGCAGTTCTGCTGAAGCCGTTTACACAACACCTGGCGATGTTTATGCCTTTCTGCGGCCAAGTGCCACATTTTACGTCTCCGCTATTGCTATATATCGGATGCCGCACTCTCCCCATATGTTTAGTTTTGAGATGTTGTCACTTATTACAATACAGTCTTCGCTTCGGATACATCGCTTGCCGTTGCATTTGCTTTGCCATTATTGTATTTTACAGGTTTGAAATATACTGTTCAATCTTCACACTCTCCAGTACTATGCCCTCAGTCCTCCACATTCTGTGTTGATCCATCATCGGCTTGCAATGCTAGTTCCCCCTCATCCACATCCGCATCATCACCATGTCCAATCTTCACACTCTCTAGTACTATTCCCTCAGTCCTCCACATCCTGCATTGATCCATCATCGGCTAGCGATGCTTCTTCCTCCTCATCCGCATCAGCTTCATCGCCATGTCCAATCTTCACACTCTCTAGTACTAAGCCCTCAGTCCTCCACATTCTGTGTTGATCCATCATCGGCTAGCGATGCTACTTCCTCCTCATCCTCATCCGCATAATCGCCATCGTCGCCCTCATACACATCGCCATCACTGGCTCCCAGATCAAACCTCTCAGGTTCAGTCACGGGCTGTCGTCACCGGCTGGCCGTGGGGATTGCATCGCGCTTATCGCTTTTGTCACCTTCATCTAAGTAATCCCGGCTGCCCCCTTGCATCCCAAAATGCAGTTCGTCATCCATGCAATTGTTGTCTATCGGGATGTTTGGGTCAGTGCTTCCGATCTCAGGCTCCTGAAGCGCTACTTTGGAGGTCAAATAGTCAAGAAGAATAGCATTGTAAACACGCGCTGCTTCCACACTGATGACCTTGGCAGGCGCTGGGTTCTTCGCCTGTTGGATCTGACGCTTGACTGTCCCTAGAGTGTTTTTATACATCCTCTGTTGGTTGCTCTCTGGTAGTGTGTTCCTGGTATTCATCAAGAATGTATATGTGTCTGCAACGCCAGGCGAGGTTAACAACTTGCGACTCATTGCAATGCAGCAGGATGCGTTCTTACCACCGTCATTCTTGTAGTTGAAGTAGTTCGAGCGATCAGGTTTGTCCGCTTTCAGCTTTGACTTGGACGCTTTCGGATGAACACCTTTGTTCTTTTGCCACTCCAGGAGAGCATGGCGCAATGCGGTGCAGGTAAACATGATCAGTGGCGAGGGTATATGACCGTCCTTGTTGTCAATCATGGAATTATATAATACATCAGCATACTTACCGCGGTTATTCGCCTGATGATAAAACTTGATGTAGATACACCTCGGGATTGCTTCCGCCAGGAAGTACAGTGTACACTGGCCATTCGTTAGCAGCTTTCCACTCTCTCTGCATTGGATTTGGACCGCGTACACCACCTTCCACACGCTCTGCTACAGGAAAAAGATACTTATTGTCTGCCAGAAGGGAATCAATGAATTCCAAACGCTCTGCAGCGGATTCAAACCAGTGGAGATCATAAATCTCTGCTATGTTGTCCCTTGCTGATTGAATCAAATGGGATTTAACGGTATCGACTTGTGCTCGAACCTGGTACTGGGTTGAGAATGTAATATCCAATGTGGGCCGTTACTTCAGCATACCTCTTTCAAGATCTCCTTTGTGCACCCCTCAAATGCTATCGACCAAATGTTGTTTTGCTGTATAGTGGTGTTCCAGTACTTCTCTAATATCTGCCAGTGTGGGCCTTCAGCTAATGCTTTCGCAACGCATCGCATTGCATAACTTACTATCTCCAAGTTGCTTGCTCTCATAAACGCCTCTCTGTTCAACATGTGGAGCTCCAGGAGTCTGCCCGTTGCAAATACAAGATTCGTCATGTCTGAGTGACCAAATCGATAGATGGTGCGACTGCCAGAGATCATTGATTAAGATGTAGACTCCGCCTGCAGTTGCAATTGCCACTGCCTCTGTCTCTGATTCCTTTCTGTAGCTCGTGTTCGCAGTGGATTTGTAATGATCGCGTAGGCTTCTGGATTAGGGCTGGGGGTAGGCAGGTTTTCAAGACCTCTGAGAGGAGTGGGAGTGCTAGCAATGCCGGATATGGGGCTGGATACAATGCGATGCGTTGTGTCTGTCTGTGAGGTTCTTCTGGGTGCTGGTGTGCTACGACTGGTTGTACCCAGCGTGAGGGTTTGATTATTTATCGACCGTTGCTGTGTAGTGGACGGGGTGGAAGGCACGCGTTGAGTGATAACTGCAATGCGAGAATTGTTCAGCGAAGATGAGGGGGTGGAGTTCTGGCCCTGTATTGAAAAGACTACGGAACTCCCTCCTTGAGGGGAATCCCTCCTGCCAGCCAGTATGGAAACGCGTCTCTTCGCAGGGGGAAGTGGAGAATTCCCAGAAGACCCACGCATTTGCTGATTCGGACAATTAGCAAGCCTTCGAACATTTCGTACGACCGGAGGTGTGTCAGGGTGAGGACTTTGGGAAGGCATAGTCCGATATAGATGTTCAATGTTAAGAATGCAGGAGCAATTTTCTCTGCCTGCATATGCAATGGCAGGCGAGGTGGACTCTTATTGGAGCGACCAGGGAGGGATTCAACAAAGAAGGGAGGTGCAGTGTAGACCCCGCTGGACTCCAAACCGTGACAATACTCGGGGACAAGATCCCTTGAAAAGCATTCAGTTATGGGGTCAACTGCCATCAAATTAAACCCAGATTGAACTCAGCATTGATATTCACTCTTACAGCAACGTCTGAAGGTCTATTTGCACCGCTTGAAGGGTGTTTATGCCATCTTGGCGCGGTTATCATAGTATTGCACTCGTTCTTGGCACAATACTTCAAACCATCAATTGTGTATATCTTCAGCATCCCGGCGGAAATCCCCCTTTTGCAGAGCTGAAAGCATTGCAAAGCGAGCAATGACATATTCTGTATCCTATGAGATGAGTTGCGTGTGCTTTTTTCACCGCTAGGCATGTTGAAAGCCGTGTTGGATGGTTGCACTGTTAAGACAACCTGAGAATGACGCAGTGTGCTCCAAGATGCACAAGGACTGAGTGGTGAAAGTGGTGTGAGATGCAAAAGCAACGCCCGGTGTCATAAACTGTCCTGACGGCGAGTACCAAATCTCGTCTCGAGGCTCCTCATTCACGAGGTACCTGGTGGTTATGCATGATGAAAGCTGTGACGTTTTGTGTTTGTTAAGCAACAAAATGCAGGATATGAATCAAAATTATCATATCTCACTAGTTGAACCAAGAAATCGCAGGAACTTGAGTATATATATCCCTTCTTCCCACCTACACCGTCATTCTCTTTTCCTCCCATATTAAACACACCACCAGCATCCTGAACTATTTTGACATCATGTGACTTGCATAAAATGACACCTCTCGTTCCAAAACGCACCTGATAACCTACACAACTTTGTATGTTCCCTCTGTGCTTTGTTCCGCTACATGCAACTGTATCATAATGCTAACGCTTCAGATGTACATTCATTTTCAACTCACAGCAATGGCACCAATGGGCAGCCGCAAAGGAAAGGGGACGGCTAGTGCAAAGATGCCAACATGGGTCATAAATCAAAGCCTGTTGTTGGATCGGGACTGTATAAAGGGAATCATCCCACAACACATCCGTGGACTCATATGGATATACAATCTTTGCGACGTCTAGGATGAGATGGCATGGGACCTCTTTTATGATATAATCTTTCTTGATCCAGTCACGACTTGCCACTTTTCTCAATTCCAGCTGATGTGGCTGCACCGCAGGAGCAGGAGTTGGCCTCTTCGGCACTGGTGGGCAGCCTTCCGCTCATATATGGGGCAAATGTTCGAAAAAACCTGCCACCAAACGAACAATTGTAGGTGGGACAACCCCCGTGCCTTTGGGGATCAAGTCGATCGCTCCAATTCGCACACAACTAGCTTGGGGAATGTTAAATGCACTAGCGAGCATTTCTCTTGGTACGGTAGCAATGATCTCAGGGCAAAGATTGAGCCGCGAGGCTGCCGGCAGTACAAGCCAGGCGACTTCCTGGCCGTTAGACCACTGAATTGGGATGAGATAATTGACGAGGATGATGATGATGAATACTGGGCAGGTCTCGGAGTGCCGAGTGGTGTACGGAGCCATCCTGGCGATGGCAATGACAATGACGACAGTGATGGTGAAGAGGACACACAGGGCGGTGAGAAAGGGACCGGGAAAGGGAAGGGAACAAAGGGTGGGAAGGGGAAAGGGATGGGGAAGGGGACGGCAATGGAGAAAGGGAAGGGGAAGGGGAAGGGAAACGGTAAAGCGGAAGGTATTGTTAAACAAACCTGAGGGGGAGATGATATCTCTCGTGCCGTTGGTTTGCAGTTGCAGAAGATAATGTATGAGGCAGACTAGGACACGGAGGGCTAACTAGAGCGGGTATATTTACAGCCGGAATCATCGCCTGCCGTGTCATTTTCCTCAGATGATGATACCAACTCTACCGAGAAGTCGGTGTTAGGGGTTCTCTCCTAGCAGTGTAATGGTACTTGTACCATGAGATATGACCTTTAGCGGGGTCATGCTAAGCACGTCTTGATTGGATAGTATATGGGCTAGTGGATTCATTGAAAGCAAAGTGCTGCGGCAGCTGATTTGATGATGCAACATTGCCACCAGATAGAAGGAGCTGCGGCCCTGCCGAGCGGATTGTTTCCAACCAGATTCATCGTTAGATACTATGCGGTTGCACGAAGTGCACAGCAGTCGTGCTAGTAAAGGGCTCTCCGGTATCCAAGGCTCTTGGATGCGGGGCACGTCTGGGTGATGTTGAAACCGGTAATGCGGAGACCTAAGCACTTAAAGACTGAGGGAATATGGCGTTGGCACTGAGCCAAAAGCGGACATCATTCATTGACTTGTGTGAGTTGGTTCTGCAATGTTAATCAATTTGAGATTACGCGCTTAAGTTCTATGTTGCCATCGCAGAGGATACTCCATCCTCATAAGCTGATGAGTTATTAAATCAAGGGATTTAATGAACGCAAATGATGTGTGCCTAATATGGCTATCGTTCCGACTACCGAAAAAGGATACGTTTGCAAGATGTCTAAGTTAAATTTATGGTCTGATTTATGAGCCAATATGATGTCATACATGAACACGATAACCATAGGGATGCGTGGCCAATTTGATCAGGTGCATTGTGCGATAGTAAGACGCATGAATACATGGCCATCATTGAGGGAATTTAATCATAGTCTGGAGTGGGCTCCAAGAGACTATAAAGGGATCACATTGTTCCGGCAATGAGAAGGACAACCGGCTTGAGATACGAAAAGACGGATACCTACCAGTGGAGAAATATCCTTATTTATTATTGAGTTTTTATGATCCTTATTTCTACTAGATCTATACCTAGAATCTATTAGCCTTGTGTAGCGGTAGCCCCGCACCATTGATTCGCCATTATCCGACGAATGCCTATTACCTTTAAACACGATAATGACGTTATCATATACGCTTCGGAGCGCAATATATCTCACGCGAAACGAACTCAGCAAATCTTCGTGGCCCAGTGTGTGTGGTGGCTAGCTTCGATTATCGGACTTGAGCAGGGATTGATTTCCCATATCGATAAGCTCCAGGGCCATGAAAACACGATACTGCAAGAACAACTTCCTCGAGAGGTTTTAGCTACCCCGAGGGACCTTGTTGAGGATCGACGAGTTGATCAAGTTCTAGATTGCACTGAGCAGTTCTTGAGAGAGTCTAAGCGATTAAGAGAGATAGCAGCTTTGAAGATTTCCAGGGAAACGACGACTGGTCAAATCAATCCATTAAGGAAAACGAAGAAGTCCTTAGGGAAAGCCAAGAGGATATCCAAAACCGTTACATCTGATAAACGGAAAGATTATAGCAAGATATTGATGACAGCGAGATTTCAAGAAGGAAGGCAGTGAAGGAGTGCTTACGTTGCGCCTGGCCCTTCAATAGACATGGAGGTTATCGGGTTAAGAATTGTATCAGACAGATTAAACTAGATAAGGGAACTGCTATGTTCCCTAAGGATAAGAACTACCAGAAGCCAACTGAATCTTCAGAAGGAAGTGATTCTACTTTTAGTTCCGATTCCGAAGATAATACAGATTAGGATCTACGGCCGTACGCACCTTAGAGTACCTAACGAAGTATCTTGGATAGGTGTTGTTACCCCCATAACAGTTGGATGGCGAATATGACTCAGAACATGATTCTGATGTGGATATGCGCATGGAGGATGAGGTGGACACACAGTGCAGCGTTGATTTAGACGGCGGTGTGGATCTGGAACGGGACGGTGACAATGAAGAGGAGGAAGATGATGTGGAGCAAAATGAAGAGTAGGAAGATGAAGAGGAGAAGGATGAGGAGGAGGAGGATGAGGATGAGGAGCAGGTTGAGGATGAGGATGATGGCAAACAACCTCAGACGATTGGCCAGAGGGAGATAGCAAATACATCGGCTGACGATGTAGATACCATGTTAGACGATCAGCCAATCATGTTACCTGAGCAAGGCCAGCAGATGCGTGAGCATACCCCACAGCCACAATCTCTGGCACATGCCCCACAGCCACATAACCCCGAGCCTGTTCCACGACCACAAACTCTGGAGACTCATCCCCTCGGTGGGCTGGAGTTTTGGGGGTTGTGACCCAGCAAAGACCTCACCCAGTGGTGCCAACTCTGCGAGAAGCTGAGGCAGCCGGAAACACCTTGGATGTGGATGTGAATCAGCAGCTGCTCGGCAAATCGGCAGGTGGCCACAGTCTCCCTGATGTCCCTCTCCCTGATGTCCATCTCGCTGGGGCACGCCCAGATGGCTCATTAGGCGAGGAGTGAACCAGTCCTCATGATGCATAGGAGGCAATGGTTGTTGCCTTCGGGTTAGCGTCGGGTTCTTGTCTTGTTCATTTCAGTTGTTCTACTCGATTTATCTCAGGCATTGATTATTACATGCGTCGCGAGGTTTTTGAATCGCTCATGGTTTATTGTCTTTATGGGTTTTGTGTTGGTTTTATTTTATTCATAGTATTATGGGACATTGCGCATGCAGCGTTTGTGCAACTCCAGGCATGTAAGGAACCTCCTTGCAATGGTGTTGAGGCTAAATAAATCTCTCAAGTTAGCTGAAAGTATTATGAGCTTACACCCACCAGGCTGCTCATGCCCAGCACCAAGTTTTGTCCCTTTCTACAGTGTATACTCCACTCCTCGCGTGTCATCGACAATGCCAGAGAAGACCCCTTTCCGTTGCCCCGAATTTTCATGCCGAAAGAAGTTCACCTCAGACAGCTGGCAATTTAAACAAATCAAATTACACCATCCTTAACACCTTGAAGTTGCATGCCAGAAGAATCTAACTATTCCCGGCGTGCCTCGATGCGTTGAACCCGCTCAGCATTGTGAAATCAACGCTAACAATGATTCAGTCACGGACTTGGACGCGTTTCCCTACCTCGAACACATTGAAAACATCACAGACTCGGAGTCTCAACCACCAGCGCCTCCTCTGTCGCGGACAGGAACATACCCCGGCAACGGCACTCCGCTGAGCGATTTCATTGGTGAGCCATGGGAACGAGACACTCAGGGTTGCCTTGAGACTAACCTACAAAACAATCCCTACTACCCCTTTGTGACACGTGACGAGTACAAATATATCCAGTGTGGGATCAAAAAGAATGGCATGAAGACGTACTATGACAACGTGCTGAAGGAAGAAAACACTGCTCTGCGTTTCCTAGTGTTAGCAACAGTTCCTGTATACCCGGCTGCGGTCCAGGTTTGGAACCGGACCGGACTTTCCAGTCCAGGTTGTCACCCGGAAAAGAGGGGTACCCGCCAGGTTCAGGGACGGGTTCGAACTGCACTGCGGTTCCATTTTCCCGTTCCTACAACTTTGACTCCAATTCAGTATTTGAGATTTGATCGTATCATGACAAGGTCAATACGTAAATTGTTCAGCTTTAGCCGCTCTTTCATCTCCTGCGTTCAGATTTGCAATATGACTGATATTAGTTGCATGGTTGTGAAATAATGGCTGGATTCAAGCGAAAGTGGCGGGTTTTCGATCGCGACTCAACGACTACTTGTCGGATCGCAAATCTGAAAGCGGGAGGTGAAAGAGTGACTAAAATTGCACAATCTACATATTGATCATGTTGTGATACGATCAGAACTGAAATACTTGATTGCAGCAAGAAATGTTGAGTTTTGAGAAGCGAGTTTTGTGTGGAAACCCGTTGCAACTGTTCGGTTCCGGCGTGGAACCCGACCCGGAACCAACCTGGGAATTTGGACCCGTTGCTAACACTAGTGTTTCCCAAGCTTCACAAACAAAGATTGCGTCCAGAAGGTCATGGCAAGCATGCCAGATGATTGTGCTCTCAGGGAGTGGGAACTACACACTCTTGAGGATATGAGATGGAATGACAATCACCAACGCCCTATCAAATACTGGAGTCGAGACATCATCAAAAGCATGCGATGGTTGATGCTGCAGCCAGCCTACGCCAAGCATCTCATTTAGGCCCCTCAGTGTTGCATTAACAGCGATACGCCACCTAAACACCTCAATACCGAAATGTACACTGCGGACTGGTGGTGGGAGACACAGGTAAGGAGAAATACTCGAGCATGATCACATGCTAATCGATGTTAAGTCAATGCTCGGAGTGGGAGATACACTAGTTCCCACGATCTTCATGTCTGACGGAACACTTCTCTTGAATTTTGCTGGTGACAAGAGAGAGTTGCCTGTATATATGACAATTGGCAATCTATCTTCGAAGATCCGCCAGATGCCCTCAATGCACAGCGTCATAATGGTCGCTCTCCTGCCCATTCCAATCAAGAACCACAATACTCCTCAGAAGCGGCTGGATGAGCGGCAGCAAACAAACCAAGAGGTGCTGAATGAGGTACTCCAGGGGGTACTCCAGCCTCTCACCTTTAAACAAAATCCCAGCGGTGAGTGCGGGTATTACAACGTTCTTTGTGCAGATGGCAACTTCAGTTGTTACAAACCGGTTGTAGCAGCATGGCTTGCATACTGTTCAGAGTATAGTGACCTACATCATCTCGAGCTGCATGTCTGTTTTCGGTGCTAGTGTCCATAGAATGAACTGGACGATTACGTCCCGCCTGACAAACAACACCCCCGGCGGGGTCACAATCTATATAGAATGCTCAGCGATGCGAACACTGAGGCAGCCAATGTCGAACTCTCATCGCACCATGTTCACCAAGGATTCAACATGTTTCAACATATCCCCTGTATCAGGAGCGACCACCCGAAGCCCGACCTCCTCCATATAATCCACATCAGCATGCTTAACCACCTCCAGAAGTTGATTTTCCACTTCATGAAGACGCACGAAGGGCTCTACATGTACAATGCAATCTGGTTGTCCGTGCCTGCTTACCACGACCTCACACCATAAAATAAGTCATATGAGGAAGTATTTCAATGGTATGGGAAGAAGATGAAGGAAATCAGCCGGTACCTGCTTGGAGTTGTAACCCAGTCTCTACGAGGCGGAAGCCCCGCTCAGCGTCCCATATTCAATCCCACAATTGAGCGCACACAGGCATTGTTGAAATTCTGTATGTATGCTCAATATAAATCTCACGATGATGCAATATTGAGCTACACGGAGGACGCCTTGCATTGTTTTCACACCGTCAAAGTTGTTTTCTTACTTGGCCAAGCCGGCAACAAGGCGAAGGCCAAACCCAATGCCCTGAGAACAGAACTCATGAAGAAGTGAAAGGTAAAAGAAGAAACAAATGCCGAAACTTGGACACCGTCCAAGAAGAGGCGCAAAATGAACGCCTGGCAGGAATATATCAGCCACGAGATAGATGTTTCCAAGGAGTTAGATGCTGACTTCAACGTTCCGAGGATCCACTCAATGTCTCATTGGGTTGAACCAATTCGTCGATACGGAGCCTTGTAACAGTATTCTGCCAAAAGACATGACCAAGCACATGAAACGAACCTCAAGAACGGTTGGCACGCCTCCAATCACAATCTCAATTACCTTCGACAAGTGACATCAGCAACAACTCTAGTTTCGGTCAGAAACACCCGGGTGTTCCGGACGGCTCTGAAGGCTCTGACGGAACCTCGTACCCTCTGACGGAGAATTACACGCTACCCGTCGCCCAGGCGACGGGTCGCGTTGCATAGCATCAGCAAAGTGTATTTTAGTCACTGGTCTGAGAGGATGTGGAGTGTAAACTTAGATGCGTCAATTTCAGGAGTATCAGACCCTAGGAGGGCATTCCTGCTGGCCTTCAGAGTAACTGGGAGCCCCGGCGACAAGCCTGGGAGCGCCAACAACAAGCCTGGGAGCACCTGGGAGCCCCGGCAACAAACCTGGGAGCCCCGGCAACATGTCTGGGAGCACCTCGAATCACAGTCATGTATTCAGTTTGTATTCTCATCTATGTATCAATGTATCTATGTATCTATATAGCTACCCATCTACACACGCTAAATCTGGACTAGCTGCAGGCGGTGCTTGAGAGCAATTCGACGTGCACCTGAAAATGACAATCGAGTGAACTCAGAGATGTACTCCGAGGCCGTGATCGAGCGAGTTTGGAGATGCACTTGGAGGCCATGCTCGTGCGAACTTGCAGGCTGTATTCGAGCGAATTCGGAGATACACTTGGAGGCCGTGATCGAGCGAGTTTGGAGATGCACTTGGAGACTCAGATCGAGTGAGCTCAGAGATGTGCTTGGAGGTCGGGATCGAGCGAGTGTGGAGATGCATTTGCAGACCGGGATCGAGTGAACTCAGAGATGCACTCGGAGGCCGTGATCGAGCGAGTTTGGAGATGCACTTGGAGGCTGTGATCGAGCGAGATTGGACGAGTACTTGGAGGCAGTCGATGGATGGCACACCGGGAGATGAGACTCTATTCATCAGTTAGTTAACTCACAACCGTGGGAATGTGACAATGTGACATTACCTTTGAGCTCTCATGGAGAGCTGGCTGATGGCAGTCGATCGTGTAGGGAGCTACGCCGAAAGCTGAAGCTACATTCAGGGGTCAACTCGTAATCATGTGAATGAAGGGATGAGAAACAATCTTGGGTGGATGCTGTACTCGGTGTATGCTGTACTCAGTGTATGCTGTACTCGGTGTATGCTGTACTCGGTGTCAACTCATGATCACGTCATGGAGAGATCGAGAGGGATGACTTAATGTTGTGTTCTGCGATGATCGTTGAGTTGTGGACAAGACAGAGAGATGGAGGATGAAGATGGGAGCGATATGGAGGATACGAGTGGATATGAGAAATCAGGGGTACGACTTGCCTGATTGGGTTGCGAAGACCTCGTATCAGTGTTAGTTCGAGCCAGATCGGGACTCGCGTCTGCCGTATCGGGGATGGTCAATTGACTCGCACACGGAATTCTCTTAAGTCCCAGTTTCTCATGATGATTTCCCCCATCTCCTCTGATCTCTCTCTTTCTTGTGCTCAACTCTACCATCACCTAAGAACACGAAGTTAAGTCATCCCTCTCTATCTCTCCATGCCAT
>Ga0307512_10001733_pt1 | contig 29772 bp, 35 predicted proteins | sample 14_EM_MG_FD_200267 | JGI IMG/M metagenome (GOLD analysis project Ga0307512, IMG submission 200267) | Populus trichocarpa ectomycorrhiza microbial communities from riparian zone in the Pacific Northwest, United States - 14_EM | ecosystem: Host-associated > Plants > Roots > Unclassified | place... | reverse complement strand
CTCGGCCCGGCTTTGCACCTTTTTGATCTAAGAGCGGCGAGACGGAGCTTGAGGATGTTCAACCTCTCGCTGTATAGCATCGCGTGTCGCGCTAAACCGCCATAACATGTCAGCTTCACAAATAGGACATGTGGATCAGTGACGGACCATCCAAGACCTGAGCGGGCGGATACCGATAATCGTCCGCCTCCCTCCTCTTCTTCTCCGTCGCCTCATCCAAGGACGGAGTATCATTCTCCACGCCAGCCAACCTCCTCTGCTTCCTCTCCAACTCCTCTTCTTCCAACCCCCTGACGTACCCCACGAGCGAACTCAGCCTCCTAATCCCCCCAACCTTCTTCCTAATCTCCAATAGCTTGGTCTCGCACAACTTCGACTCCCTCTCGAACAAGTCAATCGCCTGCGTCCGGCCCTGCTCCCATTCTCTCTCGTCGACCTCGACTTCATATTTGTATGGTTTGATGCAGTTCTCGACGGAATCCGAGGTGACCCCGATGCGATCCCGGAGAATGGCGTGTGAGAACTCGATCAGCCGTTCCGCAGCTTTAGGATGGAACGTGAAAGGTTCCCTGGCCGCTATCGAATCTATCAAGGCCCTCAACCCATCCGCAACAAGAAGGGTCGAATCCCTCCCGACTCCACTCTTCGTCAGGAGACTCGAAGCAGCTTCAAGCTTGTACCTCCAGTAGGGCTCGACGTCCTCCGGCTTCACCCTCGAGTCTGCGCCCAAGGCACCAAGCTCAGCGGCGCGTTTGTCCGACCAATACAGCTGCTCGAGGACACCCATAACCTTCTCGTCCAGCATCTCCTTGAGTTTGGCACGGATCTGGGGTTTCCGAAGCCGCGTAGTGAATTCTTTGAATCGAGCCTTCAAAGTGTCCACAGTCTCAGCAACGTAGGACTCTGCCGAGATCCGTCGGTCGTTATACTGCACTTTGAATTGGTACTGGGCTTCCTCCAGCTCTAGTTGGACGGCATTGGTAATTCCGTGAAGAGAAGATGCCATTGAAGACTCGAGGACGTCCATGAGTCGTCGACGAAGCATGTCCGTGCCGACCATAAACCCAGACCCCGAAGATGAAGACGAAGAGTCACCGAAGAATTCTTTGTTGGCATTGAAGAAGTCCGTTTCGGCTCGGTGGGCAACAGCGGTAGCACTTTCCCTCCAGTGAACCTTCCCAGGTGCTTTTGAAACCACACCAACGTAGCCCAGATGCAGAGGATACTTGTTCCCAGACAAGATCGCAACGCCCTGTTCAGGAGGAACTAAATCCATCTTGGTCACAACACCAATCGTCCTGAGACCTAGTGGGTCGACCCTCCTGCTAGCACGCAAAGCTGGGGAGTTAGCCAGATCGACATCAGCTGCGCATACAGCGAGGATGATGTTCGGCTCTCTGATGTACTTCTCGCACAGGCCGGTAATTTTCTCTTTGAGGGAGTCGGGTTGGTCCATGGAGGCGATCTGGATATAACCCGGGAGGTCAATGAGTGTGAGGTCTGGGACACGAGAGCTGTATATCCGGAGATCAATGGGGTCATTGGAAACGGCTTCGTCAGTAGGCACGGCGAGGTTCAGATCGGTGAGGGTTCGTTGAATATTGGCGAAATCTGTAATCTTCCCAAGACCGAGAGCTGGAAACTCTCCGTACTCTTCTTTGGCATCTGGTGTGTGGATGAGAGTAAGCTCGATGGGTCGTCGCGTGACCATGTTGTTTCCCCTGCACAAAATCCTTAGCTGTAATTAAGCAAGCGATCTCGCTTTCACGCACTTGGGTAAGAACTCGTGGCCAACTATAGCCTCCAATACTGAACTCTTCCCTGAGCTCTGACTTCCAATGACGACGATACTCGGCAGTTTCAGAGTGTCACTCTGGTCGATACTGAGTAACATCGTCCGAATCTCGATCAACTTGCGGGTGAGATGCATAAGTCCATTTTGCCGGAGGTCGGAGCCGGATCGATCGGAATCCGAAGGGGAAGACATGGTCGCAGCAACAAGGGCTGCGATGGCAGCGTCTTCACCATTTGGTTTTCCGGAAGATTTCTTTGATCTAGTATCACTTCTACCTTCACCTTCAGAACCTTCGCTTGCGGAAAACAAGTCTTTAAGGAATTGTGGTGCCTCGAACGAAGGCAATTTGACGGCTGACGCAGCTGCGGAGAGCGATTTGAGACCTTCAGAAGCGGTATCGAGGGCGTCCGCAGCAGTATCTCTCGCAGTATTGATCCAAGCTTGGGACTTCTCTTTCAGTTCTGTTCGTTGGAACGATAATATTGAATGATCGAAGGCGACAGAGCTAGTCATAACGTACCTTCGTACTTATAATTAGCATAGGTCAATCCTCCAGCTCCGACAGTAGCACCGGCAATGGGTACCCTGAATGCCCGTGCGACGAATCTCGGGATGGACGAATACGAGATCGCTCGTGCGTGAATCTGACGGAAGAGCGTCTGTCCCAGACGAAGACCTCTCGGACGAGCTCGGCCGCTTGAGGATAGCAAAGAGCTATACTGGCGAGACGCGGGACGGAGGTATTTCAGTTCCCGGGCGGAAATCTTGCCCAAGCCAGAGGTTGCTGCCAAGGATCTCTGGTGATGAAAAAGAGAGGAATGGGACGCGAGTTTTCTGCGAGCAACTGTGTGCATGGCCGTCTTCGTTTTACGGCTGGCCACTCACTCGGTCGACTGAAGGACGTGGAAGGGAAGAGAGGACAAGAAATCGGCTGACGAATTCGCGACGGACGGATGGAAGGGATGCCGGGATGAGGGATCGGGAATTCCCGACGGCCATCTTGGCGAGACTGACAACAAGCTTCTCCTGCGCACAACTGTAAGACGGGAATCGGTCTCCAAGACGTTTCATTCGCTTTATCCAGGAGACAGAGAGGATTTGGGAAAGGTAGCTTTAAACTCGAGGAACGTGCACCGGCCGCTTGAAATCCCGGACGTCACCACCGCCCGCCTCAAGGCTCACGTTCGTCAGCAACGCCCCTCCACACTACCCGCTTAGGCCGCTCAATCTCTTTCACTCATCTACTCTCTCTCTTCACTACCCCCACAACAGTCAACGACCAGTGCGATGAAATTCCTAGAAATGCCTGAACTCTCCCGCCTCGCACAAGCCCTCTCTCATGAGGGACCCGAGTGCACCGTACACACCAAGATCGAGGCGTACAGCTGCAAGAACGTCAAACGCGACAAGAAGCTCTTCAAGTCGCTTGAAATGACTTACAGAGAAGAAATCTCAAACTCACCTCCACTCCCCTCCTTCCTCGCCGACCTCGACTTGGGAACAGAAATGACACCATTCGGACCCATCGACAGCCAATCAGCTCGAAAGACGCTGTACCTCCTCATCGCTACTCTCAATGTCGCCTTCCCCGACTACGAATTCTCCGACGTCCGACCCGCCCATTTCAATAAGGAAGAATCAGGCGCAAGCGTTTTGAACGCGCTCAGCAACACTCTTATCTCCCCCCACCGGGCGGGGAGGAATGCACCTCGGACCTACTCATCCTACCCCCCGACTTCGGCTGGCTTCTTCCCCAATTCAGTCCCTACCTCTTCTTCACCCCTGAATGACGCAATGACCTCGACCTCCTTCGGAGCCCCGCAAATCGTGTCCGGCACTCACCCTACTTTATACCGCATACTCGACAACGCTATCCGCTTATCTGAATGCGAAGTGTACTCTTACGAGCCAGACATCGAGTCTGATCCCCATGCGGACGATGTCGATGAAGATGAGGACGAAGTCAACTCGGAGGAAGACGATGAATCTTCCAGCGAGGACGAAATTTTCGAGTTTGACGATTATGATATCGATGAACACTCGTCAAAGGCCAAGCGACCCTCTTGGAGTTCCAGTGGGAGCGGCTCAAGTGACTTGGAAGGAAGCCGAGTTCTCCCGCACCTTATCCAGACGAGACGCAGGGGCGCTCTGCTTTGGAGCTCCCACTGGTTCTTCCTCAACCGCAAGCTGAAGCGGATACTTTTCATTTCAGTCTGGGCCAGGTCCAAGTCGGCGAGACTGTGGGTCGACGATGAATTCACCACAGAGCCCTTCTCAATGGCCGCTGGAAAGTCGAGCACGGAACGCTTCCTTGGATGGGAGGGTGCGGTCGGTGCTGGTGCCAGGGCTATGGGCCTTGTTGTTTAGACCAGCCTTCTTTTTTTATAACGAGTGAGCTGTTACCCCTTTGGAGAATTATACCCAGGGATAACTTACGTGGACGCCTCAGATTCTCTATATCCTCTCCGATCTCTTGCTCCATTTCATCTTAACCACCGTCCGAACGTTGTAGTTTTAACGTACCTTATACCTTGCTTATTCCCTTTGCTGTCTTGTATATGGTCTTCTTTGGAGTTCGATACGTCCTATAACCACTATCGACGAGTGTTTCGTAGTACACGGACAAACGACTATGTGTTATCCTCTGAATCCGTGGATGGTTAATAGACAGATGCTGATGAAAACTTTACCCTCACCGTTCACCCCCAACACGATGCCATGATGCGATAAGCCAAGCTCGCATTGAGGTCTGTGAGGTGCCCTCAGATGGTGAGAATAGAGAAGGTGTCCCGACGATGCCCAAGTGAGTTGAGTCAAAAGGGCGACCCAGTCATTTTTTCCCGCTCCCCTTCGACCCGAAGAAAGATTTCATCGCCAGTTGCCGTGATGCGTGACCACCATAGTCACACGTGACAATGTGAAAGGGTTTGTTTGGCAGCAGCCTTGGAACCAAACAACCGTTTCCCTTTTTGGCTTCTCCCTTTCGCTCGGCTACATTCCCTCTCCGCGCTAAGACCCAAGGCGACATGGAGTTCTTTTCCGTCGACGAGCAGCAAATATCTTTTGGCTCTAGCAGTGAAAGGATTTTCAAGCGTTCGAGAATAGATGAAAACCGGGAAGAAGAATCCGAGGTGCCGACGGAACAGTGTACAAAGCATCCTACACTTTACTGTGAGGATGGAAATGTTGTCTTGAGATGCGAAAAGTGAGTCATATAAGCCTCGATTGCAATCTCTTCTTGACTATTGATTGCCTTCGTGGTCGCTAGTACCTTGTTCAGATTCTACATCGGCATCTTATCTCGCAAGTCGGAAATATTCTACGACATGTTTGGACTGGCTCCATTCCAACCAACCGATTCCGAAAAGACGATTGACGGTGTTCCAGTCGTTCGCCTCCACGACTCGGCTGAAGGTTTCGCGTATCTTCTCTCTGCACTTCTGGACTACGAGTATGCTGCCTAACCCCCGTGATGTGTGACGTTGATCTCACCTTCTCACATCCGACTTTGAATCCCAGGTCACTCTTCCTCCAAAAGTATATCCAATACCCACGATTTGCTGCTCTCCTTCACTTGTCGAGGAAGTACGAGCTGGAAGGGGTTCGCAAGATCCTCGTCCATCGTGTCCAAAAGCACTATCCTATCGAAATGCCTGACTACGAACGAGTTATGAAGGAACACGGTACTGCCGCTGCAGCCGTCTTTACACTTCCTCCTCACCCCAATGAGGTCCTCAAACTCTTCTGGGAATGCGATGTTAAACAATGCCTTCCTGTCGCGTTCTACGAAGCTGCCGTCCGTGGTGTCAACTCTCTCACATCTTCCAAACCCAAAGTGTCTCTCCCTCCCCAGATCCTCACCCCCGCAGTCAAAGCCCTCGCCGTGTTCAACAGCAAACGCGTAGAGCATGTCCGCTCCACCCTCGATACCGTTCGCATTTGCACCCGTTGCAAGCGCAACAACCTCATCTCCGTCGAACACTCGTTGCTCCCGACCAAGAACGACCTTTCGCTCTCACCTTTGAGAGATCCGGGTTTGAAAGATCCGGGTTCGAAGCCCGATCTTCCCAGGATCCTTTGTGAGGGATGCATGGACGAGATTGTCGGCGATGATCGAGCTTTCAGGTATGCGTTCTGGGATGAACTCCCGGGTATGTTTGGTCTACCCACCTGGAGGGAGTTGTCCAGGTTTGTTATCCTCAAATAAGTGGGCATATGGAACGTGCAAACTCTTTGATTTTTAGATATGTTGTTTGTATATGGCCTGTTCCAACCTTGTACAATAATGATCGGCATTCAACCTTAAAACCGGTCAGGGTCTTGCTCATTACTCTGCGATACAAACCGCCCCCGAAGTCCATCGTCCTCCGAGGTCGTGGCCTGCACCAGTATATATACAAATGCATGATGAGGTCATGCAGGCAAAGTTGAAGCCTAAATGGAGTTACCTGAAGCATGCGGACCGCCTTCCGTGAACGGGTAAACTTTAGATCGCGTATTAGAATTGTTTGCAGGTAGCTCAGCGCTCATCCCTCCCGTTAGTTGGCGGTTGCAGGGACCGATTATGGTTCCGTGGGGGTGATCGACTTGGCGGGAAGCAGTGTGCACTGCAATGATTTTCATCTCCATTTAAACTTTCTTTCTGTGTATCCAAAAAGGAGTCCTGTGGGAAATCCGCATTCCAAAAAAATTCTTTAGAACAAAAAAACACCGTCCATCAAGCTTCAGGCCTCGAGGGTCATGTTTCCATCAAGAGGGACCGGACCTCGGGTGAGGATGATATTTACGGAGGGCGTACGGAAACCACGTTTTCGTCCCGAGGAAGAGCGAACGGTTAGGCGAGTTCAAAAAAGAACGTTTCGGCCGAACATGAGGCCAACGCGTTGCAAGCTCTTCTTTCGTTTTCCCCGGCTCTTTTCTTTCGGCCAATCCCCAATTTTTATCTTCCCGGAAAAGTCTTCCAGAGGATAGGGCGAGTCGGGATCCCTCTTTCTCCCCCTCCCTCCTCCGCCCCTCCTTCCCCCACCCCTTCTATACAACCGTCAACTTTTCCGGTTGTCGAATGTCGTCCCTCCGTTTGCGCAATGGGATAGTCGTGGCCCTCTCGCTCAATCCTGCAGCTTCAACTTCGTTCATCGATCCGGGGCTGAACAAGTTGGCGAGCGAGATTGCGGTGAGGAGGTACGTCGCCATCCTTTCTGGAATTGTACGCCTGTCCCCTTCTTTCGTTCTCCCCATCCTTCGTTTCCATTGATGAACGTGGCTGACACGCACAACTATTCCTCCTCCCTTGTCGGTTTCAGAGCGTAGATCAGGATGGCAATACTCTGGCGGACATTTATTTTATCGGCCCTGGAATGCCTCGACCCAACGACCAATATGACGAAAACGAGTCCATGTCTATTCCTATTTTACCCACAAAGAAACACCCGTCCGGTCGCCACCCCCTCCAACTATCCAATCCGCTTCCCTGGCTGGAACAGGATTGTTACGTTCGGACCCTTCTCACGGAACGTCAGGTTCGCATATCTTCCGTGACGAGGAAGACCCCATCGACACCTCAGACCCCTAGGTCTGGTTCGAGCTCGTCCACGACACTCACCACCTCGGCAGTGATGGTCCCCGAAACGCACTTGCGGAACTTGGTGACCCTATGCGATGCCGATCAACGAATGGCCGGGCCCCCTGAAATCGTGATGCCTCAGTCGGATTCGGATTCGGAACTCACTCGTGCCCATACGCGCGATTCTGCGGACCGCGATTCATGGATCGAGGACGCCGGATTTCACCCCCCGAATAGACTTTTTTTGTCTTTTGATGTATGGCTGGATCCAACAGTTTGCTCTCAACTCCCAGAACCCAATGGTCTAAGGAGGGAGCTCGAGCAGCTTTATATGTATGTTGCCGTTTAATCTCAGCTCGTCTCGGGTGATAATGGCGTGGTGGCTAAACGGCTGTTCGGTTCGTCCTTTGTTAGATTTCAGGAGAAAGACACCCGCAGGCAAGAAAGGCAATACCGACGGGCGAGACGCGTTAACGCGCGTTCAAGCGCAGAGCCCACTTCTCGCGCCCTGATATCAGAACGCGAGCAGCACAACGAGAAACAACCGTCAGGGCCCCGAAGTCAGTCGCGAGTTTTCTCGTCTCCCGCTGTTTATAGTACCGTACTGACGTTTCATTAGAACGTGGACTCTTGTCCCGAATACTCAGGGGATGTCTGTGTCGTGGTCCCTAGGACACTCGTAACCTTCTCCATCCCCGCCTACATCCCACCACCTTGACTCACCCCGCGAATACGAACCCATTATGCATCTAACGAAAGATGAGACCAACCTCCGTTGCGTCCTCACGTATATGTGAAATTCCGACGAATTCCTTCAAGTATCTATCCGAACGTTATCTTAACTTCGTATCTTGTTTGCCCATCACTTGTCACATAGTATTCTCTGTTTCACATCTCTTCGCGTTGGATGCGTGTTTGTGGTTGTTTGTGGTGGTCAGAAGAGGGGGATGTTGACGGTTGGGCCTTACATGTCGTTTTTCCCCGTGGTCGCATTATTTCATCCCTTTTCATTACCCATTTCCACCTTACTTTTTTCGCTACACTCATGTGCAGTGCCTTTTTTCAAATCCCTTTGTGCCTCGAGTCTCAACGATCAACCTTTGGATAAACTATTCAAATCCCACGTTACAGCCGCGAAGCACAGTGCGTAATGCCTCGTGTCGGATCGTTTGATTTGGTATTGAGAACCCAAACGTCAACAACACCGACTGTTGATGAATGTTGGAACGTTCAAAATCCGCACGAGGGTACCACGAGCCCGCACTTTTCGCGACTGCGGACAGCCGTTGGAGCCAAGAAACAGCACTTTGACAATGAATTAGGCCTTGGGTATCGCGAAATGAAACGTCGTATGATATCCATCGATCAAGGCAGCCAACAAGTTCCATAATCACGCCAAAAGTATACATAAGAACGTGGCGGGGTTCATGATATACAACGTGCGTACGCAGAGACGCACGCGGGTACGAGGTTCGGAGGGGTGAGGTTAGATCTCTCTAACCGGAGTGATCGTCAACGGGAGCTGAGGGCCCTTATCTTCTTCCCCGATGACCATAGGAACAAGAACCCCAGATCGGAGAGTTCGGATGTTCCTGCCCTCTGGTATGGAGAAATTGAACTCCCTTATGAGGGTCACCAAGAACGCCTGCATCTCCGCAACGCTTGGATGAATTGGATGAGTGCTTATGGTTTGGATCATTGAAAACATCGCAGACTTACGCAAACCTCCATCCGATACAGCTTTTTGCTCCGGCAGAGAAGGTAAGCCTGACATCGAAGGCGGATCAGACAGTTCTTCCTTTCAGAAGGTAGAGAACGCACAAGTTTCCGTACATCCCCAATGGAGTTTCAGTCTTTTCAGTAAAAGATTCCAGCCACCTCTCCGGTCGGAACTCCATTGCATCTGGACCCCACACGTCAGGGTTCCTAGGTCAACAATGTCAGTCTCGATGTAAACCACCCACTGTACACCTCACAGATTGTACCCCCAGCAGGAAACATAGACCATAGTTCCCTTTGGGATGGGTAAGTTTTGGTGCACTTTCCCCGATCGACCAACCATCGGTCTCGTCAAGGGTAAAACACGGTCTTCCCTCGTCACCCTTGGGAGTTCAAGAACAGCGCTGTGAAGTCTTAGGACTTCCTATATTTCCGTCAGAACTCGGGTTTTAGAGATCAGGCGGGGGAGGTTGTCCAACCTTGACAACAGCATTTGTGAGAGACATATTATCGATGTCTCCCGGCATGAAGTCCTCGTGCCCTCGTGCCCTAGCCGCCTCGTACGTCTCCGTAACCTCTTCCCGCAGCTTGTGCTGGATCTCAGGCCGTTTTGCGAGCTCCCATAACGCATATGTCAGCTACAAAACGAGGGTTATTGATGTCCTCCCATGGGATAGGGCGTCTAGTTTACTCACAGTTTTTGCTACTGTTTCGTGCCCGGCGAGCATCAACGTCCTAACCTGTGCAATGATCTCATCGTCTCGTAACTTCGACTGTACGTCCTGGGTATCGTTTGCTTTGACTACGAAGCGACCATTCCGATGTCAACCTTCGCAACGGGGGTGGTAAACCTGGTGAGACGCACCCAACAAGCTCAAGATATCCTTCTCAGATTGTCCAACCACCATCTCCCGTCTCTTCTGTTCAACCAGCTCCTTCGCAACACGACAGGTATGGCCCCGATTCTCCCTGATTTTCTGGAGAACAGGATCCGACCCCGTCTCGAAGATGGATCGGATTAACCAGCCAGGCAAGTGCTGACACAGGTTCACGAACAGGATTTGTCCACGAGTCATGACACCGAACGTTGAATACACCAGATCCGTGTAGGATTTAGTGAGAGGGTTATCGAGGTTATCCAAAGCACCAAACTCGTAATCGAATGCAGCTGGTGGAATCAAGGGGGCATAACGAAGCCATTTATTAGTGATGATATCGAAAGAAGTGCCAGGGAGACTCACCAATCCCAATCCTGAATTGAAAGGGTGTAGTCGTGCGCCAGTCAGGTCAATACGTTCCATCAGTTATTGATCAAAGAGACCCCTCACGCGTCTAATGTCGCCTTGCCAATCCACGTCGGCATGTCTAGGGTATACGAACCTCCGGAGGCCTCATTCATAACTACGTCCTGCCACTTATCGACCAACTGTATGGGAAAGTTGGGATATTAAAGTTAGGTAGAAAGAAGAAGCGTTGGAGGACGCTGGTGGTCTTCACGCACCTTATTGGCGACCGAGAGAAAACGTGGCATCAGCGCTTTCGATTCGCTGAGGCCAAAGGCTGGGGCTAACGCTCTCCTCTGTCGTCTGTGAATATCCCCTTCGGCCCACACCAGGCCCCTATCAAGCAAAACTGCGCCAAGCTCGCGGCTGGCGGCGGTGCTGACCCATAGGTCACCGGAGTGTAGGATATGGAAAATAGCCTTGGGGTCGGCGATCCACAGACGGTCTTCCTGTTCAGGGTATCACCTGTTAAGACCCCAATCGGGGAGGAATGGATGTCCGAGTTTTTTAAGAATTTACGCACCCCAAGAGGACCTTTCCAACGTACGATGCTGCCATACGTGGTCAGATAATGATTCTCGAGCTCTCCTGCTTCAGCATTCCATACAGACCACGCATGTCCTACAGCATCCCACGTTCCCGTGCACGGATTGAGTTGAAAACGAACCGCCGGGGATTGGAACGAAGCGTACCATGAAGGAATGAAGGATTCTCCGGCCCTGGGACATCGTCGAGCGAGATCCTGGTGTATCTCCGGTACGCTGCGTACGTGGTGGCGGCAGCTCCACCCAAAGCAGCCCACTGGGTGTAATCCATATCTAACAAAGATCGAAGGATACGTTCGACGAAGTCGTGGGGCATAGCGCCAGGGTATCACAAACGCACTAACGGCCGTTGAGTTTTCGAGGGTCACTGGGAAGAGAGCACAGGAGAGGGGATCACAATTTCAGAACGGTGGATGGAAGGCGGCCCACTCGCGGGCCATTGGTTTATCATTTGACTTTGGTCAGACCTCGTCAATTCGGGAGTACCGCAGGTCATGTGGCTTTCACTAGGCGTGGAAGCGTAAGTAGCTAAGCTTTAGTCGCCGGCCGGCGTCGCAGTGGACTTCCTGTCGATGTAGTTGAGTGGAGACCGGCAACCCTCTGCCAGATTTGCTTCCGGTGCGGCACATTCCTACGGGGGTTGCTGGTCCCCAATTAAGGTATACCCGAGCAACCCAAGAGGGGCCAGTCTGCCTTATGCCGAGCCGCTAAGAAACCCATTGTAAGTTTTGAATATATGTGTGGAATACCTGCAGTTGCGACACTCGTTGTCATTAACAAATTTGCCTCTTCGCTTCGTGGTTCTACGGATCTCCACAAAGGATATCGAGAAAACTATACATGATCATCAGAACAATCAGACCGCTTGCGTTCGTCCATCAACCTGACTGCGCATAGGAAATAAGAAAACGTGAAGGATGATATCATAAATGTCATACCAAGAGATGAAGATGATAGACAACAGTTCGAATGCATACCAAGCAGGATGTCAACGTCATTGACTGCCGCAACATTAGGCCCACGCCGTCCACCCAACGGTGCAAAGTTCAATAGGCGTCTCACGAAAAATGAATTAAATCACGAACCCGCTTGTACGTGCCTCGAATGAAGTGATTGAATCAATACACATCCTTGATGCTGGAAAATGGGCTGATGATGAGAGGCTCCCAATAGAGTCGGTGTCTTTTTCAAAATGCCTGGAATTTACAAGACCTCCCAGGTGGCTTCGGTGTGCCAGCCGTCGACCACATCTACGAACATCACGATGGTCTCCCGATGATACTTCGTCAGATGGGTGTTATCCAAGAGGGTACGAGGTAATCTTTCTATATAATCTTCTACAGACGAGCAAGATCAAGAGAGCAACGGAGTACGTGTATCACACAACAAGCAAGGACGCGAATGTAGCTTGAGTCTGAACGACGTCCAATGCCTGTTCAACCTCCAACCTCTCCCTAGCCGCTTTCAACCAATCTTGCAGCAATACCTTGGCAGCACCCTTCAACTGATTTAACTCCCTCGTGGCGTTGTCGAGATCCTTTTCGCTCAAATGGTATTCGGCTCTCGCGAGCACGCTGAGGACGTCATCGCCTTGCACGAGGCCAGCCCTCTTAAATGTGAAGGATGAGAAGAAGCCGGAGGCAAGATGTGAAAGGAGGCCGGCATCCTGGTCAGGAACCAGGGCGACGGCAGCAACCTTGGGAGCGACTGTTGTGGTGAACCACGTCGAGAGGTCAGCGAGCGGTTCGACTCCCGTATCCGGAATTGTTGAAGAATCGAGCGTCTCTAGAGCCGTGGTGATCACAGGATCTTCTTTGGCAAGGTTCAGGTGTCTCAGGATCCTCAACTCGTCTCGGAACGGTTTCCTTTCGTGGGTTTCTACGGTGTTGTGGGTGAGAGCACGGATGGCGGACCACAGAGCGTGGATGCCGATATTCTGATCGAGGTATGCGCTGTTATCCAGAGTAATCCTTTCGAGCTTCTTGAGGTTACCCGCGAGCTCCTCGAGCCTGGCGAGACGGCCACCACGTTCTTGTTCAACCCGAACCTTGATCTCGCGGATCCATCGACGCTGCAGCTCGATACCCTGGGCGATGACCTCTTCCCTCAATCTACGATAATATCACTTAGTCGAGATACTCCCAAGAACATTAAATAAGGGTCACATACCGCTCATTGATGATCTCACTCTGGGTTTGCAGTTCCTGAGAAAGCTTCTCCCTGTACGCCTTGATTAACTTGGCCCTCTCCTCATCAAACAACTTCCTAAACTCGTCCTCCTGGCTATCAAGCTTGTCCTGGGATGCCATCTCCAGTTCCAACAGTTTCACCGTGTACTCGCGGGCCTGATCGTCAAGATGCTGCTCCAGTATAGCCCGCTCGTCCTGCTTGATCTTGTCGATCCTCGAGGCGAGGTTTATAAGATCCAGCTTGGCGGTATCAATGACACCATGAGCCTTCTCTGCAGCGGCGGGGTTGGAGTTGAGGAAAACGGTAAGGTTGTCGATCGTGGTCGCCAATTGACCAATGATCGGTTCTGAACCGGCGTGCTCTGAGATCTCGGGTGTGATGAGGGGTAACGGAGGGGGTACGGGAGGGGCCTCAACTACTTCAGGAGGGGGAGGGGGTTTTGGTCTATTGAAACCGGGAGGAGGCTCGAAACCAAGTGGCAAGGGAGCATCATAGACGTTCTTGGGAACCTCAGCAGGGGACGACACTTCCTTAGTCTCCGTTGTAGGTTGCGATTGTGCACGAAGTGTGAGCTCTGGTTGCTCAGGTGAAGTAATGACCTCAGGAACTGGGGCAGGAGCTCGCTTTCGTGTTTTCTCTGGCTTGGGCTTACCAGCCAAAGCGGCCTCAACCTCCTCAACCAGCGCTTGAACTCCGCTCGAGAATTGAATCGACTGGTGTTTCACGACGGCAGTAACGGTATCCTCAGACTTCTTGACAGTCGTCTTCAATTTCCCGGCCGCGTGGATGATCTTGTCCTTAGAATGCGTAACGGCCTCGCTCATCGTCCGAGCGGTGTCCTGAGCAGCCTGGGATGGCTTCTTCGGAGGACTTCCCCAGCCGGTCTGATCATAAACGAATTGCTGGGCGGTATCCGCAACGGATTTGGCTGAGTCGATCACATCCTTAGCGGTGAGTGTGTCCCAATTGTGGTCTTCGGCGTATTGCATGGCAGAATTTCCACCCGGGACTTGGTGGGTGAAGAACTCATGGTATGTCTGGTTCTTGAACGCAACGAAGGTGCTACCGATGTAGAAGGTGGCAGTTGCTCCGGCTGAGTAGAAGACGAATTTTCGGATAGGGTGTCGCTTCTTCGGTGTTGGTGTAGCGGTGGTCAGACGCTAAATGGATCTTGAAATCAGTAACCGTGGGCTCTTTATACGCGTGTCGAAATTTGTCGGCGAACGATGCAAACGCATATTCTGCCCCGGGTGCAGATATGTAACACACGACATATAGCAAACATGACTCACCCTATGAGAGCTCTGAACCACACGTCTACCGACAGGAGAGAGAAACTGTCTGTTGAGCATTGTGCTTGAAAATGTCTCAAGAAAAACGAAACACGTGCAGCGCTCCGACGAGGTTTCGGAAAGGTGAGATTCACCCTGGACCTAGGCTGAGAGGTTTCGTGTCAGGTTTTGTTCTGCACTGTTCGTCTGCGAGGAATTGGAAAGATACAGACAGAGATAAACGGAACGGTCGGTCTCGGATGGAAATGATGTTTACACAGTTCGGGGGGACAAGACGCCGGGAAGTGCAACGGTTATTTCCGAGCTTTCCTCCACCGCCTCCCCGTCCACTGTCTACATCCCATCCTAATGACCTCTTTGTAACTCAATCCTTGACCTTGGTCTGCACTTCTGGGGGCTGTCCTATGACCCCACTCTCGGTACAAAAATTGGGTCGTATGAATGTGGCGAGCAGTTCCTGGTTCCAAGACTCCTACTTCTTTCCGATTTTACTGATCGGTCGATTTAACACAGGCATAGGCCGCGTTGCGAAAACCACCTTCTTCCTCACAACTGCCCAGATTTGCCACTCCACTCCTGCCTCCTCTCTATTTTCGCCCTCATCCGCATCCATCCCTGACATCTGATCATCCGAAGGCGATTTCTTCTTCATGATCGCAAGTGGGGTCGGTAATGAAACGATCTTTCCCTCCAGGAGATGGGGTCCAGTGGTGAGCGAGGGCTTGTTCTGAAGGGTAGGACAAGCTTGTGTCAGTGTTCTACGTTTCATGATCGTCGCAGGGAGAGCGCATACAGTCTTCGGATCTATCTCCAGGGTACCGACAAACTTTGAATCCGCGGAACCCTGGACTTCCAAGGACCCTTGGAATTCGATGAGAACGAGTTCCTCGTTCCCTAGATTGGCTAACTGCGGCGGCAGTTTTCTGCCGTCGTCAGATGGGGGTTTTAGTGTAACTGGGATGATCATCGTCCCGCGTTAAGAGACTGGGCAGCCCGGCGCGTGACGTCACGCGAATTGGCTGAACGTCCGCCCCGTGGTAACTTGAAGTACATACATCGGTATCTAGCCACGTATCAGACGAGATTGGGTACCCAGCCCTTGACAATCTCCTTCAACCTCTGACCTGACCTCGAAATCCAAAAGTGTGTGGCACCCTCAACTAGCTCGACGCGAAACTCGCCGCCGTTCTTTCCCAACTCGGCCACCCACCCCTCATATGTTTCTGCACCGGTGAATTCATCCTGATCGCCATGAACTATGAGGATATTTGATTGGGGGTCGTTGATGAGTTTGTTCAGACGATCGGTATATGTTCCCCCGTGGAATAGGGTCAAGAAAGACCTTGGACCCAGAGGGTATGAGAGTAACAGATGTGAGGTTTTGATGGGTGAAGGGAGGACAGGGTGCAGAGACGTGATGAGAGCTCCGTGTGAATAGCCCTGACGACGATAGTGAGATACCATCGTCAAGAAAGATGGCAGTCCTCACTATTAGCACTACCGACTTGACATTCGGCACAACACCAAGACCCCACTGCACAAGCTCCTCCAGATCCTTCCCTTCCGTCAATCCAGTGAAGGACGTCCAGCCCGAGGACCTCCCCACACCCCGAGAATTAAACAGCAGAACATGATAGCCACATTCATGCAGGAGGACGTTGGAGAGAAAAGCAAGGACTCTGTGTCAAGGTGGGAGCGTGGGTATTGAAATCAGCTCTTCAGGTTCAGAACGGGATGTGATAAGCGAGGGATCGCACTGGTCCTCCATTCGTCCTCCTAGCCGACTCCATGGATGCAGAAGAACGGCGAGCCCGGCGCTGTCTTCACTCGTGGACGTTTCTGGAGAATATAAGTTTGTTTCGAGGGAAACGCCTGAGGGTAGCTTGACAAGTTCCCGCTCGGTTGCCATCGAGGTCCCTTGGAGTCGGAATTTAGAAAGCCACGAGGCGATCAGCGCTTGTTGGAGGTCGATCATGCGAAGGGCCGCCCCCGAGATCCCAGGCACTGGCATTTGCTAGTCACTAGTCACTGGTCATCGTGAGCTTAAGACCGGACGAAGGTCACGAAACAACTGAATACCGTGTTCAGCCTACGCCACAGAGAGCAGATACAAAATTCGTTTATTCTAAAGTACAAATTAGATAATCGTGTCTCCGACTTTCGGGAAGTGGGAGCGAGAGAGGAAAAGAAGCAGACGGAACTTGAGGGAAAGAAGAGAGACAAGGACTAGCCAGTAAGCCGAGACAGTGAATGGTGATGAAATATGAAGTAGGGGTTGGGGATGGGGAAGAACTGGGGGGAAGGGGATCGAAGAGGTCAGAGGGTGGGGAGGGGGTCGAGGGTCAAACACACTCGATATGGCGAGAAATGGAAGAAGGGAAAATAGTCATAATCAACAGAAAACACGTATGAAAGAGAAAGCAGCCAAGAACGTCCACAGTCACACTCCCTGCCGCCATTTCCATCTCATCCGCGCGCCGATATCTCATTCATTCATTTTATCGTTCCATCCAATCCCCGGAGAAACGGGGCATTATGCAACTTCTCTCTCACGAGCGTCTATCCCTCACAATTCCTCGTCGTGATCCTGAATCTGTGATGGTTTGAGCATTCCGGGAATCTTCATCGCGGCCTCCCGTTCTTCCTGGGCCTTCCTCTGGGCTTCCGCCTCCTTCTCTTCGAGGTAGAGTTCTGTATTATCACCCGCAAACTCCTTCAGCTGAACCAAGAAGTCACGAAGCGACAGCTTAAACTTGTTGATGTCCGAGTGGTACTCGGCTAAGTTCCTCACGAATGTCGTGACTTGAATCCTAGCGAGAGAACGTTAGCTACAGTTCGTTGAATAGCGAGAAGGTTGTTTCAGCGTACGGTTGCAGGTGCGGGAAAGCGTTCTTAAGTAAAGTAGCGGTGTACTCCTGCAAGAACAGCGAGTTGGACATATTCGGGTCCGGTACCGTCGATGGATCGAATAACGGAACCCCGATGGCCCCTGTTTGTACAAGTTGGAACAGCCTTGCAAGGACCATACTCTGGAGTTTAAATCCACTCTTGTGGTCCGTGTCTGTCAACACGAAGAACACGTCTTGCATGATACCCAAGAAGTACTGCTGGAAGAACTGGTTTGACACCTGAGGGTCCGCGGTGGAGAAACTGTTGACAACTTCCAAGCACACTGGAGTGCAAGAAGAAGTACGATCAGGGAACGCCTGAGGACTAGAAGGGTACATAGCCTACGGTTCAAAGCAATCTCCGCGATATCCCTCATGGTGTGTTTCATTCCCCAAACGATACTGTCGATGAACAGCTTGAATTGGGTCGGTGGAAGGGTCAAAAGCGCTATTCGTAATATATCAGCGTTACGATAGCAAGGATAACTGTTTCGAGGAGGCGGACCCGGGAAACATGTCTTGTTGATTGCGGTAAGCAACTTGTAGAATCCTGTTCTGTGCTCAGGGTACTCCATGAAGTCTTGGTTGATCATATTCAACGTCGGCTCGAATACGGCCTCCAGGATAGCAGGGACTTGTTGAATCAGTAGAGCCTATGCAAGAATAACAGTCAACATCCCCGGAGTGACCCACGCGAAAGGGTGGAGAAATGGACAACATACTCCAAGTTTGATCGTGATCGTCGACATGACGTTCAAGACCTCGGCGTCCCTAGCAGCAGGCACATTCCTGTTATAGTCCCCCAGAATGGCATCAAAAAGCGGGGGGATCAAGTTATTGTTGATCGTTTCTAGATCGTCACTTTGCTTGATAAACGTCTCCATCAACTTCAAGATCTCCTTTTTGATCGTCCTCAGGTGCCTGATCTTCGGTGTCTTGGTCGCGATCGGCCCTTCGCGGGCGACGGTTTCCGAGATGATACCGGAAACGACCTTGTATAACCCGAGCATGTCAAGGAATATCCGTCCGATCTGTGGAAGGAAGAACGGCCCAACAGACACGCAGGCAGAGACATTGGTCTTTAGGACGTTTGCCAGGATCTTGACATTGTCCACATTATCGAGGACTTGCATGTTTCGACTGGCTTGCGCCATCAGGGAATCCCACTAGCAGCTCTAAGCTTAGGGACCGGGAACATGACTCACGAATGTGGCAGAACTTACCGCGTTGTTTGGGAGTTCCATCAGCTTTGCGATCAACTTCTCCTGGGCAGCTTTGTTCGGCTGAGCGGCGATCATATAACCAATGGCCTCGTAGAAAGTATGAACTTGTTGGGGCGAAAGATCCACGGTGATTCGGTGTAATGATCGAAGGATCTCCTCTACAAAGGGCTCCGTTTCCTGCGACTGTAGGATCACGAAGTGTCTTCGACATTTCTTGGCAATCTTGATAAACGTGTCGCACGCCATGTCCTGTACACCTATTTGCCGGTAGCTGTCAGCCAGGAAAGTTCGAGGTTAAGGAAACAAGACGAACCATCGTGGGTCTCATGCATGAACTCGAATAACTTGTTCGCTACGGTCTTCAAGAACTTCCAATGGGCTTTGAGGAATCTTGGGTATTGTCCAACAATGTACATGATATTGGAAGCGACGACAGCCTTGTTGTCCTTGCCCCTCTTCATCTCTGTTAAGCCCAGGAGATCTTTGATAACAGTGACAAGGAATCGTTTCTCAACGTCCTCGTCTACAAAAACGCTTAGATGGATTGATTGAGTTCTGAACATGAACTACTCACTCATGACACCAGAGATGGATCCGATAGCCCAACACAGAGTATTGAGGTTGTTCCATGACCACTCCGACCCATCCATCTGCTTTGCAAGTTTCTCAGTGAGGATGACCTCGGTATCGAAGACATCCAGGTGAGTCAAGAACACCAAAAGTTCCCTCATGGATTTGTACAACACGATGGTGTCGATCTCCTTCATGAACTCTCGCACGATTTCACCCTCCTCGTTCTCCACGACCAACACCTATGTGGAGGGATCAGTACCAGCCAAGCACAACCTTTCAGGGCCACGTACCTCCTCAGGCTTAACCATCTTCTCGATCGTAACCAATCGAAGATTACTCAGAATGTCCTTGTAGATATCCTTCCGTAGGGGGATTCCACTCAAAGCGTTTTGTGTCCCCGGGACACCGAGGTTAAGACCCATAAGGATCCCGTTTTCGCCGATCGGTAGGCTCTGGATCTCCGCATATAATCCCGAGACCAACTTGATCCAGTATTCCAAGCAAATCTTGAAGATTTCCCGCTCGTCGACTTGACTGACCTTGACCATATACAGGTGTGCGTTTAGCAAAACATCTCGTTGAGACTCGACCTCAACAGCTGCCAGGTGCTTGGAGAGGAAGTTAGAAAGGAAGAGGGCCATGTTGAGTACGAGTTCTTGGCCGGCGTCGCCAGCATTGGCATAGGCCTCAGCGATGTTCGTTGATGGAGGGATCATTCGATTGATGGCAGTCATGACCATGGTAAAGAGGATGACAAACTTGGCGTCGTATTCAGGACCGACTTCTAGAGAGGCGATTTCTGCTAAGCATTTGAGAGTGATATTCCGAAACTCCGGAGCCTCCAGGAACTTGGATGGGTAACTTGAGCATACAGCTCGACAAGAACACAACGAATGGGAAACTAACCCGTGTTATCAAAAGGTCGATGATACTTGTTTCAAAGATGTACCCCAAGGGGATCCAGTTCAGGAAGCGAAGTAGAGTCTCCAGAGTAGCTTTGATCAGCGAAGACTTCTGGGCCTCTTCCAGGATCTCACAACACAGTTTAAAGATCTCGCTGAATTCGTCGCCTAGCTGGTTTTTTAAGCTCTTGATCTTGGCTTGGGTCATTTGTTCCGCCGAGTAGTCAAAAATCTCTTCTGATAAGAGCCGCAGGATGACCATATTGTTCTCGCACAGTGACAGGCTCGTCTTGGATGATTCCACGAGTTCAGGTATGAAGTTTGGCCAGTTGTGCGGCCATTCTTGCTTGAGGATCTGTGGAGTCCACATTCAGTCATATATACCGCTTTGAAATTGGTCAACGAAAAATTCGCGATCACGCACCTGGACGAGGGCGAGATTAAGCTTATTCAAGTATGCCCTCTCGCGTCGTAGGTTGACCTCCTCGGAAGCAATCCTGACAGTGACGCCGACGATAAAGTTCCTGATACCTAACCCCCACGATATCAGAGTCACATCCCCGCTCCACCAACGATAAGCGCCGCCACACGGTACACGCGCCCGAAAAACTAATATCAAGTAACCGGTGACATACCGTGCCGCTGTGCCTCTGGTAGGGTCTTCCATTTTGTGTTGATGAGTCTCTCCAGTATCTGCAACCCGATATACTACAAAGATGAGGCATGAGTGAGGTAGATCTCGAAGAGGCGACCGATCGAGGGGGTGAACAAAAAAGAGGGGGCGAGAGAAGGCAACGCAACGACGTACCTTGGATTGGGGATTGGATGATTGCTCAAGGATAAAGGGTACACGCGTCCACGACTCCGGATGTTCTTGGAACTGGGTCAGCACCTGCTGCGCGAGTTGTCGCTGAAATCGTGATGGGTCATGTCAGTCAATCCACGGGGAAAAGGTGTCGCGCCCAGCGTGATTGCCACGGCCACGTACTTGTTGGCCAGATCCGGAGTAGAAGGCGGTGACAACCTGATCGAGCAGCGCGACGTTGAGCTCGGGCTGGGAGAAATCGAGGATTGCCTGTGCGTTTTGAGAGATTAGATTGGGTGTCGGGTGTCATTGGAAAGGTGGAAGAGACAAACCTCCATTGGAGAAAATCGCGATCGTGAAGAATTATTAAAAGCGGACGCTCAAGCTATCAACGAAAATCCGTGGTGATTGAGAGCCTTGTGGGGAACGGTGGATGGAGAAGAGGAGGGAGACTGATGTTCGGCGTTTCATCCGCGCAGACGCCCAGAGGGTCACCAAGTCCCGCCTTCTCCTTCCTTTTTTGGGCATTCGATCGTCAACCGACTTATTTTTCGATTAGATGTCCGGTTTAATCTCCTCCCTGGCCTGGTAACTCTCACCGTTATCTCCTTGCACCCCACTGACCGATAATCCGTCTGTTATCAGGGTAAAGAGGGGAGCGGCCCAACAAAATCCTCAGAAATATGTTCTTGACGATCAGGAACTTCAGAGGGTTTCTGAACTCGCCCGGATCGAGCTCGAGGATGCAAAAGCTGAGCTCCAACGCGCACAGAAGGCTGCAAATGCTATAGAAAAGCGCATTGTCTCCGGAAATGACGAAGACGCAGACGACGATGGGGATAATGATGCCTGGGTTGAGTGAGTATCGTTCTCTCAATTAACCCCCTCCACAGCACGGGGGCTGACACAGGACCGTTCAAGTGAAGATGAGGAACACCAGGATGGTGATGGCGATGTACCTATGGACGAAAACCTGTCAGAGGGTCAAGCGAAACCCAGAACTAAAAAACCTGGGGACCTCTCCGAATATAATCTCGACAACTATGATGATGACGGTGATAGTGAAGCAGAACTCGGCCCCTTCACAAATATCAAAGGCCTAACGTACTATCGCAATAACGAAGAAGACCCATACATCACCCTCAAAGACGTAAGTTCGATCATTGCGCCTCGCTACCCCGCTTTTTACTCATTCTACCGGTATTTGACAGGATAACGAGGACGAGGACGAACGAGAAGAGCTGGAAGTTCTACCCACCGACAATCTCGTAGTCGTCGCTAAAACGCAAGACGAAATCTCCCAACTCGAGGTCTACGTTTACGACGAATCTCAAGAAAATCTCTTTGTTCACCACGACCTAATGCTACCAAACTTCCCCCTGTGTTTAGAATGGCTCAACTTCCCACCTGCGGGTTCCACTTCCACTTCACCGAGGAAAGAGTTCGGTAACTACATCGCCGTCGGAACGATGGATCCCGAGATTGAAATCTGGTCCTTGGACATGTTGGAAGGGATGTACCCAGATATGGTCTTGGGCCGGCCAGACAAAACAACTGCGCATGTCCCCGTACCCCTTGGCACGGGCAAGAAAAAGAAGAAAAAAGCCAAACACCGTGATACCTCCGCGAACTACCATGTCGATGCTGTCCTCAGTCTCTCGTGGAATAAAACTCACCGCAACCTCCTTGCTTCTGCCAGTGCGGACCGGACAATAAAGCTGTGGGACCTGAGCAGAAACGTGGGAGCGACAGCTGGAGGTGATGAGGAAGCTGGAGGAGCGATACGAACTTTTAATGGGGTGCATAAGGACAAGATCCAATCTGTCCAGTGGAACGACAAAGAACCCACCGTCCTCCTGAGCGGGAGTTACGATCGTACGGTTAGGACCTTCGACTCGCGAGCACCCGAGTCGTGTTTAGGTGCAGTAGTAGGGAGCGACGTCGAGGCCTTACGCTGGGACCCATGGGATCCATACGGTTTCTACGTCTCCCTGGAGAACGGGCTTATACTGAATTTCGACGCACGGACTCTTCCATCTGACCTAAGTAACCCTTCTCCCTCTCAGTTCACACTCTCAGCACACGACGGTGCTGCGTCTGCACTGGATATCAACCCCCACGTGAGGGGAGTGATTGTAACGGGTGGGACGGATAAGATCGCGAAAGTCTGGAACGTCACAGAAGACGGAGACGGGAAGAGGGGGGTTACCCTGGTGACCAGCAGAGATCTCGGAGTGGTGAGAACTCCTTGGCTCCATTAATTGTGTAATATTGACGTGTAGTACGGAACACAGGGCAAAGTATTCTCAACCGTCTGGTCCCCGGATGACGCCCTCACCCTCGCGGCCGGAGGCAGTGCGGGTAAACTTCAAGTTTGGGACATCGGCGTAAACCACAACGTAAGGAAGACGCTGGGTACTAAACTGGCCGAAGCTGGCAAGACATTCAAGGAAAAGGTGGGCGGCGGCGTTGTCGGTGTCGCTGACGACGAAGGTGATAGTGAGGATGATGGATGAACTGATTACTATATACCATTAAAAGAGTGTCCACTATTATGTACTGGGTGTAGGAGGCTAGTAATGTATGGTCGGACGCATCTGTAAATAAACGAATGAAATGTCCGCATCCTGTCGTATGGTTTATCAAGCACTCTAATTTTGAGTTCACTCGTAGGTGTAACATAACCTCTCATTTAGAGGATCCATCAGGTCATAGATGGTATAGTCGTTCAAAATACCGTCCGTCGGGATCGGCGTCGAGAACTACGAGAGGGTTCGTTAACTGAACAAGTGCTTGTTAAGAGGCTACGCACGTTCACGAAGGGAGGAGCCCCGGTCGGGAAGGTCTTATCGGGCACAAAGTTTTTGACCATGGAAACGGAACCTCCACCAAACGACCAAAAATTGGCGGGGTTAGCGTTTTGCCACTCATACCAGAGCTTGTCAACCATCTGGAGAACAAGATGTCAGGAGATTAAGCCACTCGCACTTATCCCTCTTACCGCGTGGTGCATCATGAACAAGGGATCTATTAAAAGGTCAGAATTGTATGCGCTAACCTGTGCGCACTGATCAAGGGCGTACCATTGGGAGACCACTTGGAGCCGGGGGTACAACCAGCAGGAGAATTTGATGGACAGGTGCCTAGAAGATCTCTGCGTGGGGACCATGAGCGGACGAAGCCATAACGCGTTTATGAAGTTTACGCACCCTCCCACAATGCGATGGACCGCACCATGCGAGCTCCCTTCGAACCGTGCTTGGAAACCAATGAAACTCCCCACAAAACCATTTACCATGGCCTGTTGACTCTCAGGCGTGAATCCATCCGCCACGAGCTCGCCTGGCTTCTCGGGAGCAGTTGGCGTAAACTGGCGGCGAAGCTTGTGAGGCGAGGGATACGAGAGGAAGAAGTCATCGGCAAATCCGCCGTTGGTAATTTGATAATCGTCATTGGGTTCACCCCAACCTCCTACGCCGCTGGTAGTATCGGGGTCCCAGAAAGTACTGTTCTGGAAGTTTGATGCGTCTGTCATAAGCGAATTAGCTTAGTGACGTGGGAACAACACGTCAAAACCATACCGAGTGTCCAGTCCCAGTAAGGTTGAGTGCCCGTGTATCCGCATTTCTCCCGAAGGGCAGTTTCGAAGTCCTTGACGAACGCACGATGCCAAGGTAGGAATTGGCCAGTGAAGTGAATCTAGATTTGTGCTGAATTATTATCCGGGGAGTGGGGTGAGTTTGACGGGAACTTACAACGGGATTGAGATCCATGTGGACGTAGACCCAGTCTGTTCCGATATGGAATAAGCGGTATCGAGAGAAATTACGGTATTAACGAACCATCGAAATATGAGCTGTTAGCGTTGACAGGCGGAATCGCAGCATAGGTTGTGTTGAAGGTCGGCACCAAAGAAGAGCTATGAGGTAATTTGTTAAGACACTGGGCATGGAAGTGTCAGTTAAGCGAGAAGTGTCTTCAGTCAGCCAATGTTTGACCTTGACGGCGGTAATCCACTCGGCGCGCTCATGGGCGGACAAACTCCTCCATTCGCGCCGAACAGACGGGCTGAGGCAGGAGTGTGCGGTTACAGCCTGTCCGAATAGGGCGGCGGCGGCGAGGGCGAGTTTCACAAATCGAAAGATGGTCATTTCTAGAGATGGTAGGGATGTACCGTGTGAGAGTAAACTGTTGGACGACGGAAAGAAAGGAAGGAGAGGGGGAGTCGAGGACTAGGGGACAATCGAATGAGATTCCTCCTTGTATAAATACCCAATACCCAATATTTAGTTCTGCCATCAGAAATGGGTGGCAAGATTTTTGCTTGACAACATGACAGCATTAAATATCAGAGAGCGCTGGCCAAGAATCGTCTGGTCTTTTTTTTCTCTCCTGTTGTTCCATGAGTTCCTTCGAGGAAGTCTTGGATCAGACTCTGCGGCCGTAATAGGCGCGAGGTGGAAGTGATCCACGGTCTTGGATCGGATGTTGCCGACCCGATCGTCATCTCTCTCCTCCCGACACGTCTACTGTGGCATGGCCTTCCCCGTTCCGCTCCACCTTCCAAAGAAACAGCCCACAGACGTTTCTTCTGCGATTCTGAACAGAATTTCGGATGCTGACTCGAAGGCTCTCAATGCCACTCTTGCCCAGTCATGGATAACCGACCTCGACCAATCAATCCGAGCGGCGAAAGTAAGTCAGCTCAAACCTCCGTTCGCTTTGATCGCTCAACTCGTTCTTAGCAACTCATCCATGAGAGAATCCAAAGAGACCTTCCCTCTTTCAACTCCCAACTCGTGGCAGCCGAGTCAATTCGCTACCGTCTACATGCTCTCAAGGACAACACTGACAAGTTGTCCGACGCTATTTCCAATCCCGAGGTATGTCCACATGGCTTGGCCTGAGGATGTTGAAGATCATGTTGCCTTTAGTCAGGTCTCACTCCGAATCTCATCCGAGCGTTAACACAACACTCACAATTAGCCCAATCCACCCTCGACGCCGAAATCAAACATCAAACCTTGCAATATGCCTCACAACTGAGATCGGCATTCACTTCATTCTCCTATTTGGTGTACAATGGTGAACTTCCCGAGGCGGTTCGCTCGTCGTCCAAACTGTCCACGTTGCTGGAGCAAGCGCCACCGCCGTTAAGGGATGCAACACTGACTGGTCCATTGAAGGTAACCCTCCTTTATTCGCTATTGCGCTCAAGTCACTCAGTGTAACGATAGCACAAACACCGAAGTCTCCGCGACCGGGCTGAAGAGTTGCTCAACGACGCCTGTGCCCGTTCTATAGTCCTCACCCCGACCGCGTGCACCATACGACCACATGTTCAAGGTACGCCACGCGGTAAACATCCTAGCATTTTGTTGAACAACGCGTCTAGTCCAAACGTCCTCTAAGTCGGTCTCTCTCCCCGAGATCCTATCTTCCTTGTCCCCAACCTCCCTATCTGGACACCTCACGATGCTCCGACGAGACATCACTACCCACTTTATCGAGTTCGTCCTAACCCAGCCCCTATCGATTGCCCAGGCACAAGGCGCGGACGCCCTATCGGCATCGATCGAGCACAGGCTGGAACTATTTCCGGCTCCCCCTAATTCGGCCACCCTACCCTCGAGGCTCGATAACCTCTCAGGGATTTTGGAATTCCTGAATACCCACCTCTTTGGTACTATACCTCCTCCGCAACGAGCAGCTTTCCTCAAATCCTTTGCCAAGCCCCTTACTTCGGGCATACTCAATCATCTCCTGATCTCCGCTCTTCCAGCTTCCTTGTCTGGCCTCCCAAAATATCTCGAATTACTCCAGCGAGCGGTTAAATTCGAGAGTGAGGACATCACTCAAATCCTCTTTGGTCCTAACTCTGGTGCCTTCACCGCCACCGAGATTTGTCCCGAGAATGAGATCAAGAACTGGGTCGAGGGTATCGTTTCTCATTACCAAAGAAAAAGAAAAGTGGACATACTTGACCAAGCAAGGACGATGTTTACACACATTTCATCCGACTGGCATGAAACCTTCCAGGTAGAATGGACTGTCTCCTCGGCTACGCCGGCCCCGGGTGCCAACAGCCCCGTCCTCCCCGAGTTGGATCCCTCTTCCTCTGTGGCAGATCGCCCTCCTATGCTAGCTGTCAATGGGTCAATTTGCGTTCATAAGGAGGCAGACACCGAGCAGGTCGACGATGAGGGGTGGGGTTTCGATGACGTCGACAACGGTGCTAACGAAGGAGACGCCCCACTCGATGATGAGGCGAAGGAGCCTCCAGGGGTGAATGCACCATCTTCGTCCACAGACCCAGATGCGTACACTGCTGACGAGGTGGACGATGGCGCCTGGGGATGGAATGATGAGGAAGATCCGGAACCCACCCCTATGCCTAAATCCGAGGCACTCAGCGGATCTGGGGCGAATGGGAATGCCGAGCGTGACGCTGGTGGAGACGATCCCCTATGGGATGCATGGGACGACGCTCCCCCCTCTCCTCCGACTAAGAAGGTTGTGCCAAAGCCCGCGACAAAACTCGAAAAGTTCTCGAGTAAAAGCAAGCAAGGCACTAAACCCCCGAAGATCGTTACTCAGCCTCCTGAACCTATCCCCGTCTCTGCCAATACGACCACACGCCTCGACCCTGGTTACGCCCCTGCATTGGCATCCTCGACGTCATTATCCAGCTCGTGGTCATCATCGAGTAATACTCCGAGCCAACAATTCCAATCCATTCCGCCTACGCCGGCATCGGTTGCGGCACAGGAACAAGCGCCGAAGGAATTCTACTCGGTCTCAAGTGGTATGCAAGATATTCTCGAATTGGTGGAGAGCATCATGCTTGAGTCTTCCGAGTTTTCACGATCGACTTTGCTCGCTGCCTACCTTCCCACTCCGAATTCCTGTTCGTCGGCATCTGGGGGCACGCATGGGTCTGTTATCCTGAACACCGTTCCTTCGATATTGGATTTATTCCGGGCTCTTTATCCGATGACACTCCACCTCGAGCTTGAGGGTGGGGGTGGCTCCCAGAAAGGTGCCGGAAAGAGCACCGTCTCTGAGAGTTCTGCGAAGAGAGCGATCCAGTTCTCGAACGATTGTTTGTACCTCGGAGAACGAATTCAAGAACTGCTTCCCGCTTTGTCATCCAGGTCGGGTAAAGCGTCTGCAGTGGTACCTTTGGACGTCTGGTCCATTGACGGCAGCCTCCGCGGTAAAGTGGAAGATGCTGGGAAGAGGGTGAAAGTTTACGGCGAGAGTTGGTTTGCCAAAACGATCGTGCGTCATCTATTTCTCCTATTCCAATTCGTCAGTTTCTCAAATTTCACGCATGTTATTAGGAGAGACAGCTAAATGAGATTGATGAGATGTTGGATGTAACAGAGGGTTTCATATACACGAATGACCAGGATAGGTTCGATGCATGTGAGGAAGCGGTGAACGCTGTAGTAAAGAAGGTGAAGAGACTGTGGCAGGTCTGGAAGGTCAGTGAGCAGCCTCTTGATTCAAATCCAGTTCATGGTCGTGACATCAACCACCTCTATCAGGGTATCCTTCCACATGGTCGTCATCTGACCGCCGTAGGCAAAATCGTCGACTCTGTTCTCTCCAGGATCCTTGAAGACATCACCAAGCTACCGGATATCACCGCAGATGAATCCCACCGACTATCCGAGCTCTGTCGTATGCTGAATGCTTTGGAGGGGCTATTCGTCGAAGGCCCCGAACAGGTAAGTTCACGCCTTCTTTCTAGCCCACCGAGCCTCCATTGATATCGGATAAACCAGATTTCAGCAGTGGTAGCTTACGTTCCTTCTTGGCTCAAATTTTCGTACCTCTCCGAAGTCCTTGAGGCATCTATGGCAGATATCACCTACCTCTTCGACGAAGGAGCACTCGTAGATTTTGAGATCGACGAGCTGGTCAAGCTCGTAACGGCTCTGTTCTCGGATACACCGCTCAGGGCAGAAACTATACAGAAGTTGCAACGTGGGCACGGTGTCAGGGGTGGCCGGTAGGACTTCCCAGCCAGTGGACTTATCCGTAATTTCTTGCTTCTGATATCCATTCGAACTCTTATCCATCATTTTCATCTCTTGGCTCCGCGTCGGTCTGATGGTCTGATGGTTGTGGAGTTTACTTTTTAGCAACTACATATGTAACGGAAAATTTCCCTCATGTTCAAATGGTTGCTCCCAGTGCGGTCAAAGTCCAACTGGATTGTTCCCATACTTGCCAAGCATTCGAGTGCGCCACCGGATTACTGGGCGCTGTGATTCTCCCGAACCCTTTTGAAAAAATTTGTGGAGGTACGGAGGGAGGAGGCGTCGAATCTGTTAACAACGAGAGAAATCACAACTACAGGTGTTCCGTGCAATGCATTCAAAATATACGGTGGGACCCTTAGGGGCTCGGCGCAAGAACGCAGACCGACCCCCTTGGCTTAGTGCCACCCATTCACGGTGGGCGGGGCTCCGCACTTCCTCGCCATATTCCCGATGAATGGAACAGTTTTCAGTACCCCTGGGACTATCCAGCGAGGGGTACATATATCATTCGCAGCCTTGCATAAGTGCAGGGGCGGTGAGGTGCGGGCGCGTTCCAGTTGTGAGCTAATATCAACCTATGAGAACCGGGGGCCGTTCTTGTATGTAAAGGTTCGTTTGTGACCATATTTCAGTATTCAGTACTTCAGTTACGATAGCGTGCGTGCCGAGACGTCTTCCGAGAGAGCAAGTGGATCCCTCAGGCGTCAAAACGGTCCGATCGCGACTAGGTGATGCTTCCCAGGGGGCAAACCCGCGCTTAATATTACCGGTCAATGCCCTTGATAGCTTGTACACCGCAGGTAAAAGGGAAACAGAAGCAGGGGTGGATAGTACGCTACGTCAAGATCGCAACCAGTCCATCCCACTACGAGTTAGATAAGGTCGATTAATACAGCAAGAAACAACGGAAAATTCGAGACATACACTTTTGGATCTGAGACCT
>Ga0307512_10001732_pt1 | contig 29778 bp, 20 predicted proteins | sample 14_EM_MG_FD_200267 | JGI IMG/M metagenome (GOLD analysis project Ga0307512, IMG submission 200267) | Populus trichocarpa ectomycorrhiza microbial communities from riparian zone in the Pacific Northwest, United States - 14_EM | ecosystem: Host-associated > Plants > Roots > Unclassified | place... | reverse complement strand
CGGGTCGGGTTTTTGGCCGGGTCTGGAACCGAACCGACCCGTTTTTACGGTCCAAACCCGGACCGGTGGCGGGTTACCCGGACCCGTTGCTAACACTAGACAGAGCGAGTGAGACCAGAAGTTGGGAAAGATAGAGTGTGAATTTTCATTGTATGAAGAGAGGAGATGGAAATGAGATGCTGTCTAGCTACTCCGGGGTCTGCCGAATATATACTCCCTGTCACTCTGTCCACCTCCGTTACCCCTGTATCTCCGTACACCCACCGGCACTCCGTGAAGATGTACTTGAAGGCCGTGCTTGAGCGAGTTTGGAGATGCACTTGGAGGCCGAGATCGAGTGAACTCAGGTGATGCACTTGGAGGCCATGATCGATCGAGTTTGGAGATGCACTCTGAGGCATTGACCGAGCGAGTTTCGAGATGCACTTGCAGGTTATGATCGAGCGAGATTGGAGGAGTACTTGGAGGCGGTTGATTTGGAGGGAGGCACGACGGCAGCTGAGACTCTATTCATTGGATAACTTGTAATTCTGGGGATGTAGAGAACTGAGTACAACATCTGCCGAGAGATGAGAAACTGGCTGGGAGCGGGAGACTGTCGATCCCGGGATGATGCTGTACTTGGTATATGCTGTACTCTGTATGAGAAGCTGGCTGGGAGCGGGAGACTGTCGATCTTGGGATGATGCTGTACTTGGTGTATGCTGTACTCTGTATGAGAAGCTGGCTGGGAGCGGGAGACTGTCGAGCTTGGGATGATGCTGTACTTGGTGTATGCTGTACACTGTGTTAACTCATGATGATGGCATGGAGAGATAGAGAGGGATGAGTTAACTTCGTGTTCTTAGGTGATGGTAGAGTTGAGCACAAGAAAGAGAGAGATCAGAGGAGATGGGGGAAACCATCATGAGGAACTGGGACTTAGAGAATTTCGTGTGCGAGTCAACTGACCATCCCCGATACTGGAGGTACGAGTCCCAATCAGGCACAAACCAATACTCATACGAGGTCTTCCCAAACCAATCAGGCAAGTCGTACCGCTGATATCTCTTATCCGCTCGTATCCTCCATATCTTTCTCATCCTCATCCCCCATCTCCCTCTTTCTCGTCCACAACTCAACCATCATCGCAGAACACAAAGTTAAGCGATCCCTCTCTAACTGTCAATGACATGATCATGAGTTGACACCGAGGACAGCATACACCGAGTACAGCATACACCGAGTACAGCATATAGCGAGTACAGCATACACCGAGTACATCATACACCGAGTACAGCATACACCGAGTACAGTATACACCGAGTACAGCATACACTGAGTACAGTATACACTGAGTACAGCATACACCGAGTACAGCATACACCGAGTACAGCATCCACCCAAGATTGCTTGTCTTCGCTTCGTTCTCATGATTACGATTTGACCACTGAATGTTGCTTCAGCTTCCGGCGTACCTCCCTACACGATCGACCGCCATCTGCCAGCTCTCCATGTGAGCTCAAAGGTAAAGTCACATTGTCACATTCCCACGGTTGCGACTTAACTAACTGATGAATACAGTCTCATCACCCGGTGCGCAGTCCATCGACTGCCTCCAAGTACTCGTCCAATCTCGCTCGATCACAACCTCCAAGTGCATCTCCAAACTCGCTCAATCACGGCCTCCAAGGGTATCTCCAACCTTGCTCGATTACGGCCTGCAAGTTCGCACGAGCATGGCCTCCAAGTGCATCTCCCAACTCTCTCGATCACGGCCTCCAAGTGCATCTCCAAACTCGCTTGATCGCGGCCTCCAAGTGGATCTCCAGACTCACTCGATTACAGCCTGCAAGTTCGCACGATCATGGCCTCCAAGTTCATCTCCAAACTTGCTCGATCCCGGCCTCCAAGTGCATCGCTGAGTTCACCCGATCTCAGTCTCCAAGTGCATCTCCGAACTCACTCAATCAGGGCCTCCAAGTGCATCTCTCAGTTCACTTGATCTCCGTCTCCAAGTGCATCTCAAACACATTCAATCAAGTACATCTCCAAGGAGCGGCGGCGGTTGTACGGAGATACAGGGGTAACAGAGGTGGACAGGGTGATGGGGAGTATATATTCGGCAGACCGCAGCCAGTCCAGATATAGCGTGTGTAGATGGGTAGCTATATTGATACATAGACACATAGATACATAGATGAGAATACAAACTGAATACATGACTGTGATTCGAGGTGCTCCCAGACATGTCGCCGGCGCTCCCAGGTTTGTTGCCGGCGCTCCCAGGTGCTCTCAGGCTAGTGGTCGGCGCTCCGAGGCTTGTCGTCGGCGCTCCCAGTTCCTCTGAAGGCCGGCAGGAATGCCCTCCTAGGGTCTGATACTCCTGAAATTAACGCATCTAAGTTTACACTCCACATCCTCTCAGACCATTGCCTAAAATACATTTTGCTGATGCTAGGCAACGCGATGGGTAGCGTGTAATTCTCCGTCAGAGGGTACGAGGTTCCGTCAGAGCCGTCAGAGCCATCCGGAACACCCGGGTGTTTCTGACGGAAACTACAGTTGTTGCTGATGTAGCTATAGTCCAGGCTATTCTTCTGATAAAGCAGGATGATGACGATACCAATAGGGAGATCAGCAATGACGAAAGTGAAGACCCTGGAGAGTCCACGTTGTGATCCGATATCGAAGATGATGATTTGGACATCTGGCGGGAGGTCCTACATCCTGACCACGCATGCTGTGATAAGACAATACGAACCACACATGTTCCACTGCCAACCAAACGAAACCGTGCCAATACTGTCATTGCCCGTACTCCACTTCCAAATCTACAACATCCAGTCGGGGCCATAGTACCACCATTCCTCAACTGCCATAAGTCAGCCATCATCATATCATGCGAGTCTGACGTTGTACAGGCACTCCCACTTCCCAAGGCAGGTGCACACCAGAATGTTCCTCAACCAAAGGCCAGTGGAGATCACAACGTTCCTCAACACCGAATGGCTACATTTGAAGTACCAAATCAGTTCATGGAGTCAATCGTATTGACAAAGACTGCCAGGCCAATCAATTTTGATGGGAAGTACTCGATGGTTGACGAAGCTTGGAAACTAGCCATTCATGCTCAGGATCGTCAGCGGGCATTAGCAGGTCCTCTTGTTGGTGCACCATCAGTGTGTCAATTGCCCGGTGGTTCATGTATTGAAATTGATCCACAACCCCGAGAAGCTGTAAGTGTTTACCCTGTTTCCTGCTCCTCGATTGGACTTATGATGATACTAAACCTTGAATCATACATAGTTCAAACTGAAGATTAGTACCATTCGAGGGTGTTTGGCTGATGGAGCTTGTCGAACCATTTTCCATAGTGGCTGGTCGGATTCAGGATCTGACACTGAGTTTCAAATCCAAGTTCAGGAGCTCCTGCTTGACGATAATCATCTCTCGAAGGTCATCGATGATAAGAAATCATGGTTCACGTGGATGCAAGTGCTTGACTTAAAATACCATCAGTTTTTCTTCACCACCAATAGCTTGGGGCGACAGCCGACCACATCGAAGTTCATTCAACCACTTACACCGCAGACCTTAGCACTCGTTGCCGCAGCTATTCATTGTGCACTGTCTGAGTCTGCCACTGGAAAGAAGGTTACAGTTATGTTTTCTCAAGATGAATATCGAGGTGAATTTTGCCCTGCCACGGTGATATATTATATTACTGCCGAAGCCATTGCACTCATCAATTACACATGGTGCGGCTTCTTCATACCCCCGCCCCCTCACATGGCGCTCCTCCAGTATAATCGGTGCTCCTGAATCCCCGTTGGCACTCCTCAGTCTCAATTGGCACTTCAATGTTTGATTCAGCCCTCCATACTACCTGTTCTGTCCGCACTCATCTTCTAGGATGGGCGCTCCTCAATCCCCTCCTCGACTTCGATTAGGAGCGCCTCTATTTCATTCCAGACTCTTTGTCTCCCTCCCCTTTCGGCGCTGCTCAGCCTGAATGGGCTGCTCCGCAGGATATGCGCTCCTCAATCTCCATCGGAGCTCCTTGGCCTGGATTTGCGCCCCTCAATTTCATTCTGCACTCCTCCATCACCATCAGCACTCCCCTTGCCCACCTCTCACACCAAATCGGGCACTCCTCCTATCCTGGTGGCGCACCACTTTTCCCCGCGAATTCATCATATTGCCTTTCAAACTCCATTTTGATTCACCACGATATAACGTCAATTCCAACCTTTCAGATATCACAAATCGAGCCAAATGACATTGGATTTCAATTTCACCCCCTCGCCAGCCCCGAATCATTCAGAAATATAAGGAGTGCCTCTAGCTTCTTTCCGCTGTTGATACATTGTGTGTTCCTGCATTCGTCGGCCATGATGAGATGGGAGATTTAGTGAATGACCTTGAGTCTATGTTCGATTGATATCATTCCGATCACTAAGTAGGGTTATTGTTTCGGTTTTACCAGCTTTCATTTTTGACTCACTCACCATTTTGATTGGTTCTCCTCAATGTAGCGATGCAAACAATGGAATGTTGATGAGATGCTGGGTACTATAGATTGATTTAGAAGTTGATAATGAACAATAATCTATGCATCATACGTCAAGGGTATTCTTATTGCTTGTGTACCTTCGCAGAATCTCAGATATTGCCTGCGGTCCTTTGAATGAATATCCATAAGATCCCGGCATCTCTCAGAGTTCCTTTGGGATTCCCGCATTGGTTGGGCGACAGTCCCAGGTGCTGCCAAACCTCTCACAACCACTCCCATGGTGCTCCCGTACCAGTCATCTGAGATCCCAGTTACTCTGATCGCCGGCCGGAATGCCCTCCTAGGGTCTGGTTCTCTCCTGAAATTGACACTTCTAAGTTTACACTCCACCTCCTCTTAGACACTCCTGGAGGCTCCCAGTGTGTAAAATACATTTTGCTGATGTTGGTTTACTGAATGTGTAAGACGGAAAATCGTTGACCCTCCGTTGATGCTCACCATGAACACATCCTCACAGTCGTTGTATGGTCAATAATTCGATTCAAATAAACATATTGCCATTATTGTCAGCCAATGTATCATTTCTATGAATACTCAGTTGCATCCAAAAGCTGTGTGGCCTCACCATTTCTGATACACCTTTCCACATGTTACTGAGGGATGGATGACTTTGTGCTGTCACATTCCAGCACTTTTGGCCAGCAATTTACCACCAGTCTATCCATCCACTAATTTTTGATTAATATAGCCCAACTTCCTCACCTTTCCATATCCACCTCCTTCTCCTCGATTTCCATGACCTACCATATGCAATTTTCAAAATCTTGACCATGTGAACCAGCTCTGAGTGCAGAGTTATGCAGTTGGATGTATGGATGAATGCTGCATAACAGTAGTCATTCATACATATTCGCATTGCGCATTGACCACTCCTTTATGACTTGTATGATACCACTGACTCAAATTTTGTGGATCAATTTTGTCTCTAACTTAGTTGTTGCATTCTCACTTAACGGTAACAGGCAAGATGATATCAAGTTGTTTGATTGTCAATCAACTCAATTTGGAGTCTAGAACTATGGTATGACCTGTATGACCGTTGCACATGCGCAGATGAAATATCATGTCTCCCAATTTGGTCACTGAAATCAAGAAAAAGCTGACACGTAGCAAAATAGATACATCAATTGCTTTTCATGGATATGCATTGTCAAAAATCACAATTTGCGCATCTAACCTTCTTACGATGAATGATCCCTTACAATCTCTTCATCCGAACCTGATTCATGTATGGTAATTAGCTAGGGAGGCTATACGTAGGAGTGAAAGCTTATGGATTCAACAGGGTTTGATTTCGTAATTGGTGACAAATTGGGTACCGTGTCGGGTCGGAGAGATTCTATGCGTATGTGACAGGGTGGTTTTCTTGAACCTTACCTCATATAACTACTTTCTTTCCGAGAAGTACCTTGTGGCATTTGCAATTATCCAGGGGCAATATCAAGTGTACACAAAAGCTCTCCAAATGTTGTCAGTGCAGGAGTGTTTTCAAACTTATCCATATGGGGCTTAACGACTGCCGGAACTTTCAATGTGGCTGTCCAATTCTTCATATCTTACCCGGGATGCCAGACCAAAAATGGTGGACGCTCCATTGAAGCTCATATTCATGATGGGGCAGGGAGCGTGTATCTGTTCTTTTTGATTATAAAGGCAGCCAATACAACAAACAAAGACAATGATGTACCAAAGTTAATATTATCCAAATAACAGTAGCATATCTGAATGTAACCATAAATAGAAAAACCCAAAAACCAGAACCGGAGATTGGAGCCGATCGGTCTAGCTGAACCCAGCCAAACCTGTGGGTTGACGGGTACAGGTACAGGTTCGGCCTACCAAGATGCCCCTGGTCGGGTTTTTGGAAGGGTCTGGACCACAACCCAACCATTTTTCCGGTCCGAACCCAGATTGCTGCCAGGTTACCCAGACCTGTTGCCAACAGTATCTAAGTGCCCTGATTCATCGACCAAAGGCTGCAATTCATCACAAAGACAACTAAAAGCATGCTCTGCAGTCATATCTCACTCATTGGTCCTTGCTCCAGTTCTTGTACTCCACGATGACATCGCTGGGTCGGTATCTAAGGCAAATGCATGGTTCATGTAAGGTACGAACTTAACAAAAAGCGACAACAATAAGTCAGGTGATAAGCGTAGGAGGGTCTTGTGAGCGTACGAAACAATTGCCGCGATGAGCGGAATGCAGATGTGGTATGCTTTTCGAGATCCAAGTGTTGTTGAACATGAGAGAGCAATTGAACACTTCGCAAATGTGTGAAGGAGGATGAGAGAAAGCCTACAAGAGTAGTATAACCCCATTTTGGAAAATGTAAATCGAGGAGCGGCTGGTTCCAAGGACCAGCCAGCTTGGAATGGGATGTGTAGCTAGAAAACCATCAAGACACTTCGTAATGTTGGTGTGACAGTTCATTTTGTGTACGAAATATGGATATTTGTCAATGGTGTCTTAACCGCTTGAAGACATACTCCTACATCAGTGCTTACATCGCTCACCTCCGTCATGACCACAATGAAATGCAAGTATAAGTATCGGCTGAACAACTGCCCCATGATGGTTTTGGGATTGAGCACAACAGTATTCTATGTCCATTCATACGTGAACCTCATCGCGACCCATTTCTTCACCATTCTTACAATGGTTCCAGCGATTCAGAAGCCAACAACAAGAATGCATGTATCGATCCCAAGCAACCTCCTGTTTGGACACGTATTTATGGTACTCTATGTTAGGGGTTCTCCCTTAATAGATGTATTGGTACATGCATAGGGTCAGAGGACTTTATATCTATATTGTTAGATATACATCACACCAAGTCTAGAAAAATGCAAGTGGCCAGCCCCATAGTTGAGCACAAGTGTAATAACGACTACAATATCATGCTGTGCGCTTGATCTCTATTACTGGATCGTTTCGACAAGTAAGATCAGTTATTTGCTGCACAGTGAGTCTGGTGGCTAGCAAGTATAATCCAGTTTACAGAGATAATGATCAATTATTGACATTATGAATATTGCCAGCAGATTTCGTAGTGAACCTTGTTGTTACACCCTTACCTGATTGTCAATCCAGGAAGGATATATCTTTTGAAGAAAACATTCCGCAGTTGCATTGAGTGAACGATATTATTATGGACTCCTCCAAAGGAAGTTACGCTGAGCATCCATCCAGAAATAAGTTCCTGCCTGAGAGCTTTACCAAGGAGTCCAGTTCGAGTACATTTAACAATAAGACTCGAAGCGGGAGAGTGTTTAAACCTGAGACACTGAAACAAAAAGATTTGAGGAAAAGATACCAGGGTGTACGCAATACGCAACCTGCCAAAGTTAGGAAGTCCCTGCCGAAAGACGGATTAATATTATATGCAATTTGAGTTGGTGTGTAGGCGTAGTTTGTGTTAGCAACGGTTCTGGACCGTCACTTGGGGTCGGGGTCTGGGTCACAACTGAACTGGCTCCAATTTGGTGATCCGGGTTGTCAATACACCCTAACTGCCCATTCGGATAAGGTTCAATAGAAAACTCCCTACCCATCTGAATTGGGTGGGACTCAGTGGGTTGTCCAGTGGGTCCATCTGGAAATACATATAATGTGCTTGCCTTTGCTGTTTGATAATAGTTCTCAATCAAAATTGATTATTTGACATCCAGGAATGACATTTTGCATAGTTTGTAGGTGGCGATATCGACAATATTCGAATTCATGTTTTTCCTTTAATATTTCGTATTTTTGACCTTGGAGGAGGTCAATAGTGCAATTATAAGCTCAAATATCCATGCAATGCCTTGATTACCCAATGTGCATGACCAGAAATTGATGACCCTCAGTTGATACTATGTTGACGGTCATTTTCAGAATGGGTCTGTAACCATGTCACATTCGCCATTGCGTACAATGGCTGCCTATCGGTTTCTTATGGATAACACCGAGCAAATCACTTACCAATTATTTGATTTACAAGACCAAAAATCTTTGAGGCTCCATTGACGCTCATTTTCAGGATGGGGAAGTGAAGATGTCACTTGCACTTTTGCTGATAAAGGCTGCCAATATGTTGGTTATGCATAACAGCAAGCATATTCCTTTCCAATTACCATACCTACATGACCAAAAAGCATTGACACTCTGTTGATGATCAGTTTAAGGTGGTAACAACATTGACACTAACTATATTGCAAATATAGGCGGCCAAACTTTGATTATGGGTAAATGCCATAGTACAACCCTTGGATTATACAAGATGCAACACCCAAAATCATTGACACTCTGTTGACACCCTGTTGACGCTGTGTTGACGCTGTGTTGATGCTGTGTTGATGCTGTGTTGACACTGTGTTGACACTCTGTTGATGCTCATGTTCAGGTACAGCAATCGCGACATTAATGATATTGCCTATAATGGCGGCCCATAGTTCGATTATGGGTAAATGCCGTAGCACTGACCTGCAATTATACAAGATTCAACACCCGAATTCGTTGACGCTCTGTTGACGCTCATTCTCAGACGCGGGCTGTGACCATGTTGCTGTCTCTTTTGCGCATAAAGGATGCCAAAATGTTGATTATGGGTAAATGCCGTAGCATAGCCCTTGGATTAAACAAGATGCAACACCCAAGATTTTTGATGCTCTGTTGACGCTCATTATCAGCTGAAGCGACATCGACATTAACGATATTGCCCATAAAGGCAGCCAAAACTTCGATTATGGGTAAAAGCCATAGCATAGCCGTTGGATTATGCAAGATGCAACACCCGAAATCGTTGATGCTCTGTTGACACTCATTTTCACAATGGGGCTGTGACCATGTCGCTTTCACTTTTGTGCATAAAGGCTGCCGATATGTTGATTATGGGTAAATGCCATAGCATAGCCCTTGGATTATACAAGATACAACACCCAAGATTGTTGACACTGTGTTAACGCTCTGTTGATGCTCTGTTGACGCTCTGTTGACGCTCTGTTGACACGCTGTTGACACTCTGTTGATGCTCATTTTCAGGTGAAGCGACATCGACATTAAGGATATTCCTTATCAAGGCAGCCAAAACTTCGATCATGGGTCAAAGCCATAGCATAGCCCTTGGATTATACAAGATGCGACACCCAAAATTGTTGATGCTCTATTGACGCTCATTTTCACAACAGGGCTATGACCATGTCACTTTCTCTTTTGCGCATAATGGCTGCCGATATGTTGATCATGGGTAAATGCCATAACATAGCCCTTGGATTATACAAGATGCAACACCCAAGATTGTTGACACTCTGTTGATACTCTGTTGATGCTCTGTTGACACTCTGTTGATGCTCTGTTGATGCTCTGTTGACACTCTGTTGACGCTCTGTTGATGCTCTGTTGACACTCTTTTGACGCTCTGTTGAGGCTCTGTTGACGCTCTGTTGAAGCTCTGTTGATGCTCTGTTGACGCTCTGTTGACGCTCGGTTGACGCTCATTGTCAGGTGATGCGACGTCGACATTAATGTTATTGCCTATCAAGTCTGCCAAAACTTCGATTATGGGTAAAAGCCGTAGCATAGCCCTTGGATTATACAAGATGCAACACCTGAAACCGTTGACGCTCTGTTGACGCTCATTTTCAGGTGAAGCAATATCGACATTAACAATATAGCCTATAAAGGCGGCCAATACTTCGATTATGCATAAAAGCCGTAGCACAGCCCTTGGATTATACAAGATTCAACACCCAATTTAATTTATGCTCTGTTAATGCTCTGTTGATGCTCTGTTGACGCTCTGTTGACGCTCTGTTGACGCTCTGTTGACGCACATTTTCAGGTGAAGTGATATTGACATTGACGATATTGCCTATAAAGCCGGGCCAATACTTTGATTATGCATAAAAGCCATAGCACAGCCCTTGGATTATACAAGATTCAACACCCAAAATAGTTGATGCTCTGTTAATGCTCTGTTGACGCTCTGTTGACACTCATTTTTTGGTGTAGCGACAACCACATTAACCATATTGCCTATAAAGGTGGCCAATACTTCGATTATTGGTAAAAGCCATAGTATAGCCCTTGGATTATACAAGATGGAACACCCGAAATCATTGCCGCTCTGTTGACGCTCATATTTAGGTGTAGCGCCATTGACATTAACCATATTGCCTATAAAGGAGGATAATGCACAGATTATGGGTAAACGCCGTAGCACAGCCCTTGGATTATACAAGATGCAACTCTTAAAATTGTTGACGCTCTGTTGACGCTCATATTCAGTATGGGGATGTAACCATGTCGCATTTTCTTTTGCCCATAAAGGCTGCCAATACGTTGATTATGGAGAGCAGCGAGCAAATCGCTTCCCAAACAACTTACTTACAAGACCAAAAATCGTCGATGCTCTGTTGACGCTCATTTTCAGCATGGGGCTGTTACAGTGTCACTTTCTCTTTTGCCTATAAAGGCTGCCAATACGTTGATCATGGATAACAGCGAGCAAATCGCATCGCAAACAACTTACTTCCAAGACCAAAAATCGTTGATGCTCAGTTGACGCTCATTTTCAGCATGGGGCTGTTACCGTGTCGCTTGCTCTTCTGCCTATAGATGCGGCCGATAAGTTACTTATGGATAAAAGCGAGCGATTCGCTTCCCAACTAACTCACTTAGAGGACCAAAAATCGTTGATGCTCCGTTGACGCTCATTTTCAGAATGAGGCTGTTTCCGTGTCGCTGTCTCTTTTGCCTATAAAGGCTGCCAATACATTGATTATGGATAACAGCAAGCAAATTGCTTCCCAATTAAGTTGGTTACAAGTCCAAACATCATTGATGCTCTGTTGACATTCATTTTCAGAATGGGGCTGTTACCATGCCACTTTGTTTTTCGCTTATACCAGCTGCCAATACATTGGTTGTGCATAACAGCGAGCAAATCGCTTCCCAATCAACTTACTTACAAGACCAACAATCATTGACACTCGGTTGACTCTCATTTTCAGCATGTGGCTGTAACTGCGTCGCAGTTTCGTTTGCCTATCAAGGGAGCCAATACGTTGGTTATGAATCACAGCGAGCAAATCGCTTCTCAATTAACTTGCTTACAAGACCAAAAATTGTTGACACTCCATTGACGCTCACCATAAACATGTCCTAACTGTTGTTGTATGGTCAATAATTTTGTACAAATAATCATATAGTCATTATTGACAGCCAATGTATAATTTGTATGAATACTCAGTTGTATCCAAAAGCTTTGTGGCGTCTCAATTTCTGATCCACTAATGCACATGATCTCTGAGCGATGGATAACGCAGCGCTGTCACATTCCAGTGCTTTCAGCTGGCAATTTACCGCATGTAGATCCATACACTAATGTTTCATCAATATTGCCCAACTTCCTCAGTTAGCCCTATGCAGTTCCTTCTCCTCGATTTTCATGACCTACCATAAGCAATGTTGAAAATGTTGACTATGTGCACCAGGTCTGAACGCAGAGTAACGTAGTTGGATGTATGGATGAATGCAACATGATGGTGGTCATTCATACTGATTCGCATTGCGCATTGACCAGGGTTAGCGATGGTTCCGGGTTACCCGGCAGTGGTCCATGTTTGGAACCGGACCGGACGGTCCAGTCCGGTTTGTTACCCGGAAAACAGGAGTACCCACCAGGTTCAGTGACGTGCGCAAACCGGACCGCGGTTCTATTTAACAGTTCCTACAACTCTGGCTCCGATTAAGTATTCGAATCCTCATTGTATCGCTACATGAACTATACATGAAATGTGCAGATTGATGCCCTATTCATCTCCCATTCTCAGATTTGCAATCGGATCAATATTCATTGAGTCGCTATGATATTAAGCTGAATATCACGCTCAAATGACCAGGTTTCCATCACGACTCAAGGACTATTGATCCGATTGCAAATCAGAGAATGGGAGATCAAAGAGGGCACAAAACTGCATATTTCACATATAGATTATGCCGCGATACGATGAGAACTCCAATACTCAATTGGAGCAACAAATGTTGCCTTTTGAGAAGGCGATATTGTGTGGAAACATGTCGCAACGGTTCGGTCCCAGGTTGGAACCGCACCCGGAACCGACCTGGGAATTTGGACCCGTTGCTAACACTAGCATTGACCACTTCTTCACTGACTGGTACGCCATCACTGACTCAAATTTCGTTAGTAAATTTTGTCTCCAATTTGGATTGCACGTTCTTACTTATCTGTAAGAGGCAGGACGATATCAGGTTGTTCAATCGTCAATCAACTTGGTTTGGAGTCTAGAACTTTCGTATGGTCCGTATGACCCTTGCACATGCACAGACAAATTATCACGTCTCACAATTTGGTCAGTGAGATCAAAAAAACGCTGACACGTAGCAAAGTTGGTCTACCAATTACTTTTCACGGAGATAAGTCATCGATAATCACTAATTGTGCAGGTAGTTTATCAATGACAAACTAGCCATTACAATATGTTCATCTGAAACCAATTCCTGTATGGTAATTAGCTGGGGAGGTTACATGCAGGGGTAAAACTTTACGGGTTGAACAGCCTTCGATTTGTCTATCGGTGACGAATTCAGTACCTCGTTGGGCGTGAGAGTCAATTTGCATATGTACAACCATGGTTCCCTGGATGCCAATCTCATATGGCGTCTTTCTGCTTATGGGGATCCATGGGGCATTGCGATTTTCCGGTTTTGCTATCGTGTATCTCCATCAGCTCACCAAATGTTTTCTGTGCAGTAGCAGGTGCACACTAATCCATTTGCAGCTTAATGACTGCCTTAACTGTCAATATGGCCATTCTGTACCTCAAATCTTACTAATGATGCAAGACGAAAAATCATTCACACTCAACTTCAGCATGTAGCAGGGAGCATGTCTCTGCTTGATTTGATTATAACGACAGCCAATAAAACGAACAAAGACAATGATGTACCAAAGTTAATATTTTGCACAAGGCAGAGGGATATCTGAATGCGACCATAAATAGAAAAACCCGAAAACTAGAACAGGAGATTGGAACCGACAGGTCTAGCCAACCCCGGCACAACCCATGGGTTGATGGGTGCAGATCTGGGTTTGGCACGCCAAGAAGCTGCGGGTCCGGTTTCTGGACGGGTCTTGAACAGAACCGAAATGTTTTTCCAGTCCAAACCCAGTCCGCTGGCAGGTTACCCGGACCCGTTGCTAACACTAGGCGTAGTACCTGCAGTTGGGTCTGAATAGACATAGATCATTAGGGAGATTTCGCTGAGATGTAATATTGCTGATAGTATCTGAAAGCCAGATTTATCAAAGTGATAAAGCTGAACGCAATTTGTGAAGATATGTGTCAATTTAAATTGCACTATCAATGGGCAAGATATTACCGCCACAAGATTAATTGATCACTGAGATTAATTATACAAATATACTTTATGTTATTAATTAATCCCTGAGATTAATTATATTAACATATGCTATAATATTAATTAATCACCAAGATTGATTATACAGATACATCTACATTTTTCATTAATCACCAAGATCAATTATATGTACTGTCAGTATTGTGTCACACTGCAATATGACTTAGTTGCTATTTATTTGGAAGCATCTGAGATGACTATACATATTTGTCCTCTTTGTGTATACGATTTATACAGACTCCCAAAATGCTGTGTCTGGAGATACTCATAAGGAAAGAAACGATAAGATCTACGGCTTTGTACCCGAGTACTTACTTTAGTATCTACTGATACTTGTTATAATACTAGTTACTTAGTTGATAGCTTCCCCATAACACTCTACACTTGGACAACTGTCTAGCAGGCAAGCCTATTACTAATGACTTTTTCAATATCTTTGACATTGAAATAGATCTATGGTCACCATTTCCTTTCAAGTAGGAGTATCGATTTGTGCACTGGTGCGTCAAGCACTATTTGAGCGGAGCTACTATCAATGAGCTTGTCAGGAACCCTACAATGGCAACCATCAGCAACTTCACTTCATCCCACATATTATTCAAAAGGTTGCACAAAATGTCCTGCATATTGGGCATCAACTCTTGGAAATCAGGTAAAGTGTGTTACAATCATTTGTCCGATCCAAACAACTTTCGCGATGATGATTACACATTCTGGTTTTACCGCAATCCTGTTGAATGCATTGAGTTCCTCATGCAACAGCCTGCGTTCAGGGAACATCTGTCGTCTGCTCCAGCAAAAGAATTGAATGAAGCTGAGGAACGTATCTACTCAGAGGTGAAATCAAGCAACTGGTGGTGTAACGAATGGGTACATTAGTTGAATTTCCTCATAGCAATGACGATTTCGACTTTTTCAATAGGTATGGCCACCTCTTAGAGCTATGATTGCCCCTTTATTCAGCAGTTGAGACCAGACACATCTTACAAACTATTCAGGCAACAACGAGGAATGGCCAGTATATTTCAGTCTCAGAAACATTGACTCAATGATTAGATCAAAGTCATCAAATCTTGCAAGCAACCTCGTTGCCCCTCTTCCCATTCCTCCAGAATATCACTTTGACAGACATTGAAAAACAACTACCGTCAAGGAACTACAGAGCCACATTTGAGAGGTTTTAAGGAAGGTCTTCGAGCTGATTTCTAGCCCTCTGGATTCACTTTCCAACACCGCACAGCTTTTGCTTTGTGCGGACAGTCGGATGAGGCAATGTTATCCTGTCATCTGTGCACAGACAGCTGATTACTTCAAAAACATCCACTTGCACTCGATCAAGCAGCCCCATTGCCCAGTGTGCAAAGCAATGCAATCGTCATTTAGCAATGGGAATTCATCATCCTGGCAATTGAGAGACTATCAGCTATACTTCCATTAGATAGTACTTGCAACTCAGTGAGATGAATCGGAGAGAAGGGAAGCAACATAATATCTGGATGATTGAGCGGTTGGAACCTCAGAAGGCATCTTCTGGAATATGAGATGCATCTCCCCAATGACTATTATTGTACCCGATATTCTTCGTACTGTCCATCTCAGTATGCTTAAGCATTTGATGGATTGGGTAACGTCCTTCCTCAAACAACATTCCAGCATTGACAGATTCAACCAGCTCTGGGCAATGATGCCACCATATCCTGGCTTTGCTGGATTCAACAAGCCATATAGCCAGGTGACAAAATCAAGTGGTAATCAGATACAAGCACTCGGGTGGGTGGTTATGCCAGTTTTCTCGGCGACTCGTTCAAACTCTTCGGCAAGCCAAAGGATTATCTTGACAGAAGCCCTGTTGTGTGTCACGAACTTAATGTATTTTCACTCTATGGCACAATACCGGTACCATACTGATGCCACAATCAAGTACATGGAGAATTATGTGGAGGAGTTTCATCGTCACAAGGATGTTTTCAGTCAATTCCGTGCTAGTAAATCTACAAAGAAGGCCTTGGAATCCTTGAAAAAGCAGCTTACTTTGGACAAACAGGACAAACAGGAGAGTCAACCCGCTTGGAACTATCTAGCTGTGGCTGCAAAGCGTAATCAATTTGATGAAGATAAAATGCAGATCGAGTCAGAAATTGAACAACATCATGTTGAAGAATCCAATTTCAACTTTGGGAAGATGCGTCTCCTGAACCACTTCTCTGACCATATCCTCCAGCTTGGCAACCTCATTGATGCAAGCTCTGAACTCCCAGGAAGGGTGATGATGGATCTTGAACAAGCATACCAACAATCGAATCGTAACGAGGCCGCCTTCCACATTTTGCGAACAAATGCCTGGAGGGAGGTGTTTGAGTATTCAGCACTCAATGCAAATGCTGTAAAACAATGTCGCGACGATGTAATGCCTCTAACCAAAGTGCCTATCATGTGAATGATCAAAAACGTGTGACCAGAAAGCAAGACCCTTGATGACTTGGCCGAGTGGGGTGCAATGCCAAAAGGGGAGCTACACAATCACATTACTTCATGTTTCAAGAGATTTCCCAACTTAACAGACTATGTCAATCACGATCAATATCTCAGTTGTCTCAACGATGCAAAATGCATGTGGTATAACGCAGTAGCAATTCCGGTGACGTCTTTTCCATGCAATGAGCAGGCGGTCCATATGGTTTGTTGCACTGGGTCCACAAGGTGGAGAAACAATAAGCCACCAAGAAATGGTACAGTGCTTCTCTGGATGGGAACAAGTCTGGATAGCCACTTTAAGTCGGGGGCTGGACTCATGCCCACACGTTTGAACTATCTTTTCGTTGTCGAGGATCCTGACCCAGCGTTAAAGGGCGTTTTGCCTGGGTTCCATCAGCAAAGAACATTTCCGTCCGGGCGAAATGGCTCTGTCAGAGTGGACGTGCTCCGCCAAGCCATCAGAGACACCCCGGTGGCAGACTACTCCGCACCTGGCGCCAATACGACACATCGTGTTCCATAACGCCCTGCGATCACAGTTTCTCCGTTTCTTCTTTCTCCGTCGGTATTCTATTGTAAACGAACACTTTGGCGTTGGGGCCAACTGTGACCATACATTGGAATGGGTTCATTGGGTACATCAGCAAAATGGATATCGGTCCGGAAACCACTCGCAAGGTTCCATAAGCACAAGGCATTTCGTCTATCATATTCGTCCTTGTTAGAGTCACAAGATTCGCTACATCATAATATGGCATGCATTATGTCAGGATCTCTATATATATACATACGGTCAATCTGGCCACTGATGTTAGCGGAGCATAATCGGAGGAGCATCTGGAGCGGATCTAGCTCGAGGAGCCTAGGAAGAAAGTGAGAAGATATGATACTACTGGGCCGTGAGAATCCACGCAATAGTGTGGATCCATGACATCTCGGAAAGAGTGAGTGAGACAAAATGTTGGGAAAGATAGAGTATGTATTTTCATTGTATGATAAGATGAGATGGAAATGAGATGATTTCTATCTACCCCGGGGTCTCCCGAAGATGTACTCTGCGTCGCTCAGTCCACCTCGGTTACCCCTGGATCTCCATACACCCGCCATCGCTCATTAACAATGTACTTAGAGGCTGTGATCGAGCGAGTTGAGAGATGCACTTGGAGGCTGAAATTGAGTGAACTCAGAGATACACTTGGAGGCCGAGATCGAGTGAACTCAGAGATGCACTTGGAGGCCGAGATTGAGTGAACTCAGAGATGCACTTGGAGACCGGGATTGAGTGAACTCAGAGATGCACTGGGAGACTGTGATCGAGCGAGTTTCAACATGCACTTGGAGGCCGAGATCGAGTGAACTCAGTGATGCACTCCGGGCCATGATTGAGTGAGTTTAGACATGCACTTGCAGGCTACGGTCAAGCGAGATTGGAGGAGTACTTGGAAGCAGTCGATTGGGACGGAGGCGCGACGGCAGCTGAGACTCTATTCATTGGTTGACTTGTAATTGTGGGTATGTAGAGAGTGGAGTAAAACAACATCCGCCGAGAGATGAGAGACTGACTGGGAGCGGGTGATAGTCGATCTTAGGATCATGCGGTACGCGGTGGATGCAGTACTCTGTGTATGCTGTACTTCGGTGTATGCTGAACTCAGTGTATGCTGTACTCAGTGTTAATTCTCGATCATGGCATAGAGAGATAGAGAGCATTGACTTAACTTTGTGTTCTTAGGTGATGGTAGACTTGAGGACAAGAATGAGAGGAGATGGGGGAAATCTTCATGAGAATCTGGGACTTAGGAGAATTTCGTGTGCAAGTCAATTTACCATCCCCGATGCGGCAGGTACGATTCCCGATCTGGCGGATAATAACACCACTACAAGGTCTTCTGAACCCAATCAGGCAAGTCGTACCCCTGATTTTTCAGGTCTGCTCGTATCCTCCATATCGTGCTCATCTTCATCCCTGATCTCTCTCTTTCTCATCCACAACTCTACCATCATCGCAGAACACAAAGTTATGTCATCCCTCTCTATCTCTCCATGCTATGATCATCAGTTAACACTGAGAGCAGCATAAGCCGGGTGCAGCATCCACCGAGTACAGCATACTCCGAGTACAGCATGCACCTAAGATTGTCTGTCATCCCTTCATTCTCACGATTGCATAAGAGCTTCAAAGATAAAGTCACCTCGTCAGATTCCCACAGTTTCGAGTTAACTAACCGATGAATAGAGTCTCAGCACCTGGTGCGCCTCCCATCGACCGCTTCTAGATCGGCCACCTCCAAGTACTCCTCTAATCTCCCTCGATCATCGCCTGCTGCAAGTGCATCTCTAAACTCACTTGATCATAGCTCGGAGTGCATCTCTGAGTTCACTCGATTTCGGCCTCCAAGTGCATGTCCAAACTCGCTCGATCACGGCCTCGCATTGCATCTCTGAGTTCACTCAATCTCGGCCTCTAGGTGCATCTCTGAATTCACTCAATCTCGGCCTCCAAGTGCATCTCTGAGTTCACTCAATCTCGGCCTCAAAGTGCATCTGTGAGTTCACTCAATCTCGGCCTCCATGTGCATCTCTCAACTCGCTCGATCACGGCCTCGGAGTGTATCTCTGAGTTCACTCAATCATCATCTTCAGGCACACCTCGAATTACTCTCAATCACCGTTTGCTGCCAGTCCAGTTATACCGTGTGTAGATAGGTAGCTATATAGATACATAGATGAGATGTGTAGATAGGTAGCGATATAGATACATAGATACATAGATGAGAATACAAACTGAATGCATCAGTTTTGAAAATCGTTGAACGATAAGTAGTAGCTATGATTTAACATCGCCAGGAGTTGTGTAAACGGCTTCAGCATGACTGCAGCCCCTGCAAAGAGTGTAACACACGTGTCCTTCTGATGGTGCATCAACGTCACCACAAACTAAATGAGGTAGGTATGCAATGCGACCCGTCGCCTCGGCGACGAGTCGTGTGTAATTCTGCGTCAGAGGGTATGAGGGTCCGTCAGAGCCGTCAGAGCCATCCGCAACACCTGGGTCTTTCTGACGGAAACTTGAGTTGTTGCTGATGTCAGACGTTTGCATCAGGGCCGATACATTAGACTGCTGGTATGGTGATTGTTGAGAAGAGACATCAATCCCTGATGCAACCCTTGCACAAGAGAAGCTACCATTGCCAACCTCTTTTCAGGGTCAGAACCACTTATATCATCCCTATCTGCACTATCCAAGGGGCTGTGCGCCTTCTTCCGCTGATGCCGCAGCCAGTTAGCACCCTGTCTTACTTGAGCAACACAATTCACTTCAATGCTTTCAGTTTGTTTTACATGTAAATTATTCGATTTGGTGCTTGAAGTACTCGTTGCAGCGATTTATAGAAATCTGATGAGTGTTTACTCTGGCTGTCATAATTCTTATTTTGGGAGTTGTGCAAGCTTGTGTGTAATCGATGTCTCAAGGGATTAAATAGTTCAGAATATTCTTGAGATCAATGGAACAGTTCAAATACCCATCAAAATGATTAAAATCTAGTGGACCAACATGAAAGAAAGAAGTGCAGTGAATTATCTTAAATGACTAAACAAGTTTTTGAAATGTTGTGACGACGCGATCACATCATTGATCGCTTCGAAGCATGGTGGAAGATTGCAAAGAAGTCACTCGGATTATTTGTGGAGAATGTGGAGTAGAATTGGTGTGTGGGGTCCATTTTCGGAAACCAATTTCACTTTATGCTGATATTCTGATGTTTGTGAGGCTATCAGATGTCAGGTGTTGCCACCGATGCGGGCAAATAGCTTCTAAGTACATATGGAAGTGAATATTATTGATGACCAAGCAGACATTTCGCTAGAACTAACTACTATGCGGACCTCCTGCAGGGCCGCACCTTATCACAACCAGAGATGTCCACATACGTCTTCATTGAGTATCAGTGTGACCTGGTATATTTCCTAATTAACCTTTATCAACCACTGTTGAATAACTCTTGACTATTGCTAATACCAGCTAACAGTACTATTTTTCAAGTCTTGTTATATTATAATAATATGTAATAACAATTCTGCTACAAACATAGTACTTATACAATTCTAATATTGATGATAAGAATTATATCTGATTTGTATACAACTTTATATGTTAGAGTTATATATACCATATGTATGTATTGTTACAATAGTATAGTCCTCTATAAAGTACTTATACTCAGTATAAGAAATATTACCTTTCTCATACTTCTTAAAGATTTCTTTACATATATCTTTTAACAGTATAGTATTATCAGTCTCTGCATTTTAAGTATCTTTCTCTGCTATGTAAATAAAGCTCTAATCTAATTTTGCGACTTAATGAAATATATTTTTTAAATTATCACTTTAATAATACTTTTATCAAGTACTATTTCCAAGTCGCTTAAAGACTTTCATCTCTTATCCAGTAATATAGTTTATATACGATAGTAAGTAACTCTGCTATTAAAATCATAATAGCTATTAAGTATTCAGTTTCTCTACCAAGTTTGCATGAACTTGTTGCTGTTTCCTGCTTAGTTGTTCATATTTCTTAATCATTCCGTTTATCCCTTGTGTCTCTACTTATGCAATCATTTCTAACTCCCCAATTATATACTGATTATGTGATATCACCCGACTCGGTGCTCATTTATACCACCTGTTGCCTGGTAGTGGAATTCGAGCGCCATATGCTCTTATATTCCTTGAAGCCGTTCGTCCTCCGCATTCGATAATGCTGTAACCGCCCTCTGCATTATTGATGTATATCGAGTGATGATCTGTGACGCACGATGAACATCTGGACATCCATTTTGGTCTCCAAAGCTGCCTCAGGGTTCAGTACCTTACATTTCCTCGTTTCACTGGTTTTATGGTATCGTCGGTGCGCAACACTCGTGTCAAAACATAAAGCGAGTGATATCCTATGACCTTACCATCTGCACTGTGTTGTATATCAAATCAATCTTTAGAGCTACAATTGGTGCAAATTATATTCATACAAAGATTGAGGCAACATGACCCCAGTTTCGCTTCTGGAGACTGCCAAAAGGCAATGATTGTACTTGCTATGTTAACGTCTGATAATGCGTACTGATCTTCGCACAATGGGTTCATTATAATTTGCTGCTAGATTTTCCCAGAGCAGCCGATTCCCATCCGACTAACCCAAACACTCCTTCCTTGAACCAGGCCATATTTTCATAATACATATATCCTCAAAGAATAACCCCTAGTAAATCGCATCCCAAATATTAAACAAGAAATAAGAAAGAAAATTGTAACATATCCTGAAGTAAAGATAAACCCAAACACCGTATTTCACAAGTATTAAAATCATAGCGTATGTATATCTCGATGTGCAGGGTTTGAACTCAAGGTCCCCGTCGGCGTCTCCTCTATCAGTGGTGATCCCGGGCCCAATTCCGCTGCATCCCCTCGTTCACTCGCGTTCGCTGCTAGCTGTTGTGGCGGCAGCGGAGGTGATGTCGCCCATGTGGGTGTGCCGCTGTAGTGGCTTTGTGGGTAAGGATATGGTGAACCCATACTTGTTACAGACTCGGGTGGGGGTGGAGGAGGATATGCTCCATAAGGGGAAAAGGGCGAGGTATATCGAGGTACATCATCCTTCTTGTCGCCGCCAATAACAACCCCTTCCTCCAAACTAGTTTGAGCGAGTTCCGGTTGCTTTCGTCGTCGGTAAACGAAAAAGAATATCAGCCCAGCGATGGCGACGAGACCAAGTGCACCGCCAACTGCGCCGCCGACAATCTTTGGCGTATTGTTAGAACTCGAACCCGAATCTGAACTGACTGTGGCGTTTCTTGCTTTATCGCAGGCAAGTGCCCTGAGAGCCGGTGCGGATGTGGAGTCGCGGTTTGTTTTGGCAAGTGAAAAGATATTATTTTCATAGTCGACAGTAAGGTAAACCTGACTCAGGAACGGTCCGCCGAGGAAGGGGAGTTTAGGTTCTGTATCCGGGGGAAAGCCTGCTGTACCCATGTTCACTTGTATAGTATCGTTATCTAAGAATATATCAGTTGGAATCCCTGTAGCTTTGAATGCACATTGGGGAACTACCTCCTTGAATTGGATCCCAGCCTCCCCTGGTTGCATTGATTTGCACCGCTTGGCGATATAGTTCGCTTCTCGGGATTTTGACTGTGAAGCCTTTGTTGAGTGTAATCTCCATGTCATTGTCTGGAAAATCGGCAATTCCATTGGTCTTATTCATATAGAGGAACTCCCAGGTATGTTTCCACCACGTGTAATTGTAGTCATTTATCAGGGAGTCATTCATGTTCCGTTGCACCTGTAGTGGTAAGATCATAGTCCAATAAGCAGGTTCAATACATGCCATGAAACTCTCTGTAGCACCTTCATCAGAAACACTTCACGAGAAGAACGGTCTGACAGCCTGCTTACTTTGTCCATTGGCCATCAGATCATGGTCGCCCCACTGCAGAGCTTGTACCTCCACTTGGAGTGGGCATGGTGCACTCTTGTTCGGGAAGACAGTGTAGTTCGTAAAATCTTGGTAGGTGGCCTTCGTGGGGTTGTATCCCCCAAGTACAAGCTCGCCAGGTTCATCCACCTTGTTTTCAACCCTGCCGTAATCAAAACCCCATGATCTCGACGGCGCCAAGCCTTCTCTGACGACAGATTTCAGAAATACAGAGTCGGTTGCCAGCCTAAAATGCAACAATTAATACGGAACAGTCTTTGTTGCCTCGGAGAACAAAGAAAGCATGTTTTCCTGTCCTATAAGAGGAGGATGGAGTCGTACCCAACCATACCAGTTCTGTGTCTGGTCAGTACAATGCCCACGAACGAAATGCGAAATTCTATAGAATTTCTTACCCAAATGGGAAACTGCTATTGTCGATGACTGAAAAGGGAAAAGAGGACAGTGACCCTTTTCCAAGATCGATAGTATCCCAACCCCTGGTAAACGATGCTATGGGATCGTCGCCGCGGTCTATCAACAACATCCAGCGTTAGAGATTGCACAGTATAACGTAATATTCTGGTATCGAACCCTTGTAATTCTCAGCATTCAGATAATCCCACCCTTCATTCGACGCTGATCCGTTGTAATATGTTGTTCTATCATCCTTCACCCACGTGCTACTTTTATCTGGAGAAAACACTCCTCCACGCCAAAAAATGCAGCTTCTCACGTCGGGATGTGAGGCGTTGCACAAGCTATCGAAATCGGGGACGAAGCTATGGAGGTGTCAAATGATACAGTTCGTGGAGACTTTCGATGTGGGCGATGACATACGTTGAATTAGCTGTAGTGCCGAATCCCATGGCCAAAAGTTTCTTTGCTCCACCTAGAGTCTCGTTAGTTTCCTTCACTCCCTTGATTTCACGCACCGTTCTTCGGGGGAGAATCATCATACCAAATATCAACCCCAAGGCTTTGTGTGGTGACTCCACAACTGGAGGACTATCAAGTGTTGTAACGCTGCCATAGGTTAGTGATAATGGCTCAACGTCACCTAAATCCTATCAGCTTAGTTATCGGTATGATGGAACAGCGCATACATTTGAGCGCATTTGCCAACGGTAGCAGAGCAAACAGGCCGATGAAAGTCTGCATCCTTGTTGTCCTTTGGTATGGAGATGGTTTCCAAAAGGTTGGACTGAAGGCTGGTAATACAGCTGCAAAAATATCAAAGGCAAGAAGAGGCGGCAGAAACGTGTGGGAAGGGAACCAGGTATAAGAAGGCCTGGCTGGTCTAGAGTTGTTGTAATTTCCTTGATCCCCCGGTGGGATTACTAGTCTATATGCGGTCATCTGCGAGCGGCCTGGGCTGGTTATTGGGCAGCTGGAGCTATTAGAAGTGTGGAAGGTGGCTGTGGCACTGGTATCGGGGGTGGCCTCAATGATATTCAGTTAGTTCTTTGTTTTTCTGGCTCGGTGAGAAGTGCATACAAGTGTGCAGCGGCGAGTCGGGTAGTCGTATTATTGCATAATGTCTCACTCTATTTGGTGATATAACTAGCCGGTTTGATCCGTTGTGTAACAGGTGGCTACTACATATGCCAGCGCCCGTGCGTCCACAACCGTCATACTCGTACTTTGCCACTATGCAAATAAAACCGAGTGTCTGCGCAAAGCGGTCTACAGATGGAATGGTGGTGGTGGCGAGATGGTGGACAGTGCAGTCGCGACAAATGCAATGGAGCTCGAACGTGGATTCTGTTGACGCTACTGCAGACAAGCTTTTAGTAAGTTACGGACATCGGTTAAGGCTGACCAGGTCATGTATGAGTCCCTTGTATCTGGTTAGCGGAATTGGTACTCTCTCAAGCCTCAGGATGGATACAATCCTGCCAAGTATCACATCAAGCAGGTACTTAATCTAAGCGCTCTAAGCACCTGCTCAGCTGGGTCTTTTCAGTCCTTCACTTTGGAAAAGTGCCTACTTGAGAAACCGTCCCAATCACCTCCTGCAGATCAGCATGCATCAAGAGCATGTAGCCACAGTTAATCTACAAAGTTGAATCTTGCGGTGCGGGGTTGTGCATCTTGTACTCGTGATTGCTTGTACCCATCGTGTCAGAGAATCATAGCCAAATTCGGAGGGATAACCCTCTATTTGGCTCGAAGGTCAATATACACCTCCTCGATTGGCTGAACTAGACTGTAAACGATACTTGATACTGCAAGGCGAGTTGATAGAGTGCGGCGTACGAAAAATACGGACGTTCAACTGCCGCAGGCAAACAACTCCTTCCTTATAAGAGGAACAGACGGGTGTGGATTTGGGCATTCATGCATCCCCGGCCTTGTGGAAGAAGCCTTCCGGACCAACTCATTTCGCTTCGATATACGCCTCTAAACCGGAATTGGTTAACGAAAGAAACAAATAAAGTGCACTTGCAAAAGTACGAAAATCAAAGACGCTTCGAACAAAAGAACGAGACAGCAATACCCATATCTCAGTACGCCGCCCAAACGTCTAAAGATGCTATCTCACGATATGCAGTACTATGTCCAATCGTGCCAATCTAGAGCTCTAGATAAAATCAGTGAATCGCTTAAATATAGAACTAGAGAGAGAGAGGTCTAAGGGCAATATAGTAACAATATGAGAGATAGCCTTCTAAGTATGGTATCACCACACTCGGTATATCGAATCTTGAGGTAATCTTGCCAAGCTATGCTATAATCTGCACTCTATACATGCTGTCATTGAAGCAATTGGAAGAGACTGTTACAAGTAATCCGAGTTGGTCTAATAATGCCTTGCTTAGATGACCCATGTCTGCTTTGGCAGGCCTATGCAACGACTAGTCCGATTCGGCACTGGTTTCGACCTGGCCGAATTGTGGTTCGGAGGATGTGCCGGGCCGGACTGTACCAGGGCCGACATCTGCTCTCAGAGCCGAGCGGTCCTGTACCCCGGATACTGTAGCGGGGAAATTTGCGTTCATTTTGGAACTTGACTTATCCCAAGTCCTGATGACAGCCCCGCGACCGCAATGACGACAAGATCTAGCTAGCAGAAGGACTTTGGAGATTCCGGGGACGAAGGTACGCTTCCCAATAGGATAGAATCACTGAGCTAAGACTAGACTGAAGGATGGCGTGGAGGTGACATACATACTTGATAAGTACTTTGGAAGCACTGGTGGGAAAAATGTAATGTAGGCAAGGGTGGTTAGGGTGGTAGGTTTAGTCACTTAGTATGTTCATATATCGCTATAAGTTTCCGTAACAATATATGCCAGTATAGTCTCAATTAGCCAACAAGTTGCTGTAGCGGGAAAGAAAGTGTCCGATCGAGACTAGTACCAGTATACAATCGTCTATACCCATCTGGGGCGATACCTCGAGGACCACAACCTCGCCGCTCAAAGGATGACGATCTTCCCATTTTCCGCTTACAGCTTTTATGGACCATAATCCCGGATCACCCATGCCCGCCAACCGCTATCTTGTCATCAGAACTGGTCAGGGGGCTAGGGAACATGCCTCCGCTCACCAAGACGAACCTACATTTACGAAACTGTTTCTCAGGAACATAGTTAAAAGCGGACTTTAATAGATTCGTCATTAGCGTCTATATTTATACGGCCTTTAGACTCTCCGACGATTCTAGGTTCATATCATCAGGACGAAATCGAGCTCTGTCCAGTTGGCAAACTACCGGTTCACAGACCCATTATCCTACCCACGGGTAATCATAGTAACCTTCAAACCTTATACCATTGACGAGAAGCAGTCTTGCTACGAGCTGTGTCTTTCAAAAAGCTCATGCCATGAGCCCTACTTTTGCCTAGCATGTGCATGTACGGTAATGTATTCTTTTCCCTTCAGATGTACGATTACAACATCATTTTCAACGCACCTCATAAATTACTAGTAGCGTGGTCGAATATCAGCCGTCTAGTTCACAAACGGGCTTAGTTCGTAAACCGAACGGAATATATACAACTCTAAGATAAGGAAACAGAAGCACCCAGCACAAATATCTGTGACAAAATACGCTCAAGCCGAATCACATGTTTATCATCGAAGTGACATTCAAAAGAGAGATTTATACCTTGGTTTAAAGTTGAATAAGTCGGAAGTACAACGATATTTGGGAAGGAAACGTTATAAACACCATGGCCTAGTCGAGACTTTTTCGACGGAATCACTCAAAGATTGCCTAAGTTGAACGGACGTCTTCTTGTATTGACATCAGCACAGTGACAGAAGAGGCACGAATGAATTGTCAGTTGAGATTGACAGTGGGGTACTTCCCGTAAGAATCTGGGAGGTGGGCTTGGAAACCGGTCTTTGGATACATAATATCGTACTAATATCTAGCTAGGATGTCGCCGCAATGAAAACGAAGCTAGATCAACTCGAAGTGGGTCAGGAGGAAGAGAAATCGGGTCCGAAGGATCTCGGAAACAGGATGGACAGGAAACCCAATCGCGTTGACAACAAAGTACCACTTGGCGAAATCATCGACTGGGCACTTGGCTAGATGTAGTGTAACACCGGCGATATGCAGGATGTCATTCCAGCCAAATGTTCCGAAATGCGGCTCAGATGCGGCGAACAGGAAACATTCGATCGATTCAAGTTTCTAACTGGCCAGGCCGGCCCGATCTCCAGCCCGCTCGCTTAGGAACGCTGATCGAATCCTTCTGATTATCGGCAGGTACTGGGATTCCATCCCTCAGTCTGACACGGTTGGGTCTTGACCGTTTGTTTCGTTTGGGCATATTCTTCCTTAAACTCGCCTTGCTGCATTCACTTACATATCTCTTGCGCTAGGGTGACTTTATGGGGGCGATGATGGAGGCGATTCGAAGGAAGCTATAACCTAGTTATGTCTACAGCAGGACGGATTTTTCAGTTCCTGTTATCATGTGTTGTTGGTTGTCTTATCTTTTTTATAAGGGATTCCTTTAATTAAATACCAAGTACCTTTTAATTGTATCTTCTTGGTTTTTAAGCGAATCTCTCATTCAGTACTTGATTTCGGATCTCCAGAGTATATATAGAGCGCGCTCGCTCTTTTGTAATTAATCAAAGAAGTGACTTATACTCATGCCTAAGCTCTACATCCTTTGATTGACGAGACGAGTGACGAATTATGAACGGTCTCTCACCGTGGTACGTATTATACATGTACCCACCTATGACGTCCTAAGAAAAACACCACGACCGCAGCAGATATGTACCTTCACATGCATGGCTACGTTGATGTTGAGATCACATCTCACCGCCTCAGCTTTCTGCTCTCACATTCGATTCATGCAGCTTACGGCTGAATATGCGCTTTCTTACAGCACACCGCTCACACGATTATGCACATAATAGTGCCATCCATCTTCTGGCTCGTGATACATGAATTAGCAAGAATGCCAATTTGGGTCAGCTCACCAAATAGCAGTGTAACGTCAGCGTTGTTCAGGCCACCAATCGTATCCCTCAGCACCTTGCCACCATTTTTCTTGACAACACATTCTAATTGACAAATGTTTTAAGGTATCAGAACACAGCCATGAGATCACCCACTCAGCCTTCTGCGTTGCTTATAAATTACTGTGACAATATAGGATGATCCTATCTAGAAAGAGAACAAATCGGGCTGATGTTTAGCATTTTACGGACAAGTAATCTATATCCACGAGACCACTTGTAGAGTTTTGTGTATCCATTCACAAGTGTTAATATGTGCCGAATACGCCTGCCTAACAAAACGGAGTATGCATCGGTGAAAGATCAACAGGCTAATAACATTGTCTCATTTTATTCGACACTCATTACCAGTGGACGCGATAGCGATTACTTTCAAGGACAGATTACCAGGCTCAAGGCTTAAGGCTCGAGTACAGGCTCCTCGGCTATAATTTTTGTAACCATGGTGCATTAGGCAGCTTGCAGCTATGACGCCCGAAATGCGCGGGATGCTTCGACACCAATTGGGACACATTTAGCCTGTATAAAATTCCCATGGATCATGAACGATGGCTCCCTCCTCAGTGTCTTCATGTATCATTCAGCCCCTCTAGTTTAGGATAAGTACATAGATATGATTGAGGGCTCATTACTTGGAAGTAGGCACTGTACTGGTGTAAAGGCTGTAATGGATCGGGTAGAGGTGCGAGGGAGAGACCCCACGGACCAGCACTGAAGTCTTAAGAATCATGCCAACGATGCCATTAACAACTACTTCTCTTATTCCTATTTTTCGTATCGGTAACAGACCATTTACCAAGATGGATGAATCAGGGCCTAATACAAGTCGATTCGGTCGTTCTTACTATTCGATGGTAACAGCGAAAGTCCGAAGAGATTTATTAGAATCTCAGAAGAAGTATACCAAGAATAAGTATTGCAAGTAAAACAATTTCAAGAAGTGTTTGAAAAACAAGCATATACTGAGAAGAGGATTTCGAGAGGGGATATTGTAGTATTCCGATCGATGTCTGAGCAAGTCTAAAGAACTGTTCTCTAACCGGAGAAACAGTATCTATATATACAATAATAAACGGGTTATTGTCCGTGACCACAGTCGCGGATCAATAACCAAAACAGGAAGAGAATAACTCTGCAACTGTACAAAAATACATAAGAACTGTAAAGAATATAACAGAACAATCTAGGCGCGTTCTTTTAAGATAAGCGTTGATAAATCCCTCTTCCAACGGAACTAAAAAGAAGGTTCTAGACAAGTTCTAACCGGAACTTTCTAGACAACCTAAACATAAAAGATAACAAAAGTATTAAAAGTTATTAACACACCACATTATCCTTATCCATAAAGTACCATCTTATCGTA
>Ga0307512_10001731_pt1 | contig 29786 bp, 32 predicted proteins | sample 14_EM_MG_FD_200267 | JGI IMG/M metagenome (GOLD analysis project Ga0307512, IMG submission 200267) | Populus trichocarpa ectomycorrhiza microbial communities from riparian zone in the Pacific Northwest, United States - 14_EM | ecosystem: Host-associated > Plants > Roots > Unclassified | place... | reverse complement strand
GGCAGCAGCCAGGGCAACAACGTCGCCCTGGATCTCCAGGACTGCAACGGGGCCTTCAACCAGCAGTGGAAGAGGGTCGCCGTCGCGCAGAACGTGTGGCACATCGTCTCCCGGAGCAGCGGCAAGTGCATCGGGGTCCTGAACGAAGACACCACCGACCGGACACCGCTGGTGCAATACGACTGCGACAGTGGCAAGAGCGAGAGCTGGAAGTTCTCGGGGAACGTGCCGCTCTACCGCACCATCGCGCGGTGGAGCCCGACCAGCAAGTGTCTCGACACGGCGGGCCAGGTCAACGGTACGGGGGTGCAGCAGTACACGTGCAACCAGACCGTCAACCAGCAGTGGCTGCCCACCAACACGACCGACGGCTGGGTGACGCTCACCGTCGCGAGCAGCGGCAGATGCCTCACCGTGGTCGGTGCCAGCCAGTCCGACGGCGCCGGGGTGCAGATCCTCGACTGCAACGGCGGCTTCAACCAGCAGTGGAAGAGGGCCACCGTGAGTGGCCGGAGCGGCGACGTGATCTGGATGGTCCGGCACAGCGGAAAGTGCCTGACCGTCCCGGGAAACGTCGACACCGACCGGACCTTCATGACGCAGGCGACGTGCGACCCGCTGAACAACATCGCCCAGAACTGGCACCAATGGCAGACCTGATCTAGCCGCGTTTCAGGAGGCCCCATCGTCTGCGGTGGGGCCTCCTGCGGTCGCACTGAGCCGCACGGTCAGGTCGTTAGCGGCCGGTGAATCCGCTATCGTATTTACCGCCTTGCCGGCAATCGAGCTGCGCAGGTAGTCGAGGAAGCCCAGCAGGGTGGCTTTTTCGTCAGGGGCCTGGCGTCCTGCACCCGCCGCCTCATCTGTCGGCCCGCTGGATGAGTAGGACGTTGTCGGTGACGATGGCGGTCTGTCCGCCGGGGCCGGTGGCACGGCGCTGAGGCCTGTCGGCGCGCCGAACGGACCACCGCTCAGGGTCGAGGGCAAGCTCGGCTGCGACCTCGCCGGGCGTCGGGAAATGCACGTCGGGATCCTGATTCCAGGACCAGGGCGCGGTGGAGCCGTGGTCAACGATCAGGAGCAGACCGCCGGGCCGCAGAGCTTCTGCAGCGGTACGCAAGACCCGAGCCCGGGGAAACGCGAACGGGGTGTGAAAGTACTGCGCGGACACCAGATCGAAGTTTCCGCTCGGAAAACCACGGGCCAGATCGTGCGCCTCGGCGGTGACCCTGTCGCCGAGGCCAAGCTCGCCGGCACGCGCTCGTACCCGTTGCGTTGCCGTCCTGGAGATGTCGACGGCGGTTACCTGCCAGCCGTGCTCCGCGAGCCAGATGGTGTCGCCGCCGGCCCCGCAGCCCAGATCCAGCGCCGTGCCGGGGTGCAGCGACTCGGCGGCCTCGACGAGCAGCGGGTTAGCGCGTGCTGCGCCGGCGCGCCGACTGCGGTAGTGCTTCTCCCAAAACGATTCGGCGTCGGCCGGCTGGTGTGGGCCGTGGCCGGGCGCGCTCACCGAGCCGCTCCGGCGGTGAAGAACGTCGTTGTCATCGTTGCGCCGAGCGGCCACCGTCGCCCGAACCGCACAGCTGTCGCTGTTGAAACCATGGGTGTCACCTCCGCAGTCAGCATCGCCACCGCATTGCTCGGTTTGCAAGAAAACTTGCGGATCCGCAAACTGGGAGCATGGGCGACAGCGAAGCGGACGTTCTGGCCGGCGTCGGACCGCGGCTGCGCGCGTTGCGCCGGGCGCGAGGCTCCACGCTCGGCGAGCTGGCAGCCGAGACCGGCCTCACCGCCAGCACACTCTCGCGCTTGGAGAACGGAAAGCTCCGCCCGACGCTGGAGCAACTTCTGCCGCTGGCCCGGGCGCATGGCGTACCCCTCGACGACCTGGTCGCGGCGCCACCAACCGGTGACCCCCGCATCCATCTGCGGCCCGTGCGGCGGTTCGGGCTGACGGTTGTCCCGCTGACCAGGCGAGCCGGCGGCGTCCAGGCGTACAAGGTGATCTATCCGCCCGCGGGTCGGTCGGCCACGACAAAACCGCAGACCCATGATGGGTACGAATGGTTTTACGTCCTCAACGGCGACATCCGTTTCGTGCTCGGCGAGCAGGAGTACCGGCTCGGCGTCGGCGAGGCGGCGGAATTCGACACCCGCATACCGCACTGGATCGGCAGCGCCGGCGGCCAACCCGCGGAACTGCTCGTCCTCTTCGGCCCGCAGGGCCAGCGCGCCCACCTGTCATCCACCCAAAACCGAAACCCACAGCCGTAGGCTGTTCCGCGACGGCCGAAAGACCAGGACGGGGTCACGCTGGAACGTCTCGCGGATGCGGAAGTGGTGCGGCATGTGCCCGCGGTGTGCGCCGGGTGCGGGGACAGCCTGGCCAGCGCGGACGAGGTTGATATGGCCTGGCGGCAGGTGGTCGACATCCCGGCCGTGAAGCCGCAGGTGACCGAGCATCAGATGATCACGCTCAGGTGCCGGTGCGGGCACCGCACCACCGCGGCCGCACCGGCGGAATCGACTGCCCCGGTCGTTTACGGGCCTCGGCTGGCCGGGATCGGGGTGTATCTGCTGCACGGGCAGTTCCTGTCGGTGTCGCGAACCGCCGCCGCGCTCAAGGGCCTGTTCGGGGTGCCGGTCGCGGCTGGCACGGTGGCCGGCTGGGTGAAACGCACCGCACTGGGCATCATCGACACGGTGTTGCCGGTGATCTCCGGCCGAATCATCAACACGCCGGTCGCCGGGTTCGACGAGACCGGGATGCGGGTCAAGGTCTCCGGCAGCATGCGCACCATGACCGGCGCGGAACACTTCGCCGCGATCCGTAGCTACATCGCCACCGCCCGCCCGGCACGGCCTCGACACCCTCGACGCCCTCATCCAGGCCGCCACCGGCAACCCCTGGATCCCCGAACCCGCCTGATCCGCCAACACCGGCCAGCACGCGACCCCTCGTACCGGTTTCTCGGTGGCGTGCATACCAGCCAATCGCCATGATGCGACCATGATCGATGACCCCCTACTGCAACGTGCCCAACGACTCTGGGCCGCCCTGGCCGGGACACCGGTGGTCTTCAGGGACGCGGCCGTCGAGGTAGCCGTTTCCCCGAAATCGTTGCTCTGTCCACCGGGTTGGGTAGGCATCGTCGCTCTTGGAAACGCCGTGATCGCCACTGCCCCCGACCGCGATGTCGCCGAGACCGTGCGGCGCGCTCTCAACGGTCTCCCCACGACTGCCATGACTGACCCGGCAACGATGCGGGACACGTTGCCGGTTGACGCGACGTTGGGGCCGGCGACTTTGGCCTACTGCGACGCGGCCGATTTCCGCCCAGCCGACTCCACCACCGTGGAGACGGTCCCAGCGGGCCACGCCGACCTGGAAACTCTGCTCACGAGCGTGCCCACCGACGACGCCGACGAGTCTGGCCTGGCCGAGATCACATCACCGGCATTCGTGGTGAGAACCGCAACCGAAATCGTCGCAGCGGCAGGCTACCGGACCTGGCCAGGCAACACCGCCCATATCAGTGTGCTGACCGCGTCAGCCGAGCGCGGACGAGGACTCGCGCGTGTCGTCGCCACCGCAGCCATCACCAACGCGCTGCAATCCGACCTGCTCCCGCAGTGGCGAGCCCGACCCGAAACGTCCCGCCGAGTGGCCCGAGCGCTCGGCTTCCACGAACTCGGCTCCCAACTGAGTATCCACCTCACGCCCGCCGACAGCCACGCCAGACGGTCGTAGAGGCACCAATCCAGCAGCGCTGCCTCTCGCTGAAAGCCACACCTATCCAGTTACCCCGCGACAGGAGCGGCGCACTGCAGATCAAGTCAATCGGCCCACCGCCTCGGCGTAGTAAAGCGACTCCTCCAGATGGAACGCGATCTGCCGGACCGACCATGCGTCGCCCTCTCGTCGATCGAGATCGGTCTCGGGGAGCGCCCGAAGTCGAACCTGGAATATCTGGCCCAGTCTCGTCAGCCGGCTACCAGCCTCGTCCAGATCCTCGGGTGTGAATGATGCGAGATCTGCGGGTGTGGTTGTCGCGGAGGCATGCCAGTGGTCCGGAATCGTCGGCACGCCCGCAAGCCGGGCCTCGATCTCCGCCAGATGGTCGATGAGGTGGTCGGCGACTCGCCGGATCGCCTTGTGCGGGGTGTAAACCCGATCATCTACCGGTCGAGGTTTCCCGTCCCAGCAACTCCAGGTTTGAGCCAGATCAAGGACTTGAGCGATCATGCCGGTCACCACGTCGGCGGGGTCGCGGTCGTCGGTCGGCGGTGCGTCAGACATGATTTCTCCTGCCTCATTGGTGAGTGACGAGATGCTATCGGCGCCCACCGACAATTTCGGTCGGGGTTGCGGCCGTGCCCACCACCCAGCAAGCTATCCGGATGCCCGCAGCCCACGCGTACCACGAACGGGCCGGCGACGTCTTCGCGGAGCACGCCGCCAACGGTCCACACAACGCCTACACGGACCGGCCGGCCATGCTGACGCTCGCCGGCGACGTCGCCGGTCTGCGGATTCTGGACGCCGGCTGCGGCGGCGGCCACTATGCGGCCGAGTTGGTCGGCCGTGGCGCTGAGGTCGTGGCGGTGGACGGCAGCGCGACGCTGGTCGGGCACGCCAGGGCCTTGCTCGGCGATCACGCCGAGGTCCGGCAGCACGACTTGGACGCCCCGCTGGCGTTCGCGGCCGATGCGTCGTTCGACGGGGTCGTCTGTGCGCTGGTGCTGCATCACCTGACCGACCGGGCAAGGTTCCTCGGCGAGGTGCGGCGAGTGCTGCGGCCGGGTGGCTGGTTTCTGTTGTCGACGACGCATCCGGCGTCGGACTGGGGGTACTTCGGCGGGTCGTACTTCGACGAGAGCTGGGTCGAGTTTCCGGTGGCCGACGGGATTACCATGCGTTTCCAGCGGATGACCCTCGAGTCTGTGGTGACCGAGGTGCTCGCCGCTGGGTTCGTGCTAGAGCGGCTGGTCGAGCCGAGGGCGGTCGAGACGCTCCGCGCCGTGAACCCGGAGCGCTACAAGCGGCTGACCGAGCGCCCGAGCTTCGTGGCCCTGCGCCTCCGCCGCCCCTGACGCCGCCCACGCCGATTGCGAAACCAAGCGGGTCCCGTGCCGCCGTCCTGGCGCGTTGTCAGAACCTGGTGAATAAGGGAACCCTTTTTCACCAGGCTGTGGCCAATCATCGCGTTCAACAGAGCCCGGCCGACGCCTTGACGCCGAAAATCCGGATGCACAAACACATTGCCGATCGTGATGCCCACATTGGACAGTGTAGCCGTGAGGATGCCGGCGACCGTGCCCTCGTCGGTCGCCGCGACGAGATCCGGCCACGCGATCGGCGGTCGCTCAGCAATCGAAGTTGCCGGCTCGGCTCTGGCCAAATGGCCGCTGTCTACCGCGCACTCGCCGAATGACGCCACCGACGGATAACTACCAGCCGAGCCTCAATGCATAGCGCGGTCCTGCGGCCAACCGTTGAGGTGCCGAAACTGCCGGACGTACTTTTCGCATTGAACGGCGAAGTCCTCACCTTTCCCCGATAGTCGCGTACGGTGAATGATGTCTTCGGGGTCGTTTTCCGTAGGGCTGACCATCTTGATCTGCTCGTCGATGTATTGGCCATGGCCGAGCCGCGCCGTCGCCAACCCGAGCGCGACCGCAACCCCCACTCCCACACAGGTGCGGTACGGGGCGAAGACGGCATGCCGCCCATCATCCAGCCCGTCGCCCTGGTGGTCGATCGCCATGAGGAAGACCCCGTCGCCGGTGGCAGGCACGTCGATTTCAAAGTGGATTGACTCGGCAAAACTGTTCTCAGCGGCCGGGATGCGATGTCCGATGGTTGTCGCCCGCAGCTCAGCTTCGACGAGCCGTCGGCCTTCACCGATCCGTCTGCTTTGTTGGTATTGGCGGTCGGCGACCACCACAAGGTCGGGAGCGGCAACGCCAAGCAGGTCGAAGAGAATCTGGCGACCCGACCGCAGAACGGCATCAAGCGTTACCGGCTCAGCTAGTGTCGCCACGATATCGACAGACATGGCGCGATGATACTGGCTGGGTAACCGTGGTGCCGCTCAATTAATAGCAGATCCAGCCGGAGCGTGCCGCGTACGTCTTGCTCGTGGGAAGCTCGCAGAATTCGATTCCTTCACTCCCTGCTCTTGCGGATCGTCGTCGGAAACTCGCCCGAGCGGTAGTGCACGACCTCGAACGGCCAAGCCTCCGACAGCCACGCTCGCACGACATCAGTAAGCGGCCCATCCAGCTCAGCCCGGGTCGCGTGCACCCATGACAATGCGTCCACCTGGCCTTCGGCGGTCCGCGACGGTTTGAAATACACGCAGCCGATGACCTCGCCGGTGGCGGGGTCGAGGACCGAGTACGCGAAGTCGATGCGCCGATGCGACCGTTCGGCGTGACTGTTCATATCTGCGAGGTTCTCCGCGAGCGTCATGCCTGCGGCAGGCGGCCAGCCACGATCGAAGCCTGGCGTCGCCCGGATGTGTTCGATACTCGACATCCATGCGGCATGGTCCGCCTCGTTGTGCTGGGGCCCGAGCAACTCCAGCCGGAAGCCCTCCGCAACAAGTAAATCAGGCACCACAAATACACCGTCAACAAGCGGCCGCAGCGTCACGTCCGAGCCTAACCGCTCCCGCACGCCGCGCGAGCCATCAGCGCCGGCCTGGGCGTACCACCTCGGCCCTGCCGTCTCTCAGTAGTCGGCCGCCAGTTCGGGTGAGCGTACGCAGGCGGCGGCGGTAGTGGTGGCCACGTCGAGGCACTCGCGTAGCGGCCGGGCGGCCAGGTGGGCGCTGAGGAATCCGGAGAAGAACGCGTCGCCGGCACCGTTGGTGTCCACCACCTCGGCGACCGGTTCTGCCGGCACCTCGACGATGTCACCGCCGGGCACCAGGGCGAGGGCACCGCGGGCACCGCGCGTGCAGACCACCAGCCGCTTGCCGGCCGCAACCTGCTCGTGCAGGAACCCGTTCGGGTCGGGCAACCGTTCGTCGCTAACGAAGAGGTAGTCGGCCGCGGTCAGGAACTGCGAGTGGAAGGCGCTGCGACCGTCGTAGTCGTGCAGATCGCACCACACCGGCTTGCCCAACGCCCGGGCCATCGGCAGCGCCCGCCGGCTGTGGTCGGCCAAATCCACGACGACGACGTCCGCGGCGGCCATGGCCGGATCCTGGTCGGCTGGCACCGTCGGGGCAGCCTCCGGCAGGGTCAGATAGATCGACAGTCGCCGCCCGGCCGCGTCCATGAAGTTAACGTGCCGCTCGGAACCGTTGAGGGAACGCCGCACGATCAGGTCAATGCCGTACGGCTGCAACGCCCGACGAATCTTGCCCCCGGTGTCGTCGTCACCGAGCAACGTGCACAAGGTTACGTCGAGGCCGAGCCGCCGCAGGTTCATGGCCTTGCCCGCCGACGTCCCACCCAACCCCTCGTGATCCCACCGGGCGAACACGGTGTGTGGCTCCGGGCCGGGCAACTCCGTCACGTGTACGAGCAGATTCCAGGAGACCGGACCCACGATGAAGACCCGAGCCGGCGCCATACTCCCACCGTAGCCGCCGGCCCCCTGCCCCGCGCGACGATCACCCATCGGGACGCCCGAGTCCTGTTTGGCGACCAGGTAGGGGATGGAGTCGGGTGGTGCGAGGACGGCGCCGACCGAGGGCAGGTGACGCATGCCGCCGTCCCACCGGACCTGGGTCGCGACGTCGGCGAGTCCTCGATTCAGCCGGCTATCCGGCAAACCACTCAGCTGACATCACGCCGATACGATCCGTGCTAATGCCGCAACCGAAACGCGCGCCCCGAGGGAGATACCGATGATCACTGATCGAACGCTCATCCGGATCGGGGAGGCAGCACAACTGCACCACCATCAAGGTCAACATGACACCGCTCGCCACCTGCTCAGCCAGATCTGGGACGAGATCGGAGGCGAGCAAGGAAACCCGCTGCACGTCTGCGTGCTCGCGCACACGATGGCCGACGTCCAAGACGACGCGCACCAGGAACTGCTGTGGGACCAACGGGCCCTCGCCGCGGCCGACCTTCTCAATGACGAACGGACAGCCCAGGCCGGCGTAGCCATCCCGGTCGCCGGCCTATACCCGTCCCTGCACCTCAACCTCGCTGACTGCTACCGCAAACTCGGCGACCTCGACCGCGCCCGCGAACATCTGCACCACGCCCAAGCCGGCATCGACGCACTCGGCGACGACGAGTACGGACAGCTCATCAGGAACGGCCTGAACACCCTGACGCAGCAGTTGACCACCCAGTAACCGCGTGCCGCCGCGACTGCACCCAGGTGGCCGAAAACTCACGAACACAGAAAACACCGATCAAGCCATGGATCCCAAGGTCACGAATACTCGGCGCCCGAACTGACGAACAAAGCCAGATAGGCGTTTCCTTCCGCGAGCGGTGGAGTGGTTGTCCTTTGCCATCGAGGTGTGTCCCTCGTGCCAGCGAACTTTGTCCCCGTAAGGGTTTGTGCCATCGAACTTTGTCTGCCGGGTTGAGACGATCGGCCTGTGAGCGCGCAGGTCGAGGCTGAAGGAGATGACTTCGGCGCGAGGGACTTCGAGATCGAGTTCGTCGACGCGGCGGGGTCTCGCTGTCGTGGCTCGTTGGCGCAGTGCTGGGCGGTTGCGTTCGAGGAGTTGCCGCCGATACGCGGCTTCGGCTGGTCACGGGGACAGCAGCACTTCCCGGGCTGGTGGTGGTCGGCAACCACGGATCGGCACGTGGGGTTCGAGTCCTGGCTGGAGCGGGACCATGCGATGCGGCTGGACTTCGACCGAGAGGTGACGGCGTTCTCGTCGCAGCCGTTCTGGCTGCATTGGCAGATCGGGACACGTTGGCGCCGCCACGCGCCGGATTTCTTCGCGCGGCTGGTCAACGGCGGCGGGGTCGTGGTCGATGTCCGCCCGGACGACCGGATCGCGGACAAGGACGCCCAGGCGTTCGCGGTGACCGCTCGCGCTTGCGATGGAGTGGGCTGGGCGTTCCGCCGGCTCGGCGTCATAGATCCGGTGTTGGCGGCGAATCTGCGCTGGTTGTCGCGGTATCGGCATCCGCGGCACGGCGCCCGGACCGATGTCGTTGACCAGTTGGTGCAGGCGTTCGTGTCTCCGACGCAGCTGATGGCCGGAGCCGCTCGGGTGGGTGACCCGCTCGTGGTGTTGCCGGCGTTGTTTCACCTGCTCTGGCAGCAGGTCCTGGCCGCAGATCTCGACGCTGCTGTGTTGGCCGGGACGTCCGTCGTCCGCACGGCGTCCTGGATCCGGCCGTGAGCGTGTTACCTGCTTACGGGTTACTGGACACGGTTCCGGCGCCGGTGTTGCAGGAGGCGTTGTGGTGGGAGCAGCACATCTTGGAGGTATTGACCGGCGCTCGGCCCGGTGAACAGGGCTGCTGCCCGCAGTTCGACCCGCAGCTGAGTCTGTCCGAGCGGGAGACGGCGAAGGCCGCCGAGCTGGCCGCGGCAGGGCGGAAGGTCACTGCCCGCAGCGTCCGGGACCGCCGGCAGCGCTATCAAGCAGACGGGTTGCTCGGTTTGGTGGACCGGCGGGCGATGCGTCCGGCCTCGACGTCCGGACGGGTCGATGCGCAGGTCGTGACAGCGATGAGAACGGCGATCGCGGAAGCCTCGGACACGTCGACCCGGACTGCCGGGTTCGTGCTCTGGCGGACGCGGCAACTGCTGGAGGAGGCGGAGGGTTGGTCGGGGTCGGTGCCGTCGCAGCGGACGCTCTATCGGCTGTTCGCCCGGCTGTCGCAGGGTCGGCAGACGACCGGCACGGCCCGCGCCCGCCGATCGCTGGCGGCCCGCCCGGAAACGGCGTTCTCGCAGGTCGACGTGGTCGCGCCGGGCGAGGTGATGCAGATCGACTCGACCCCGTTGGACGTGATGGTGCTGCTGGACGAGGGCGTGACCGCCCGAGTGGAGCTGACCGCGCTGGTCGACATCGCCACGCGGTCGATCACCGCGGCGGTGTTGCGGCCGTCGACCAAGGCGGTCGACGCGTCGGTGTTGCTGGCCAGGTCGGTGACCGCCGAGCCGATGCGTCCCGGCTGGAGCGACGCGCTGCGGATGGCCGTGTCAGTGCTGCCGCATCAGCGGCTGCTTCATATCGACGCCAGGCTGCAGCATGCGGCGGCCCGCCCGGTGATCGTCCCGGAGACCATCGTCTGCGACCACGGCAAGGCGTTCATCTCCCACGCGTTCCGGGCGTCCTGCCGGTTCCTGGGCATCAACCTGCAGCCTGCCCGCAAGGCAACCCCGACCGACAAACCGCACGTCGAACGGACGATCTTGTCGGTGGGCACGCTGTTCGCCCAGTATCTGGCCGGCTATGTCGGCCGCGGGGTCGAGCACCGCGGCCGCGACATCGGCGAAGGCCGGCTCTGGAAGCTGCGGGAAGTGCAGGACCTGCTCGACGAATGGATCGTCACGGTCTGGCAGAACCGCCCCCACGATGGGCTGCGGGATCCGCTCGCGCCGGGCCGGGCGTTCACCCCGAACGAGAAGTACGCAACCCTGCTCGAGATTGCTGGCTACACGCCGGTCGCGTTGACCGCCGACGACTACGTCGAGTTGCTGCCCGCCAAGTGGCAGGCGATCACCGCCTCCGGAGTCCGGATCGGCCGGCGCACCTACGACGGCGACACCCTGGACCGGCTGCGCGGGCAACCGTCCGGGATTACCGCCAAGAACAACAAATGGGAGATCCACTACGACCCTTACGACGTCTCACGGGTATGGATCCGCAACCACCCCGAGTCCGGGTGGATCATGCTGTTCTGGAAGCACCTGCGACAGGCGCCGATCCCGTTCGGTGAACTCGCTTGGGACCACGTCCGGCGCGGTCTTCCCGACGGCACCGAGGAAGAACTCGCCGCGGCCACGCAGAACCTGCTGGCCCGGGCACACGCCGGCGCGGCCACCGCCCGGGACCGGCAGGTCCAAGCCAAGACCCACGCCACCAGGCCCACCCCAGCAGCCACGGCCGACGAATCACCGAACCCACCGGACGTCACCGATCCCGCCGACCAGCCCGGCGAACCGCTGAGGGAACCGGTCGTTCCGCTGGAGGTCTTCGACCCCTTCGCCGAAGCCCTGAAGCCATGGTGACCAGCCCCGGCACCGTGGCCGGGTGGAGGCAGGCGATCGAGACCGCCGACGATCACCGGCACCTGAGCACCCTGCCAGGATGGCGGCGGTTCACCACCGAAACGGTCACCGCACCGGACCTGCTGCCACGCCAACGCTTCAGCAGCCTCGACAACGCCGGCCGGGCCAACTACAACGAACTGCGTCTCGACTACCACACCCGCCTCGCTGCGGTCGCCACCTCGACGCTGCGGCACGTGATCACCACCGGCCGGCGGCTGACCCTGCTCAACCGGCACGCTGTCTCCGCCCGGCGCGGGCTCATCCTGTCCGGGCCGGCCGGCACCGGCAAGACCACCGCGATCACCCAGTTCGGCAAGACCCACCAAGCCATCGACGCGGCCAGGCACCCGGGGCTGACCGACCGGATTCCGGTTCTTTATGTCACCGTCCCACCCGCGGCAACACCCCGCATGGTCGCCGCCGAGTTCGCCCGATTCCTGGGCCTGCCGATCACCAGCAGGGCGAACATCACCGACATCATCGAAGCCGTCTGCGGCGTCGCCGTCGACACCCGGGTCAGCGTCGTGGCAGTCGACGAAATCCACAACCTCGCCCTGAGTACCCGCAACGGCGCCGACGTCTCCGACACCCTCAAATACTTCTCCGAACGGATCCCGGCGACGTTCCTCTACGCCGGCATCGACGTCGAGAAAGCCGGCCTGTTCTCCGGCGTCCGCGGCAGCCAGATCGCCGGCCGTTTCACCGTGATCCCGACCAACCCGTTCCCCCGCACGAGCGAGTGGACCAGCTTGATCGCCACCATCGAGAACTCCCTGCGGCTGCAACACCATCGGACCGACACCCTGGTCGGTCTCGCCGACTACCTGCATCAGCGCACCGCCGGCATGATCGGCAGCCTGTCCCATCTGATCCGCGGCGCCGCCTTGGACGCCATCCTCACCGGCACCGAGAAGATCACCCGGAAGCTGCTCGACGCCGTCGACCTCGACCACGCCGCCCAGAATCACGCCCGGCACCCGCATGCCGCCCGCCGGCCATGACCGGCGACCTACTGCTCCCGCTGCCCCGACAGGTCCGGCCGTCAGCCGCAGAGACGGCCGAACGCTACGTCCACCGCCTCGCCGAGGCCAACCACCTGCGGCCCAGCTACCTCCGTCTGCTGCTCACCACGCCGCCGAACTCCCTCGGGTCGATCCAGTTGGACAAACTGGCCATGCTGGCCGGCCGGGCCCCCGCCAACCTCGTCCGGGTACTGCCCGAGTTGGCTCCCCGAACCCGAACACCTGGCCGGACCCGCGAGAACGAGGCCCGGAAGACCCTGAACGAGCAGCGCAAACGCGAACGGTTCGCGGCGATCCGCTACGACGCCCGGCTCGGCATGTCCATCCGCGCCCTCGCCACCAAGCACCACGTCAGCCGCCGCACCGTCGGCAAAGCCCTGCAATCCGAGATCCCGCCACCCCGCAAGAAGATCGAACGGCAGCCGACAGTCCTGCTTGGACTCCGCGAACACATCGACGCGATGCTGGAAGCCGACCCGGCAATCACCGCCGCCACGATCTGGCAGCGGCTGCACGACGAACACGACGCCACACCGTCCTACCCCGCCGTCCGCACCTACATCACCACCCGCCGAACAACTCGACCCCAAGCACCCCGACTCATCGATGAGCTGCCAGCAGTCCCAGCCACCCGCCGACCCGCCGACGCTCCGCCCCAAGCTGCCACGGAGGAAGCCGCCGTCCGGCTCCTGCAGCTGGCGTTCCTGGAGATCCGCATCCTGACGTCCGCCGCCCACGACAACCAATCGGCCGAAGCCCTCGATCAACGACACCAACGAGCCAACGAGATCGCGGACATCTGCCACGACCTGACCCCATGGCTCGACCCCCACCGCCGCAACAACCTGGCCGACGGGCTCCGCCACCAATGGCGATCCGCCGGAACCCGCCAACGACGCTGGCTGCAAGCCCGCTTCGACCAACTCGGATACGACCACCGCTGGCTCACCGAACTCACGCCCCAGACACCGCCCACGAACACCGACTCATGATGCGAAGATCACCCCGGCACAATCGGGGAGGGTCAAGGCAGCCATGGGAACCTGGGACGTCGGCCCGTTCGGCAACGACGACGCCGCCGACTTCGCCTTCGAACTGGACGACGCACCAGCACGCACCCGCATCGAAATAATCGGCGCCGTCCTCGAACGCGTCGCCAACCCCGCAGACGATGACCCCCGGCTCTCGGACGCCCCGCGAGCCGTCGCCGCCGCTGCCCTGATCGCCGCGCAATACCCAGGCGGAGCACCCATCGCTTCGGTCCACGGCCCGACCAACCCGATGCCCGAGTTTCCGGCCTACCTCCGGGACCTAGCCATCGACGCCCTGGACCGCGTGATCACGACACCCACCTGGCTCGCCGAGAACTGGGACGCGACACCCGACGGCCCAGCATGGCGCCAAGCCATCTCTGAGCTGCGCAAAGTCCTCGACCCGCCGCAACGCGAATCGCTCTTCGACCTCTAACTACCCACCCGGCAGACACGGTCCACTGGCAAAGAACGGCCGTCGGACATCCTTCATTGGCACGGGACACAGTTCACTGGCAAAGGACAGTGGTCTCGGCCTGGCCCGGATGTGGATGGATGCCGTTACCGGGCCGGAAATGGCCGCGTGCCGGCTACCCGGGGTTCGGTAGGTTGCCGGTCATGATTGATTTGGTCGAGCGGCAACCGGCCGTCCTGGGCCGGCGAGGCCGCCCGCGCGCTGCCGTACCCGTTGTTGTTCGCCACCGTCAGCGGCGCGCACCTGTACGGGTTCGCCTCCGTCGACTCCGACCTGGACCTGCGCGCCGCCCACCTCTTACCCGCAGCTGAGGTTGTCGGGCTGCGCACCGGCCCGGCCACCCTGCAGCACACCGGCGAGCGTGACGGCGTCGAACTGGACGTGGTCAGCCACGATCTGCTGAAGTTCGCCTCGCTGCTGACCGGCCGTAACGGCTACGTCCTGGAGCAGTTGCTGTCCCCACTGGTGGTCGTCACTACGGCGGTCCACGCCGAACTCAAGTCCCTGGTTGCCGGGCTGGTCACCCGCCACCATGCGCATCACTACCTCGGCTTCGCCACCGGCCAGGAGAAGCTGTACCGCACCAGCGGGCAGCTCAAACCCGCCCTATACACCCTGCGAGTCCTACTGACCGGGATCCACCTGATGCGCACCGGTCACCTGGAAACCGACCTGCGGGTGCTCGGGGCCCGGCTGGCCTACGTGCCGGACTTGATCTCCGCCAAACGAGAAGCCGAACACGGACCGCTGCCCGACGGTGCGGCAGAGCAACTGGCCGTAGACATCCCCCGGCTCCGCGCCGAACTCGAAGCCGCCCGCGACACGTCATCACTACCCGAGCACGCTGACCCGGCCGCCATGAACACCCTGCACGACCTCGTGGTCCGCACCCGCCTCGGCTGACCACGACGGCCCACACGTCCGGCCACCAGGCGCCGACCCACCGACACGCCACAACCGCAACGGAGCTACATCCAGTCCTCCCATCTGTAGTACCAGTCCGGGTCGATTCGGTGGTTCACGACTTCACCTGGCATATCGTCGGGCAGCGCGTAGCCAGGATCGTAGATGAGCGAATCGCGCCGGGGCGGAAAGGCGGTGTCGATCATCAGTTCCGCCTCGCGTAAACCACCGCCGGGTCCATACTCGATAGTTATCCAAATCACGCCGTACGGGAGAGCGCCCAACTTACGTTTCAGCTCGAGAAACCGCTTCTCCGAAGCGTCGTCGAACGGTCTTTATCCCTCTCCCTCTATACCGCTACCCGGGCCCGGGGACGTGCAGGAGCCACTGACTGGCGCTGCCCGCCATTCCCGGTCGTCCGAATATGCCCGGCACCAGTCCTGCACCCGCAAGAAGGTCACATGCTCCTGGGCCAGAGCCTCCAGCACGGGGAGAGACTTTGCAGCATTCTCGTAGAAGACCGTCGGCTTTTGCTCCTGGCCCCACAGGGATCTGACCGCTACGACTCCTGCCGCCAGCATCGAAACGAAGGCGAACACAAGGACTCGCATCGCCGCTTTCCGCTTCGCTGACATGCCGCAATGATAAGGGCGACGGTCAATATCGCGAGTCGAGGGAATCTTGAGCAGTACTCCGTTCCGTTCGGGAAACTGCTGAAAGGTCTGCCCCTGCAATTCCTCAATCCGACCCGGGCTGAACTGTGGTATGCGCACGTTTCTTCTGCCGCCGAGAAGGCGCGGTTCAGGTACGGAGCGTGTGGCTGACCGAGCGGCGCTCCGGGCCGGGACGCACCGTAAGCGTGAAACGGCCGTCCTCCCGAGTCGGGTGAACGGTAACGGCGGCAGAACTCTCATCGTCGAACCTGAGCACGAAGACGGGATCCAGATCGCACAGCAAGATGAATCCCTCGCGCTCCTCGCTGTCGTCGCTCACCAGGTGGCCCTCCGCGATCCGGTCCGAGTCCATGGATCTGGCGACCAGCGAGACCTCGATGCTGGCGAGACATGTCGTTGAGTTCGCCCACCAGTCCAGATAGCAACGTCCCTGGAAATGCTCCATCGCAGCTACCTTCCAGCCGAGGCGACGCCTACTGCCGGCATCCTGCCACCTTGAACGGCCCAAGGCCGTACTGATCTGCCGCTGCGTAGGCACGGCATAGCAGTCCCCAGCGATCGCCGGAGTGGTGTCCTACGTGCGTCGGGCCAGTCGGGGCAGGGTTGCGCGGAGCGGCTTGGTTCCGTGTAGCGGGTAGCCACTTGGTGGTGTGCCGGCCGGTGGTGTGGCGCCGGGCTCAAGGATGGGGAAGGTCTCGTCCTCGTAGCCGTGTCGGGTGAAGTAAATGCCGCTGACGGCCGCGCCGAACAACTCGCCCGCACCCGCGCAGCCCGCCCAGATGTCGTCGATATCGGCAAGGTTGTCGGGATCCGCCGCGATGCGTTCGAAGGTGTCGCGCCCCAGCGTGATGACCCACGATCGCCAATCGGTGAACCCATCGTCACCGACAGAGCCACATGCCATGTCTGCGGCTGTGGCATGTCGCCATGTGTAGAGGCGCATGCTTGCGGCGACCAGGTGCCGTTGAAACGCGCGGAGCGTGTCGTCGTCGGCATCGGCGAATCGCCTCTCGAGGAACTCCGCCATCGCGTCCGGGCCATTATCGGTGCGCTGCCGGGCCTCCTCAACGATCTGCCAGAACCAGTCCTCGTTCACTGTCTCGCCGCCCTTGACCGCCATAGAGTTCGACGCCTGCGGGTGGATCGAACTGGTGTTCGCTGGCGCACCCGCGCAACCCGCCACGACTAACACAAGGAGCAGCACGAATACGCGTCCCACCCGCACCATGTCGATCAACGTAAGGCTGCCGCGGCTTCGACCGGTCGGCGACAAGGTCCGTACGTGATCACGAACCGGCAGGACTGTCTACCCGAACGGGCCTCCGAGTCGTTCCGCCGATGCTCTTGAGCGACGAGCCGGACTTCTACCGCCGACCGCGCCCACCGGTACCGTCGTAGCGCGTACCGAGTGTGTCGGCCGCCGGGCGGTTGGTGCAGATCAGCCGTGTTCGCCTTCACCGCGGGCCTGCCGCCACGCCTCCTCGAAGTCCTCGGCACCGGTCTCCCACTGCGCCAGGTCAGGATCGTAAAGATCATTCGGCGGGTTGAACAGCCAGTCTTCAGGGCTTGTCCTGATCGCGGTCCCGTCGGCGTATATCTCGACCTGTCGCAGCCGACGGCCGTCCGGCCCGAGGTGCTCGTAGTAGATCTGCGGCTCGGTCTCGTCGGCCTCGTCCCACGGGCGCCGCAGAAAGACGGCATCGCGTCCGGCGAGGGCCCCGAATCCGGGTCGATCGCGCTGCGCACGCCGTTTTTCACGCAGGCCGTCCAGACCGGCCGGCATGATCGTGGCATCGATGTCGACCTCGGTCAGCTTGTCGTCGGCGAACCGTGCCACCACCTCCGGATCGGTGATGATCTCCACCTCTGCGAACGTCTGCGCGATCTCCCACTCGGAGCGGGCATGAATCCACCACCACAAACCGCCCATACCGTAATCGTGTAGGACCAGGAAACGTTTCTTGTCCCGCTCGACCGCGCCGTTCATGCCCCGGATAATCGGCGACGCCAGGCCCGCCGACAACTCAATTCCGTCAACGACCCGCCGACGGCCCGCCGAGCCGCAGGGATCGCCAACCCGGATGGCCGGGACGGTCGCCATTATTCGACAACGTCGCGCCGGCGGCCGGAATCCGGTTGACGGGGATGATGGGGTGGGCATCATGGTTAAGCTTTACGCCGGGCTGTCCCCGGCGGATCTCGACGCTATCGCGGACCTGGAGCGCCGGGTGGTCGCGGCGAGGCGGCGGGCTTGAGCACAGTGAGCACGCTCTGCAATTGCTCGGTGAGCCCGCTGAGGTGCGCCGATCCACGTGTCACCGTGCGCGCTGCGGTTCCCGCCGACCAGCAGACGGTGCGGGAGCTCTCGCGCGCGGGATTCGGCTGGGTGCCACCGGCGGCCGGGCACGATCCGAACACCCTTGTGGTCGAGCGTGATGGTCGGCCGATCGGCGCCGTCCGGCTGATCCTCGAAGGGCAGCGGGCCGGCGTGTACGGCTTTGTCATCCACCCGGATTATCAGGGGCGCGGCATCGGACGTGACGTGCTGCACCGGTTGTGCCGGATGGCCCGCGCGAAGGGAGCGACCACCGTTCACCTCGAGGTGGCTACCGACAACGACCGGGCCCTGAACCTCTACACCTCCCTCGGCCTCCAACCGGTGATCACCGAGGACTACTACGCGCTGCCCGACCGGTGACAGCACAAGCGGGTCACCCAGGCCGTCAAAATCAGACGGGACGTCATGATGGCGGCGGGTCGCTACGCAAACGGCTGTAGAGATATCCATCTCGCCACTCTCCGGCCCGGAATTCACACGCGCGCACCACACCCTCGAGCCGGAATCCGGCTTTCTGAAGCGACTTCTGCTCGGCGACGTTTTCCGGATGCGTTCCGGCTTGGATGCGTTGCACCGGTGTATGGCTGAAAAGGTAGTCACACAGTTGGGACTGCGCGCGCCAACCGATACCCCTGCCGCGCCATTCTGGCAGCAACACGATCCCGATTTCCCAATGTTTCGCCACGCCGCCGAACGATCCGGCATGCCAGCTCACGAAGCCAGCAGCAACCCGCTCGGATCCGATGTCGATCATCAGCCGCCCATCATCTGGACCAAGATAGCCGTCAGTCTGGAAGCGCCGAACCTGCGCCTGGGGGTCACGAAAACCGGCCCAGTCCAGACCGATCAGACCTGGCTCCGTCGCGAATCGACGAAACATTGCCAGGTCATCGTCGACCACCGGGCGCAACACAATCGACGACTCAGTCATAACATCATCGACCCCTCGCAATGATCTACCGTCAGCTGTGTTCACTGGTGCGGGAAGTTGGCCAGTTCGTTCACGGCCGTCTCCAGTGCCGTGTCGACGCCATTCTTGGTCATGTTCTGGTAGGCGAGGTCACCGGCGGCGGCGGTCCGGCGGATGCCTTCTGCGGAGGCGGTGACCCGTTGGCGCACGATTTCGATGAACTGTTCGAGCGGTCCGTTCCACCCGTAGGCGTCGAGGAACAACCGTAACCGCCGGGGCCGCTGCGCGAACGCGGTGAATCCTTCCGCCGCCACGACCTGGCGAGCGTGGAGCGGCACCCAGGCGAAGGCCGTGAAGGCCAGATCCCACTCGCGTGTTACCGGCGCGGCGAAGTCCCAGTCGAAGAATCCCACCAGGCGTCCGGCTTGCCAGGCGGCGTTGTAGGGCGCCGCGTCGTTGTGACCGATGATCAGGCCGGGACGCCAGGCGCCGCCCTCACGCCAGGTCGCATCGGGTGGGGGCGTGAAGCCCGCCACGGCCTCGTGCAGGCCCCGCAGCCAACCGGCGACCTGGCGCAGCGCCTCGTCGCTGTGGACCCAGCTGGGCCACGGCCGGCTGTCTCCCACGACGTCCCCGGGCAGATACGACAGGATTTCTCGGCCTTGCTTGTCGAAGCCGAGAGCCCGCGGCGCACCGTCGAAACCCGCAGCTTCCAGATGCCGAAGCACCGCATGCACCGACGGCGTCCAGCGACCCGGCACACGCCGTACGGTGTCACCGATCCGAACCGCTCCTCCGGTGTTTCCGCCAAGAAGATGATGTTCTTCGTCCATCCCCCTATCCTGATGCATCGATCAAAGACGCTGTACGGGCGGACCACGCAGCACCGAGGTTTCACGTCGGCTCGGCCGACACGCGCTCGACCATTCGGTTCGTACGGTAAAAGGAAAGCCCTTTGCTGACGGCCTGGGTGAGGTTGGCGATCCCGAGGGCACACCACAGGGCCGCCAGGCCGCCCGCGTCGGCGACAGGCACCGCGACGAGGCTGAGCAGGCCGAAGGAGAGCGCGGTGGAGACGAGGCTGGGATAGGTACGGCGCAGGCCGAGTAGGCCGAATCCGAAGACGGCTTGGAGCGCGTCGGTGTCGACGGCGAACACGACGAGCGGCAGCATCGCCTCCATGCGGGGTCGCAGCGCCGCGTCCGAGCTGAACAGCGGCACGATTCACCGTCCAAAAGCGACCGTGGCGCAGCCCAGCAGACCGACCCAGAGGAACGCAACGACGGCGCCCATGCGCACGGCCCGCCGTGCGCTGTCGAGATCGGCGGCGCGCACTGACTGGCCGACCATCGGCACGACGGCCTGACCGATCGACACCGCGACCGTGTAGATGAGATTCACGAGCGATTCGGCGACACCGTGCACCGCGGTCTGTTGCGCGCCCAGCCGCGCGGCAGCGAAGGTCAGCACGCCCAGGACGGTGAACTTGACCAGCACCGTGCCGGCCATCGGTATGCCCGTCCGGGCGAGCAAGATGACCTCGCGACGGTCGGGGCGACCGGGCAGGACCGTCCGGTGCAGGCCGGCGATGTGCCGGAGCGCCAGCTGCGCTTGTGTTGTGTAAATGACGCTGGAGGCCAGCATGGCGGTTCCCGCGCCCGTTACTCCGAGCGCGGGTAGCGGTCCCGGTCCGAGTACCAGCAAGGCTGACAGTCCTACCGTTGCCGCAGTGCTGATCAGTCCGGCGCGCATGACAGTCCGGCCGCGACCGAGCGCTACGAGCGTTGAACTGGCAGCGGCACCCACCGATTGGGAAACGACGGCGAGTGCCAACAGGGCCGGCAGCATCCCGAGCCCCCGCAGGACTGGCTCCGCTACGCCGGTCACCCGGCCGATATGTTCTGTGGATAGCACCGTGATGGCGCCGACAACTCCGACGGCGTAGCCGAGCCAGAGACCGTTGTTGAGCAATGCGCCGAGGCGCCGCGGATCATTCTCGTGTTCCACTACGTAGGGCATCATCCCGCGCATGACCCCGGCCACCGTGGTGACGACCGGTCCGTAGACCGCGATGGCGACGACAAACGCGGCCAGCGAGGCGGTGCCGTGCCGGCCGAGAGTGGCCGTGTTGATGAGGGCGCCGACCGATGCGATCAGCGTGGTGACGTAGCGGGGGAGCGCGGTCTTGACGATTTGAATTGCGACACGCACGGTCGGCCTGGTCACCTTCTCCTCGGTTGTGGCCCGCGGCAGATGGACTATGGCCCGACGCGGCCGTTGGCGTTGAACGCGGCGTGGGTCAGTGGCATCTTCGCGGCCCACAAAGCTTCCATCTGCTCGGCGACCATTTCGATCTCGCGTTGCGGGAAGGAGGGCACCGCCGCCCGATCGTCCTTCGTACGCAACGAGAGGAAGGCCATCAGGGAGCGGGCGTTGCAGGTGACATACATCGACGAGAAAAGTCCCACGGGCAGCACTGCTCGCGCGACCTCGCGGGCGATTCCAGCGCCGAGCATCTCCAGATAGGCGGCGTAGGCCTGCCGGTACGACGTTTCCATGGTCTTGGCTACCAGCTGGTGTTGTTCTGTCGAACCGGCGAAGAACTCGTACTTTCCCGGGCGGCCACGTTGAACGAGCATGCGGTCGGGCCCGGGGACGTAGAAGACCGGCTGCAGTTGCCGGTAGCGGCCGCTTTCCTCGTTGTAGGAGAAGCCGACACGGTGTCGTTGAAACTCGCGGAACACGAAGATCGGCGCGCTGACGAAGAAGGTCATGGAGTTGTGTTCGAACGGCGTGCCGTGCCGGTCACGCATCAGGTAGTTGATCAGCCCTGCGGAGCGCTCGGGATCTTTCTGCAGCTCGTCAAGGGACTGCTCGCCGAGCGTGGATACTCGTGCTGCGAAGAGAACGTCGGCGTCGTGTGCGCTGCTGCGCACCAACTCGACCGTGACGTCCTGACGAAGAACGGGTTCAACCTCGGCAGTTTCCTGATCGTCCGTCATGCCTGCCCCTCCAGCGCCGTGTCGGTGACGGCTGCGGGAATGATCGCATACTCGTACAGATCGCTACGCCGTGCTCGGCGTCCGTGCGGCAGGGCCCAAGTGCGGGCTCCCAGCAAGGTCAGGGCGGCGGGCAGCAGGATCCCGCGCACGATGGTGGCGTCGATGATGACGGCGACGGCCATGCCGACGCCGAGCATCTTGTATTCGATGGCGCTGAGGGTGATGAAGACCGTGAAGACGGCGGTCATGATGACTGCCGCGCTGGTGACGACACCGGCGCTGCTGGCGACGCCGCCGATGATCGCGTCGCGGGGTTTGGTCCCGGCGGTCCAGCGTTCCCGGATCCGGCTCAGGATGAAGATGTGGTAATCCATGCTCAGGCCGAACAGCATGACGAACATGAACAGCGGGAGCCAGCCGACCACTCCGCCGTACGGGGTGAACCCGAGCACGGAGGCCAGGTGACCGTCCTGGAACACCCACGTCAGCACGCCGTAGGCGGCCCCGATCGATAGCAGGTTCAGCAGGATCGACACAACCGGCACGGCCAGGGATCGGAAAGCGATGGCGAGCAGGACGAACGCCAGGATGAGGACAAAGGCGAAGACGATCGGGGTACGGCCGCTCAGCACGGTGGCGAAGTCGTAGGCGACGGCTGTCCGGCCGGCCACGGCGTAGTCGACGCCCTCAACCTTGCCGAGGGTGGCGGGCAGGACGTCGTCTCGGAGTTCTCGCAAGGCCCGGTTGGCGGTGGCATTGGTGCCCGAGCCGGCCAGCGGAACCCGCACGACGAGTACCCGGTCGACCGTGACCACGGTGACGGGTGCGGCGAGCATGCCGCCGCCGGCCTCGACCTGGTCGCGGAGGTCGTCGAGTGCGCTTTGCACGGCGGCGCTGTCGATGCTCTGGCCGCCGGTGGTCCAGACCACGACCCGCGCCGGGCTGGCCGCGCCCGGGAACGCCTGCTGCATCCGGATCGCGGCGTCGACGGTGGGCACGCTGCGCGGCAGGCTGTCGGTGACGGCAGCGTCCTGCAAGCGCATGCCGAAGGCGGGCAGCGCCACGATCACCAGCGCTATGGCAGCCAGCCCACCCCAAAGCAACGGACGACGTACGACGGTGTGTGCGACCGTGGACCACAGGCGGGACTCGGTCGCTGTGGTGCGACGCCGGCTCAGCCAGGGAATGCGGCCGCCGTCGACTCGGCTGCCGAGCAGGGCCAGCAGCGCCGGTAACACGGTCACCGAGCCGGTCATCGCCAGCGCGACCACCAGCACCGCGCCGACGGTCAATCCGCGGAAGTTGTCCAGCCCGGTGAACAACAGACCGGTCAGGCACAGCATCACCGTCAGGCCAGAGACGACCACGGCGTGCCCCGAGGTTCGGGCAGTGGTGCGCAGCGCCTCGACGATGTCGCGTCCCGCGGCGCGTTCCTCGCGGGCGCGGCGCAGATAGAACAGGGAGTAGTCGATCCCCACCGCCACGCCGATCAGCAGCACCATGGACGATGTTGCGCTGTTGATCGGCACCCAGTGGGCAACGACCTGCAGGAAGCCGAACGTGCCCGCAACGGTGCTCAACGCGAGCAGCAACGGGATTCCGGCGGCGACCAGTGAGCCGAAGACCACGAGCAGAATCCCCACGGTCAGCGGCAGCGAGAGGAGTTCCGAGCGTTTGAAGTCGTCCTTGATGCCCTGGTCCACGGCGACCGCCAGGCTCCGGTCGCCCGCCTGCGCCAACCATACCTGCGGATGGCGGCCGGCCACCGTGGCTACGGCGGCGACCGCGGCGGCATAGTGGGGTTTCACTTCGTCGACCGCGCCCGCCACCTGGAAGGTGACGAGTCCGGAGCGGCCGTCGTTCGAGACCAGCGGCGCTCCGCCGGGATCCAAGGGCGAGCGGACGTCGGTGACCGCGCCGGTGCGCCGCAGGGAAGCAACAAGGTCCTCCGCCGCCGCACGTAGCTGGGGATCGTCGCTCCACCGCTGCCCGGTGGGCTCCCGCGCCTGGATCAGGACGCTCTCCAGGACCGGCACGAAGCCGTCCTGTTGCCGCAGCACCTGCTGCGCAACGCCGGACTCGCCCGGATCGGTGGAATGCGCCTGCTCGCCCGGCAGCAATGCGCTGGACAGAACGGCCAGCGCGACCAGCGCGAACCAGCCGGCGACCGCCAGCACCCGGTGCCGCACCGACCAGCCGGCCGCCCGTTCGATCAATGTCCGTCTGGCCCGGCCGTCGAGATCGCCGAGGGACGGCGACCCCGGCGGCTCGCAGGTGTCGGCCGATTTGCTTTGGCGCAGCATGAAGTGCTGTCCTTTCCCCGAAGGAGTGTTCCGGTGAGAACTCGCCCAAGGGCGAGATGGTGCTTCTTCCACCTGGGCTGTCGAGTTCCCGCTCGACAGCCCAGGGCCTATCCGGCTACTCGACCTGCTTGAGGATCTGCTCGATCGAGGCCAGCCGGTCCTGCATCTGGCCGAAGCGTTCGTCGAGGCCGGCCAGCCGGCGTTCCGTGGCCTCCTGTGTTTGCACCGCGACCTCGGCGAGCTTGCGGTATTCCGCCTCGCGGGCCAGGGCCGCCTTTGCCCGCCAGGTCGCCGCCAGCTGCACGATGGTCACCGAGATTACGGTGGTGATCAGGGTGAACAGGCCGATGGCGCCGACCACTTCCGTCCAATCCTGTCCGTTCATGAGCGGGATCCCTCCTCACCGTCTCGCTCCACCGCATCCGGGACGGCCAGCGTCTGCGCCGCGACCGCGATCGCCTCCGGCGTGAGCGTGAACATGAACTGGTTTACCTCGTAAAACTTCATCGCTTTCCCGTCCTCGGACAGCTCCAGGTGCGCCGACACCAGGCCAGCCGTCTCCAATTTCCGCAGATGCACCTGCAGCAGCGCCCGACTGATGCCCAACTCGCGGGCCAGGCGGCTCACGTAATTGCGCTCGCGCACCAGCGCCGCGACGACCCGCAGCCGGTGCGGGTTGGCCAACGTGGCCAGCACCCGGACCAGGTCGTCGCCAGTCGGAGCCGCCGCACTCATAACCAAACCCTGCACATGCTAAGAAAAGTTAGCACGTGCCGATCGGTGCCGCTAGCCGAGCGGCAACCGCGGCGAGGCACACCGGGTCACGGCGGTCAACGGATCGGGGTTGGGTCGTTCCTCAAGCCGCACCGCGATACGTCAGCGGTGCGCGGCTTGCAGCTGCCGGTCGACCTCATATCCGGGAGCGCACACGGCGCGCAGCTCGGCGTGTTCGGCCCCGCAGAGCAGGCGAGGCGCGTCGGCCTGCAGCGGTACCACCTGCCCGGCCGCCCACGACGTCCACTGTGGGGGAGCGGTGATCCCGAGGAATTGGGCCAGGTCGCGCAGCGTTCCCGCAGGATCGCCCACCAGTCGTTCGAAGCGAAGGGAAATCCAGGAGTCCCGCGGCATGGCGGACAGCGTGGCGGCCCCGAGCCGGGTCATGGCGGACCACATCGCGCCGAACGCGGTCGGCGGGATGCCACACTCCATCGTCAGCTTCGCGTCGAACACCGGATAATCGGCGGGGTGCGTGGGGCCGGCGGGCGAGGTCTGCCCGATGGCGCGCAGCAGCCTGGCGAGCACCGGCAACCGGAACGCCGCGTGCTCGCTCATGGCCAGCGCGCAGTCCACCCCGTCGCGGCTGAGATAAACGAAGCGCGCCTCCGGGAACGCCCGGCGTAGGTCGGCGACGAATCGGATCGAACAGCAGGTGCGCTCCACGACGGCGGACCGGCGATGATCACCGGACAGGATGGACCACAGCCGGCGGTACTGGTCGGGGACCGACCGGGTCGGCCAACGCGGTATCTCGGCCGCCAACACGTCGTAGAGCCCATCCGGGTCGCTGGTCAGCGCCGGAAGGGTCATGTGGCTGATGCCGGGCACCCCGGTCCGGAAATTGAACCGCCCGGTTTCGTATGGATAGACGAACTCGGGCACCATCAGGCCGTCGCGCACCATGGCATCCATCGACGGGTCGGGGTCGGCGATCCGTTTCCAGAACTGCCGCCCATCCAGCCGGCCGGCCAGTCGCCGGCCGAGCGAGGCTTTGCCGAACAGGGATTGGCTCAGGCTGAGCACGTCAGGGTGCTCGCGAAGGAGCCGGGACAGCAGGCCCGATCCGCAACGGCCGGTGCTGACCACAAATATCAAGCTCATGATCGGCCTTCCCATGGAATCAGGCCCATATCGAGTATTGAGGCTGGCAAGCCTCCCGATCGTCGGAGGGAGACATCGGCGCCAGGCTAACCCCCGGCTTGCGCAGGCGGCAGAGTCAAATGTCCCGGCTCCTGTCTTTTCTCAGCTACCCACCGGTTGTCCAGTGTGGCGGTAAGTATCGAAACCGAACACGCCACCCACGGGCTTACCGAACCCTTACGTGTGGCGGGCGGTCGAACTTGTTGCCGGCAAGCGCCGTAGCTCATGATGCGACTGGTCGCGCGCTGGTGGGGCGGGGACGCCACCGACAATCCAGATTGGACATATCATGCATCTTGCTAGATACTGGCGGCTTCTCCGCCGGCCCGGCGAGTTGACCGCAAGTCATGCGTACGGCTCAGACGGGACCCCGGGTTCAATGCTTTTTGAGTGACTATTTGCACTGTTCCCCGTTCCGAGACGGGTCTACGTTCGACGTCATTGCCGTCCGGGGGCTCGGACGGCATCAACACGGTGGTGGCCGAATCGGCAGCTCTCGACGGCGTGGTCCCGTTCGACTGGAGCAACCCGATCAGCCGCCTTGAACTGAGGGAGATCCGGGCATGGTTCAGGAAGGCCCGAATTCGTATCCGAATACCCCCATGCCCGTGGCGCTTCCCGCCGTGGTCGTGGTCAGCAGCGATGGTACTGGACCGCCGAGTCTGACCCCGTTTCGAGCCAGGACGGTAGGCTATGACCTGTCGTCGGTTCGCCCTTCGGACGATGTCGTGATCCTTTTTAGCGGGCGGTCCGCCGACGACATCGGACGCTTGCACCGGATGCTCGGCCGGGACATGCCCCAGGTCCTGGTCGCCGCCCGGACGTTCGACGAAGTTGATGTGATCGGTGCCTTTGACAATGGGGCCACCAGTTACCTGATCATGTCGCAGGTGCCCGAATACTGCCTAGTGGAAGCGTCGATGCGCACCGCGGATGGCGAAAGCTGCCTGAGTCCGTGCGTGGCGACAGTGCTGCTGCGGCACTTGAGCCGGCCCGGTCTCAGCCCGGCGCCCGAGCCCGAGCAGTTCGGCGAGCTCACCGGCAGGGAACGCCAGGTCATGGAACTGTTGGTGGTCGGCCACACCATCACCGAGATTGCCCGGCACCTGCGAGTGACAGGGAAGACGGTGCGTAACACCCTCAGCCACATATACGCGAAACTGCAGGTCCGCCGGCAATCTGAGGCGATCCTGCTTTGGCTCGGCCATCAACGCACGCCAACCGCGGAGCCGGAGCGGGTCCGCCCGCCGGGCACCGATCGGCGCTTCGCGTCGGCCGGATAATCCCGCGGTGGCCATCGAAGAAGACTAAGCGTTTCCGGGCCCGGTATGCATTTCACTCTCCCGTATGAAAGAGATTCGGGGCCGAAACGGACGGTGGAGACGATGATGAACGTATCCGGCCGGGACATCATCGAGGCACTCCGGTCCGTCCTCAAGAAGGTCGAACGGCTGCGCCGGCGGAAGCCGGCGCTGCCCACCACGGCCACCGAGCCGATCGCGATAATCGCGATGAGTTGCCGGTTTCCGGGCGGCGTCGAGTCACCGGAGAAACTGTGGCGGCTGTTCACGGACGGCGCCGACGCGATCGGGACGGTCCCACCCGGCTGCGACGTGCCAACGCCGGCCGCCGACGACCTGGCGGGCGGCGCCCTCTCCGCCGCCGCGTACTCAGCCGGTTTTCCGGGCGAGGCGCCGCCGCGGGATCCGCAGCAGCGCCTGCTCATGGAGATCGCGGGGGAGGCCTTCGACAACGCCGGGATTGATCCGGGCGCACTGCGGAGGAGCGCGACGGGGGTCTTTGTGGGGAGCGCCGGCCAGGACTACACCGGCCTGGTCATGAACATCTGCGCGGACCTCGAGGGCATCGGCGATCCGGCCGACAGTGTGCTCTCGGACCGGCTGTCGTCCTCGTACGCCTTGCGCGGGCCGGCCGTCACGGTCAACACCGGCTGCTCGTCCTCGCTGGTCGCCGTGCACCTCGCCGTCCAGTCGCTGCGCAGTGGCGAGAGCAGCCTTGCGTTCGCCGGCGGTGTCGCCCTGATGGCGGCACCGGTGCTGACCCTGCTCGGCGGGCCGGCCGGCTGGGCGGCGGCCGCCCCGCGCAAGGTGTTCGCCGATCCGATGGGCCGCTCCGAGGGCGCGTGCTTGCTGCTATTGGAACGGTTGTCGGATGCGCGGCGCAACAAGCGTGAAGTGCTTGGCATCGTACGGGCAAGCGCGGTCAACAACGGCGGCGCGCCAAACAGCCGAAGCCTGGCCGGCGGCCCCGAACAGCACCGTCTGATCGGGCAGGCGCTGCTGTCCGCCGGCCTGTCCGCGGCGGACGTGGACGCGATCGAGGCCGACGGGACGGGTGTGCCGTCCAGCGACCGGATCGAAGCGCAGGCCCTGCTCGCCACGTACGGGCACGATCGGGTCAGCCCGCTCTACTTGGGATCGATCCGGTCGCACCTGGGGAACGCGCAGGCGGTGGCCGGAGTCGCCGGCATGATCAAGATGGTTCTCGCGATGCGGCACGGTGTTCTGCCGGGCAGGCCGCACGTGGTGCATCAGTTGGCAGGCCCTGCTGGGACCGCCGGTGCGGTGGAATTGCGCGCCGAGGGCGCCGCGTGGCCGCGCAGCGGACGGCCACGGCGCGCGGCTGTCTCCTCGTTCGGCGCCGGCGGCACCAACGCACACGTCATCCTCGAGCAGCCGGAGGCCACCGCGCCGGCACCGGGTCCGCTTGCGTCAGGGGTTTCCGGCGGCCGCCACCGGGTGGATCTGCCGAGGCGCGCCTTCGCGCGCCTACGATTGCGGCCCAGCCAAGCGCAGCGCCTCAACAACGCGTCGCCGTCGGGCGATGCGATGGGACAATCCGGCAGTGCGACGTCGCCGTCGGGCGATGCGATGGGACATTCCGGCAGTGCGACGTCGCCGTCGGGCGATGCGACGGGATACTCCGGCGGTGCGGCAGAGTGCCCGGATGATGTGGCCGAGCGTCTCGGCAGTGTTGCGGAGAGCCTGGGTGATGTGGCTGAGCGTCTCGGCGGTGTGGCGGGGAGGCTGGGTGATGGGGGTGAGCGGAGCGGCGGGGCGGTCGCGAGCCCGGAAGCCGGGCCCGACGATACGACGATCGCGGCGGGCGGCGGCCAGGACGCGTCGGTGCAGCCGACGAACTGGCCCGCCCCGGACGAGCTCGTCGACGACGTGTCGCCGGCCGCGGCCGGGCGCGGCAACCTGCTCCGGCTCACCTGGACTCCGATCAGCGCCCCCGGCAATCGTGGCGGCGCGTCGGAGGCCGTGGTCGTGCCGATCATGGCCGCCGGTGCGGACGCCGCCGCCGAAGCACACACCCTGACCGCGTACGCGATGAACCGTATCGAAGAGTGGCTGGCGGAGGACCGGCCCGCGGCGGCACGGCTCATGTTCACAACACGTGGCGCGATCGCGGCGAAGCCGGGTGACCCGGTCGACGATGTGGCCGCCGCCGCGGTCTGGGGCGTCGTCCGCGCCGCGCAGGCCGCGCACCCCGGCCAGTTTGTCCTCGTCGACGAGGACGCCGGGCACGGACCGTCGCCCGCCGCGCTGCTCGCCACCGGCGAACCCCAGCTTCTGGTACGTGGCGACGCGGTGCTCGCCGGCCGGCTGGTCCCGTGCGACGGGCGCCGCCGCGGGCCCAGCCCGGCACCGTGGGATCCGCAGGGCACCGTCCTGATCACCGGCTCCGCTGGCGGGATCGCCGGCGAATTGGCTCGGCATCTGGTCGCTGAGCGCAACATCCGGCATCTGCTGATGGTCAGCCAGTACGGCCGGGGCGCGCCGGGCGCGGTGGTGCTGCAAGCGGAACTCATCGCGCACGGCGTGCAGATCACCTTCGTGGCGTGCGACCTCGCCGACCGGGTCGATCTCGCCCGAGTCATCGCGGCGGTGCCCTCGGCGCATCCGCTGACCGCTGTCGTGCACACCACCGGAGCATTGGGCAACGGCGCCGCCACGTCGCTCATTT
>Ga0307512_10001730_pt1 | contig 29786 bp, 25 predicted proteins | sample 14_EM_MG_FD_200267 | JGI IMG/M metagenome (GOLD analysis project Ga0307512, IMG submission 200267) | Populus trichocarpa ectomycorrhiza microbial communities from riparian zone in the Pacific Northwest, United States - 14_EM | ecosystem: Host-associated > Plants > Roots > Unclassified | place... | reverse complement strand
GTGATGTCCAGGACCACCATCAGCTGGCACGAGGCGATGACCAGCAGCGCCATGCCGTTTCCCCCGCCGCCCGGTTCCCGGGTGGCGGCCTGTGCTGAGGGGGTCGGCTGTGGGCTGCTGCTCATGATGGCTCGCGCTCTCGGGGGTCGAACCCCCGGGAGAAGTCAGTGAACGGTGGCGTCCACTGTTCGACCGTACGCCCCTGCCGCGGCCGTCACCACTCGATTGGGCAGCCGGCACCCGGCGGGGCGCCCCGGTCGCCGTCGAGTCACGAGCGGGTCTTGTGGGTCATGGCGAACTCGTCGGCCTCCGGGAGGTCGAAGTCCCCGTGGTCGCTGCCGAGCCCCTGTGCCACCAACGCGGCCGCGGCGCTGCCGAGTACGGCCGCCTCGCGGGGCGTGCGGCCCAGGCTCACGCCGCGGATGAAGCCCGCCGAGAACGCGTCGCCGCAGCCGGTCGTGTCGACGACGTCGACGGCGAAGGCGGGGACCGTTTCCGTGCCCTGAGCCGTCACCAGGAGCGCGCCGTCGCCGCCGCGGGTGACCGCCACGAGGCCGGCCCCGCCGGACAGCAGCTTCATCGCGCCCGTCACGAGGTCGTCCTCGCCGCTGAATCCGAGGACCTGATCGTCGTTGGGCAGCAGGAAGTCGACGTACGGGAGCAGCGGCTCGATCTGGTCGAAGGTGCCGAGTTCGCCGGGGGCGAGGAGGTCCACGGAGGTGACGACGTCGTGTTCCCTGGCGTGGGCCAGGATGCGTGCGGCGACGTCGGCGCCGATCAGTTCGGGGCCGCCGAGGTGGAGGTGGGTGGATTCGGCGACCGCGTCCCAGGGCACGTCGTCGAGGCCGTAGGTGATGTTGGCGCCCAGCAGATGGAGGGAGGGACGGTCGCCGTTGGGGCGGATGGGCAGGACGCTCGCGGAGGTGGAGGTGTCGATGCGGCGGACGAGGAACTCGGTGTCGATTCCTGCCCTGTTGAGGAGCTGGATCAGCATGTCGCCGGTCGGGTCGGTGCCGATCGCTCCGGCGGTGCGCACCGAGGCACCCAGTTTGGCGAGGGTGAGCGCGGTGCCGCCGGCCGTCCCGGCCGCGGTCATCCGGATGTCGTCGACGAGGGTGGCGCCCTGGCCCTCGGGTATCTCCTCCACCGGCCGTACCAGTACGTCCAGCACGTGCACGCCCATCGTGAGGACCTTCTGCGCCTTCATCGGGTTCCCTCCTGCTCGGGTGGTACGGGGTGGGTGGTGCCGTAGTTGCGTGCGATCGCGGCCTCGATGACCGCGAGTTGCTGCTGTTCGTCCAGGGCCCGAGGCGGTCCGAGGGCGGCCGCGTGCTGGTAGACGCCGCAGGCCCACTCCAGCAGCAGGGCGTGCTCGACCGCCTTGCCGAGGGTGGGCGCGTGGGTGAGCGCGCCGTGGTTGGCCATCAGTGCGGCACTGCGGCCCTCCAGCGCGGCGAGCACCGACCCGGCGAGTTCGGGGGTGCCGAACGTGGCGTACGGCGCGACCCGGATGCTGCCGCCCAGGGTGAGCAACTGGTAGTGGACGCAGGGCAGTTCGTCGAGGACACAGGAGAGCGCGGTGGCCATCGGGGCGTGGGTGTGGACGACCGCGCCGGTGCCGTATCGCCGGTAGACGCCGAGGTGCAGGTCCAGTTCCGAGGTCGGCTCCAGGGCGCCGCCCACGACCTTCCCGTCCAGGTCGACCACCGTCACCTGTTCCGCGGTCAGTTCGGCGAGCACCGCTCCGGTCGCGGTGATCGCGACCCGCTCCCCCACGCGCAGGCTGACGTTCCCGGCCGTGCCGATGAGCAGACCCTCGGCCCCCAGACGGCGGCAGGCGCTCGCAACGGCGGCCCGTTCCTGCCCGAGCTCCCCGCTTGAGTCCGTCATGTGCGGGACCGTAACCTAAAGGTGAATCAAAGTCACGTTCACATTCGGAGGTTGTTCCGTGGGCGAGCCGACCGCGGACATCGGCGCTGCCGCTCCCCTGCGCCGCACGCCCCAACAGGCGCGCAGCAAGGCCCGGTTGGCCCGGGTCCTGGAGGCCGCCGAGCGCGTCCTGGTCGCCGAGGGCGTCGAGGCGCTCACGACCACCCGCGTCGCCGCCGAGGCGAAGGTCTCGGTGGGCTCGCTGTACCAGTACCTGCCCGACCGCGAGGCGATCATCGACGCGCTCGCAGCCGGTTATTTCGCCAAGCTCGAGGCCACCATGGACGGCTTCGTCCAGGCCGCGACGGAACGGCGCTGGGACGACCCGGTCGGCATGCTCGTCGACGCCTACGCCGCGATCTACCGCACCGAACACGGCTTCCGGGCCCTGTGGTTCGGCAGCGGTATGACCGAGCGGACCCGGACCGCGGACCGCGAGCACAAGCGCCGTATGGCGGACGGAATCCGCCGCATCCTCCTCGCCCTCGACGTCGCCCGCGACGACCGCGCCCTCGCCCGGTCCTGCCACGCCGCGGTCCTCGCAGCCGACGCGCTCGCCCAAGAGGCCTTCCGGCGCGACACGGAGGGGGATGCGGGACTCCTCGACGAGGCGAAGGTGATGCTGCGCGGCTACCTCGCGGCGATCGCGGGGCGCTACCAGGGACCGCCTACGTCGTGACCTGTTCCGCGATGTTCCCCGGTCCGCCGCACTCTCCTGCGATGACCTGAACCCCCTTGTCCGGTCAGCCGTTTCGATACAGCGTGGTGAGCAGTTCGATCGCGGCGGGGGTGGCGGGATGCGGGTCCTCCCGCCACCAGGCGAGTCGTACGGCTATGGGCTCGGCGTCGCGGACCGGCCGGTAGACGACGCCGGGGCGCGGATACTGGTGGGCGGTCGACTCCGCGGTCACGCCGATGGCCCGGCCGCTGGAGATCACGGTGAGCCAGTCGTCGACGTCGTGCGTCTCCTCGGTGACCGGGCGGGCGTCCGGCGGCCACAGGTCGGCGGTGGTCGTTCCGGTACGCCGGTCGATCAGCAGGGTGCGTCCGCCGAGGTCGGCGAGCCGGACCGAGCGGCGCCGGGCCAGGGGGTCGTCGGCGGCCAGGGCGCACAGCCGGCGTTCCGGGCCGACGATGGCGCAGTCGAAGCGCCGGTCCTCCCCCAGCGGTCTGCGCACCACGGCGAGGTCGCAGGCGCCGTCCGCCAGCCCGGCGGTGGCGGAGTTGACCCGGACCAGGTGCAGGTCCGTGCCGGGGCACTCCTGAGCCCAGCGGCGCTGGAAGGCGGGCGTGTGCCGGCCGAGCGCCGACCAGGCGTAGCCGATGCGCAGGCTGGTGTGGCCCGAGGTGGCCGTCTGGACCAGGTCGTCCACCTCGCCGAGCACCCGCCGTGCCTGTGCCACCACCCGCAGCCCCGTCGCGGTCGGCGTCACAGCGCGGGAGGTGCGGCGCAACAGCCGTACGCCCAGGGCCCGTTCGAGCGAGGCCAGGGTCCGGGACACAGCCGCCTGGGAGACGCCGAGCGTGATGGCCGCGTCGGTGAAGGTGCCCTCGTCGACGATCGCGACGAGACAGCGCAGCTGCCGGAGTTCCACATCCATCGATCAGGCTTCCGTGAGAGTTTCCATGAGTCGAGCATCCATGACTCATGCGTATGGATGAGCGGCAGGACGCATTTTGTGCAAGTCATCCACCGGTGCACGATCCCGTCATGGCACCCGCACCCGCATCTGCCTCAGCCTCAGCCTCAGCAGCCTCTGCGCAGCGCGCAGTCCCCGAACGCCCGGGCGCCGGCCCGGCGCTCCCCTCCCCCAGGCCCGGCCGGCGGCGTCTCGCCGGCGTGGTCACGATGGTCGGCAGCGGTCTGTCCAACCAGACCGGCGCCGCGATCGGCTCCCTCGCCTTCCCCGTTCTCGGCCCGGTCGGGGTCGTCGCGGTCCGCCAGTACGTCGCCGCGATCGTCCTGCTGGCCGTCGGCCGGCCCCGGCTGCGCGCCTTCACCCGGCGCCAGTGGCAGCCGGTCCTGCTGCTGGCCGTGGTCTTCGGCACGATGAACCTGTCCCTGTACAGCGCCATCGACCGCGTCGGCCTCGGGCTCGCGGTGACGCTGGAGTTCCTCGGCCCGCTCACCATCGCGCTGGCCGCCACCCGCAACCGCGCGGACGCCTGCTGCGCGGTGATCGCCGCGGCGGGCGTGGTCACGCTGATGCGCCCGCAGCCCTCCGCCGACTACCTGGGCATGGGCCTGGGCCTGCTCGCCGCCGTCTGCTGGGCCTCGTACATCCTGCTCAACCGCACCGTCGGCCGCCGCGTCCCCGGCGCCCAGGGATCCGCGGCGGCGGCTGCCGTCTCCGCCCTGATGTTCCTGCCGATCGGCATCGGGGTCGTCCTGCGGCATCCCCCGACCGCCCCGGCGGTGACATACGCCGTCGCGGCCGGAGTGCTCTCCTCGGCGGTGCCCTACCTCGCGGACCTGTTCACGCTGCGCCGGGTACCGGCCCAGGCGTTCGGTCTGTTCATGAGCATCAACCCCGTCCTCGCCGCCGTCGTCGGACAGGTCGGCCTCGGCCAGCACCTGGGGTGGACGGAGTGGGCGAGCATCGGCGCCATCGTCACCGCCAACAGCCTGAGCATGCTCGCGCGGCGGGGGTGAACCGCCGAGGTGGCGCCCGCCGGGCTTCCCCTGGGAGTGGCAAGTGAACGGGGCGGCGGCTTCAGATGAGCGGGCCGTCGAGTTCCAGCTCCTGGGCGACCCGGGCGAGGGAACGGTCTTGCTGGTGCTCGTAGAGGGCGTAGGGGTCGAGGACTTCGCGGTCGATGGCGCCGGAGAGCCAGTCGGCGTCGTAGGCGGCGCCTTCCTGGTCGTTGTCCCTGGAGCCCTCGCCGCTGAGGTTGGACTGGAAGATGCCGGCGGCGGAGCGGGGCAGGAAGTCTTCGTAGACGATGGGCCGGGCCTGCACCCAGCCCCGGGCGAGAAGCTCTCCGAGGGTGGCGGGCGGGCGGCTCCCGTCCCGGCGCCGGTGGTCGGCGACCTGGTAGGTGAAGTACGCCAACTCCTGGGCGGCAAGCTCCTGTTCGGTACCAGGGAGGTGTTCCTCCCACAGGACGCGGGCCACTTCGGTGCGCTCGGCTCCCAGGTGGCGGGCGAGGTGCTCGTCGATGCGGCCGAGCAGGCGGTCGTAGCGGGCGCGGCCCTCGCGCGTCACTGCGATGCCGCGGGCCTCGACCTCGCCGAACCGCACCCGCAGGGCACCGCTGATCACCCTGCCGTCCGGGGCGCGCAGAGCCCGGGGCTCGGCCAGCGCGCGGAAGGACGTCTGGCGCAGAAGTACGTCGGGCCCCTTCCAGCTGGGGGGTCCCTGGATGGTGTCGATCATCTCGATGCCGCGCTCGGTCATCCGCCGGTAGAGCTCGTCGATGTCCAGGACCCGCGGGGTGAGATGGTTGATGTGGGTGCTGCGTACGCCGCCGATGTCCGCGGCGACGGCGGAGATTCTCTCCAGGGTCTCGTACCAGGCCCTGTCGATCGGTTCGGTCGACAACTCGAAGGCGGCGACGGCGAGTCGGAGGAAGCGTTCGGCGTCCTCCGCGGAGAGTTCGCGCTCGGCCTCCGCCCGGTCGGCGAGGGCGAGCAGCTCCGGCGGGAACAGCTCGCGTCCTGCGAGGAAGTTCTCGAGGCGGGAGCGCAGGCCGGCGTCGAAGAACCGGGGGTCGGCCGGAGTGAGCATGGACGTGAAGACGCGGAAGGGGTTGCGGGCCAGCTCCTCGCCGTCGACGGGCCGGAACGCGGTCGATACGACGGGCACCGCGCTGGACGCGGCTTCGCGCAGGTCGTAGAAGCCGACCGGGTGCATGCCCAGGGCGCCGAAGACGCGGGCGACCTGCTGGAGTTCGGCGGGGGTGCCGACGCGGATGGCGCCGTGGCGTTCGGCGGTCACGCGGCCGATGGAGCCCAGGCGTTCGGCGTCGCTGCCCTGCGCGCGCAGGACGTCCTCGTTGACCTCGCGCGAGACGTCGACGAGCGTGGTGTAGGCGGGGACCTCCCGGCCGTACATCTCGGAGAGCCGGGCGGCGAAGGCGGCGCGCAGCTGCCACTGGCTGATCATCAAGGGCCCTTTCGGTCAAGGGGGTTCACACCACGTGGGCTTCGGGCCGGGTGTCGGCTCCGGACCGGAAGCGGTCGGCGCCGAGCGGGGAGATGTCGGCGAACGGTTCGTGGTCCAGGTGGAGGTCGCGCAGGATCTCGCCGACGGCCGGGGCCTGAAGGAAGCCATGGCCGGAAAAGCCGGTGGCGTACAGGAAGTTGACGAGTTCGCCGGAGCGGCCGATGAGGGCGTTGTGGTCGGGGGTGACCTCGTAGAGGCCGGCCCAGCCGCCGACGGTCTTCATGTCGGCAAGTTCGGGGGCCCGCCCGCGAACGGCGGCCCGGAACAGTTCGAGCCACTCCGGGGTCCAGGTGGTGTCGAAGCCGTCGGCCTGGCGGGGGTCGGCGAGGCCGAACAGCAGGCCGTCGTCGCTGTTGTGGAAGTAGGCCGACGAGGTGAAGTCGATGGTGAAGGGGATGCGGGGCGCCGGGGGCGACAGCCGTTCGGTGAAGGCGAGTTGGCGGCGTACCGGCCGGACCGGGAGGTCGAGGCCGACCATGTCGCCGATCCGGCCCGACCAGGCGCCCGCCGTACAGATGACGGTGGCGCAGTCGATACGGCCGCGGTCGGTGTGGACGGCGGTGACGCGGTCGCCGGCGGTGTCGATGCCGGTCACGGCGGTGTGCGTGGCGAAGGTGGCCCCGGCCCGGGCGGCGGCGTCGGCGTATCCGTGGACGACCAGGCAGGGGCGGGCGTGGCCGTCGGTGGGCGAGTAGGCGGCGGCCACGAGTCCGTCGGTGGTGACGTAGGGGCACAGGCGGTGGGCCTCGTCCGGGGTGACCATGCGGGTGGGGACGCCCAGCGTGTTCTGGGTGGCGACGCTGACCTCGAAGTCCGCGGCCTGCCGCTCGGTGGTGAGCAGGAAGAGGTACCCGACGGTGTCGAGGCGGATGTCGGCGCCGGGGCGGTGCGGGAAGTTCTCGAAGGCGCGCAGACTCCGGCTGCCCAGCTCGATGTTGAGCGGGTCGGAGAACTGGGCGCGTACGCCGCCGATCGGTTTGCCCGAGCTGCCGCAGGCCAGGTCGCCGCGCTCGACGACGACGATGTCGGACACCCCCGCCTCGGCGAGGTGGAACGCGGCACTGGCACCCATCACGCCACCGCCGATGATCACGACTTCTGCGGTCGGCGGAACGGAGCGGAAGGTGGATGAGGAGGACAAGAGGCCGTCCCTTCCGGAGGCCGGCGGGGGAACCGAGGATGCCTCGGCCCGGGTCGCGCGGCTCGGGCTGTCAGTGGGTGGCGAAGTGCTGATCAGCTGTCTGCCGCCATCGTGACCCAACCCGGCCCTTTGCGTCCATGAACGGTTTGAACGGTTGCTGCACCCGGCCCGGAGCGGGTGCCGAGCGAGTACGCGCGGCGATGCGGAGCAAGGGGCGCATGCATGCCCTCGGCCGACCGCCCCGGTTTCCGACGGTGGAGCATCGGCCGGGTTTGGAAGGTCAGCCGGCCCTGCACAGGACCACCTGGCCTGCGGCCGAGTCGTGGCGCACGCCCGACGGCCGGTCCGCACGACGCCGTCCTTGTCGCGGACCGGGACGCCCACGGCGCCCAGGCCGCGTCCGCCGCCTTCCGGGTTCACGGCGACCCGGTGGCGCCGGGTCCGGGCGGCAAGTCCGGGTGTGCGGCCGGTCGAGGTCCGGACGGCCCGAGGCGGGCCCGTCGCCTACCGGGCGTGCGGGCCGGCCGCGCCGCCCCCGGACGAGGAGCCCGCGGTGTTCGCCCCGATCGCGCCGGCCTCCGTGGCAGCCCTTTCCGTGGCAGCCCTTTCCGTGGCGATCCCCGCCGTGGCGATCCCCGCCGTGTCGGTCCCCGCCGTGTCGGTCCCCGCCGTGTCGGTCCCCGCCGTGTCGGTCCCCGCGGTGTCGGTCCCCGCGGTGTCGGTCCCCTCCCTGACGTAGCCCTTCTCCTTGTCGACCACGTTCCGCAGGGGACGCCCCTGCCCCCTGCGCCGGAGGTTGTCCAGGAACAGGTCCGCCAGGTCGGCGCGCCAGCCGGTGACCTCGCCCGCCGTGTGCGGGGAGACGATCACGCCGGGCATGTCCCACAGGGGTGAGGCGGCCGGGAGGGGTTCCTGGGCGAAGACGTCCAGGGCCGCTCCGGCCAGGCGGCCGTCGGCGAGGTGACGGACCAGTGCCTCCTCGTCGACGAGGCCGCCCCGGCCGATGTTGAGCAGCCGGGCGCCGGTCTTCATCGCGGCGAGGACGGAGGCGTCCACCATGCAGCGGGTGGCCGGGGTGAGCGGGGCCGCGAGAACGACGTAGTCCGCGTCGGCGAGTGCGGTACGTATCGTCGCGGCCTCGTACACCGTGCCGAAGTCCGGGTCGCCCTCCCGCGCCGTCCGCCCCGCGCCCGCCACCCGCATGCCGACCGCGCGCAGCATGCGGGCGACGGCGCGGCCGATGGGACCCGTGCCCCACACCAGCGCCGTCCGCCCGCCGATGCGCTCGCTGTCACGGGGACGCCACTCGCGGCGCCGCTGGTGCTCCCAGGTGCCCGGGAAGTCCTTGGCGAGGGCGAGGATCAGGCCGAGGACGTACTCGGCGATGGCCTGGTCGTAGACGCCGCGCGAGTTGGTGAGCACCACGTTCTGGTCGGCGACCAGCGAGGGGAAGAGGAAGGGGTCCACTCCGGCGGCGGCCACGTGCACCCAGCCGGGCGCCTGCGCGGGGTCCTCGGGCCAGGCCGCGGCGACCGCGGTCGTGATCGAGTGCCAGCACAGGAGGATGTCCGCGCCGGGGAGGAGGAGGGGCAGTTCCTCCTCGGTGGCATACACCGTGTCCGCGAGGCGCTCGATGCTCTCGGCGTTGGGCGGCAGGATCCCGCGGTGCAGGACGACCAGGCGCATACGACGGCTCTCCCACGGCGTGCGGAGGTGCGGGGGACAGCTCTCACCCTCTGGCCGGTGGGCCGGGAGGGTCAACGGGCATCGTGTTCTCCCGGCCCGCCGCGTGTGGACGGTCTGTCAACCGGACCCCCGCGACGGAACAGACTGTCCATCTGCCGTCGCCCGAGCGAACACGGTGTTCATTGACCGTGGCCGTGCGCTGAACCAAGGTGATGGCCAACCCCGGACCGCCTCCCCCGGCCACCCCGTGACCTGTCGGCCCGGCCCCGCGTACAGCGTCGTACGCCTGCGAATGCTTGACACACGACCTCCTCCGCTCCGGTCCCCCTGCCGGCGCGCGTCCCCTCGCCTCCCGCGTCCCCCAGGAGCCTCAAGCATGTCCGTGACCTCGTCCACCACCGGCGGGGCCGCGTCGCTCGACGACGCGCCCGTCAGTCCCTTCCACCGCCGGATCATGCTGGTCGCCATGGGCGGCCCGTTCTGCGACGGCTATCTGCTCGGCGTGATGGGTGTCGCCCTCGGCCTGATCACCCCTGCCCTCGGTCTCGACACCCTGTGGACCGGCCTGGTCGCCGCCTCCGTGCTGGTCGGCGTCTTCATCGGCGGTGCGGTCTTCGGGCCGATCACCGACCGGGTGGGCCGCCATCTGATGTACGTCCTCAACCTGGCCGCGTTCGTGGTCTTCTCGGCGCTGCAGTTCTTCGTCACCGAGGCCTGGCAGCTGATGGTGCTGCGGCTGCTGATCGGTGTCGCGATCGGCGCCGACTATCCGATCGCCTCCGCCCTCACCACCGAACTCGTGCCCCGGCGGATGCGCGGTCCGGCCCTGTCCGGCCTGGTGCTGGCCTGGTGGATCGGGTACGGCGTGAGCTACTGGGTGGGCTGGGCGCTGACCGGTCTCGGGGACGACGCCTGGCGCTGGATGCTGGCCTCCGGCGTGCTGCCGGCGGTGGTCTTCCTCTTCTTCCGGGCCGGCATCCCCGAGTCACCGCGCTGGCTGGCCTCGCGCGGCCGGATCGACGAGGCGCGGGCCGTCGTACGCAAACATCTCGGGCCCGGCGTCGACGCCGGTGAACTGCTCACGGAAGCACGTCAGGACCGGCGCGGCGGCTCCGGGCTCGGCAATCTCGTCGAGATCTTCAAGCGCGGATACACCGTCCCGGTCGTCTTCTGTTCCGTCTTCTGGATCTGTCAGGTCGCGCCCGCCTTCGCGGTCCGCTCCTTCCAGCCCCAGATGCTGTCCGCGTTCGGCGTGCAGAGCACGTACGGCGCCAGCGCGCTGATCACCACCATCGCGGTGGCCGGCATCGCGCTCGGCCTGGTGGTGGTCAACCGGATCGGCCGCCGCTCGCTGCTGATCAGCAGCTTCCTGTGCATCAACGTCTCGCTGATCGCGCTGGCCGTGCTGCCGCTGCACTGGGCGTTCCTGGTGGTGGCCCTGTTCGCCGCCTTCCAGTTCTTCGAGGCGGCCGGCAGCGGACTGCAGTTCGTCTACCCGAGCGAGCTGTTCCCGACCGACCTGCGGGCCACCGGCGTGGGCATCGCCACCGCCATGAGCCGCGTCGGCTCCGCCGCCTCCACCTTCCTGCTGCCGATCGTCGCCGCCGACCTGGGCGTGCGCGGCACCCTGGGCATCGCGGTGGTGATCACCATGGCGGGACTCGTCGTGTCGTATTTCCTCGCCCCCGAGACCACGGACCTGGGTCTGGCCGAGGCCAGCAGCCGTTCCTGAGCCGTTCCTGAACCCCCGCACCGCACAAAGGAGTTCGCTACATGCGCAAGGTCGTCAGCTTCGACTGCTACCGCACCCTCATCAACTTCGACACCCGGGCCGCCACCCACGAGATCGTCAAGGACCGGCTCGCCGAACTCGGCGTCGACGCCGACCGGTTCCACCACGACGCGTACGTCATGCGCTTCCAGGGCGTCGTCGACGAGTACCGCCCCTACCGCGAGACCGTCCGCCGCACCCTGCGCAACGTCATGCTGCTGCACGGCCTGGAGTACCGGGACGAGGACGGTGACGCGCTGATCGAGGCCATCAAGAAGTTCAAGGCGTTCCGCGAGGTCCCGGACGCGCTGCGCCGCCTCAAGAGCGAGTACGACATCGCCATCCTCTCCAACAGCGAGGACGAGCTCATCCAGTACGCCGTCGACGAACTCGGCGTCGAGTGGGACTACGTCCTGACCGCCGAGCAGGCCGGCGCCTTCAAGCCGCTGCCGCAGGCCTTCGAGTATCTGATGAAGGCGACCGGCCGCGGCCCTGAGGACATCGTGCACACCGCCCAGGGCTGGGAGTACGACATCATGCCGACCAAGCGGTACGAGGGCATGCGGCGGATCTGGGTCAACCGGTACGGCTTCCCGGGCTCTGCCGCGTTCCAGCCGTACGAGGAGATCAAGGACCTCTCCGAGCTGCCCGGCCTGCTCGGCGTCTGACCACCTCCGCGAAAGGACACCCTCCGTGAGCGCCACCACGCTGGGCCACCCCGGCCCGGTCAACGGCCGGATCTCCCACTGGTTCACCGAACTGCCCACCCCCCGCCCGGCGTTGCCCGGCGATCGCGACGCCGATGTGTGCATCGTGGGTGCGGGCCTGACCGGACTGTGGACCGCGTACTACCTGAAACTGGCCGATCCCGCACTGCGGATCACCGTCCTGGAGGCCGAGTTCGCCGGCTTCGGCGCCTCCGGGCGTAACGGCGGCTGGGCATCGGGGCTGGTACCCGGCGCCCGCGACCGGCTCGCCGCGCAGTACGGCCGGGACGCCGTACTCGACTACCAGCGCGCCATGAACGAGGCCGTCGACGAGATCATCGCCGTCACCGAGCGCGAGGGCATCGACGCCGACATCGTCAAGGGCGGCACGCTCCGGGTGGCCCGCACGCCGGCCCAGGCCACCCGGCTGCGCCACAAGACCGAGTCCGACCACGAGTGGGGTGTCACGGACGCCGTGCTGCTCACCCCCGAGGAGGCCGCGGACCGCATCCGCATCGACGGCATGACGGCGGCGGCCTGGACCCCGCACTGCGCCCGGCTGCAGCCCGCGGCGCTGGTGCGGGGGCTCGCTGAGACGGTCGAACGGCTCGGCGTGACGGTGTACGAGAAGTCCCCGGTGACCGTGATCGAGCCCGGACGCGCGGTCACCGCGCACGGCAGCGTGAGCGCGCCTGTCGTGCTGCGGGCGACCGAGGGGTTCACGGCCTCCCTCAAGGGGCTGCGCCGCGCCTGGCTCCCGATGAACAGCTCGATGATCGTCACCGAGCCGCTGCCAAAGGAGATGTGGGAGGAGATCGGCTGGGCGGGCCGGGAGACGCTGGGCGACATGGCACACGGGCACCTGTACGCGCAGCGGACCCCTGACGACCGGATCGCGATCGGCGGGCGCGGTGTCCCCTACCGCTTCGGTTCGCGCACCGACAGCGACGGGCGCGTGGACGACCGTACGGTCGTCCAGCTCACCGAGACGCTGTACGCGGCGCTGCCGCAGACCACGGGCGCGCGGGTCGACCATGCCTGGTGCGGGGTGCTGGCGGTGCCGCGGGACTGGTCGGCGACGGTGGGGCTTGACCGGGAGAGCGGGCTCGGCTGGGCCGGCGGCTATGTGGGGCATGGGGTGACCTCGACAAACCTTGCGGCCCGTACGCTCACGGATCTGGTGCTGGCGCGTGAGTCGCGGCTGACCCGGCTGCCGTGGGCCGGGCATCGGCCCGGTACATGGGAGCCGGAGCCACTGCGCTGGCTCGGTGTGCGGGGGCTGTATATCGCCTATGGTCTGGCCGACCGGCACGAGTCCGGCGGACGGGCCCGGACGTCTCCGATTGCGACGGTCGCGGATCTGATTGCCCGGCGGCCCTGAGGATGCCCAATCGCCGTAGGGCTTCTGTGCATTGGCGACCCCGGGTGCGATGTGGTTGCTCGCGCCCACGCGGCGGAGCCGCATGTCGATACAGCCCCGCGCCCCTTTCGGGGCACTATCGGTACCGTCTCTGAGCAGCGCCGTTGGCCCTTGCGCTGGTCGCATTCCACCCTTCAGAGTGGCGCCCATGCCCTTCCTCACGGTCGCGGACGTACTGCGACTCCCCGTCATCGCCGCCGGTCTCCCCCGCGTGGCGGCCGGGGAGGGGCAGCTGGGGCGGACGGTGCGCTGGGTGCACGTCACCGAACTCCTGGACCCCGCGTCCTTCCTCGAAGGTGGGGAGCTCATGCTCACCACGGGGATGCCGCATCCGTCGGATCCGATCCAACTGCGGGGATACGTCGACCAGTTGGCGGACGTCGGGGTGGCGGGGCTCGTTCTCGAGCTGGGGCGCCGGTTTCAGCAGGCGCCCCCGGAGCTCGTCACGGCGTGCCGGGAGCGTGACCTGCCGTTGATCGTGCTGGCGCGGGGGGTGCGGTTCATCGAGGTGACGCAGACCGTGCACGCGCTGATCCTGGACGCGCAGGGCGAGTTCCTGCGTCGCGCCCAGCACGTGCACGAACTGTTCACGTCGCTCACCCTGCGTGGTGCCGAGCCGGAGGAGTTCGTGCAGACCGCCGCGGACCTGGCCGGGTGTCCGGTGGTGCTGGAGAACCTGATCCATCACGCGGTGGTCTGGGCGGCGGCCGGTCCCACCGACGGGCAGGTCCTGGAGGCCTGGCCGCGCCGCTCGCGCACCGCCGGGACGCCGGAGCGGGCGGCGGTCACCGGGCCCGAAGGCTGGCTGGTGGCGCCCGTCGAGGAGCGGGGCAGCCGCTGGGGGCGCCTGCTCATGCTGCCGCTGGCGGCCGGGCCGCCGTTCGGCCCGGAGCACACGATGATCCTCGAACAGGCCGCCACCGCCCTCACCCTGGCCCGGCTCACCGGACACCCCGAATGGGACCGGCGCGCCCACAGCTCCGTCCTGCTCGATCTGCTGCACTGGCGCTACCGCAGCCGCACGGAGGCGCGGCTGCGCGCGGAGGCGCTCGGGCTGCCCACGACCGGGCACCGCCTCGTACCGGTCGTCGTCGACCACGCGGGCGCCCCGTCCGACGACGGGATCGCGCCGACCGACCACCTCGCCAAAGAGCTGCACACCTCCGGTGTCAAAGCGCTGGTGGGAGACCTGTCGGACCGGCGGTCCGGGCTGCTGCTGGCACTCGCCCGCGCGAGCGCGTGGCAGCCCGTCGTGGAGCGGATCGCCCGCGACCTGCGAGGGTCGTTCGGGACGGACGTCGTGGTGGCGGTGGGGCCCGGCGTCACCGAACTCGGCCAGGTAACCCGGTCCTTCCGCGAGGCGGAGGAGGTGGCCGACGCCATCGGTCCGGCCTCCCGGGACCGCCCGTTCCACCTGGCCTCCGACATCGGGCTGCCCGAGCTGCTCTACTCCCTGCGCGACGACGTCCGGCTCCAGAAGTACGTGGAGCGACACCTCGGCCGCCTCGTCGAGCACGATGCGCGGCACGGCAGCGACCTGCTCACCACCCTGCGCGCCTACCTCGACGCGGCCGGCAACAAGTCGATCGCCGCCAGGCACGTCGGTCTCTCCCGGCAGGCCTTCTACCAGCGTCTGCACACCATCGAGCGGCTTCTGGGCACGGATCTGGAGTCCGGCGCCCAGCGCACCCAACTGCACGTGGCGGTGACGGCGCTGGAGAGCCTGCGGTCCGACCCTCCCCGCTAGGGCAGCTCGCGCACGGCCCTGGGCGGCAACCCGCGCCTGACCCGGGCCGGGCGACGGCGGCATCCGCGCCGAGTCGGTCCCGGCCTCTTCGGGCCCGTCAGGCGACCGCCGGGCCGAGGGCGGCCTCGAAGGTCGGGTGTTCGAAGGTGAAGCCCGACTCCAGGAGCCGTCCCGGCACCACGCGCTGGCTCATCAGGATGCCGTCGGCGAACTCCCCGAGCACCAGCCGCAGGGCGAAGCCGGGCACGGGCACCACGGTGGGTCGGTGCAGGGCCTTGCCGACGGCGGCGGTGATGTCCCGGTTGGTCGCGGGGTGCGGGGTGGTCATGTTGACCGGGCCGCTGACCGACTCGGTGTCGATGAGGTGCCGCAGGGCGCGCACCGCGTCGGGGAGGGAGATGTAGCTCCAGTACTGACGGCCGCTGCCCAGCCGCCCGCCGAGTCCCGCCCGGGCGAGCGGCAGCAGGCGGCCCATCGCCCCGCCCGCGGCCGACACGACGATCCCGAAACGGGTGGTGGCGACCCTCGTCCCGGCCGTGCGGGCGCCCTCGGCGGCGGCTTCCCACTCCTGGCACACGCCGGCCAGGAAGTCGCTCCCGGCGGCGGCCGATTCGTCCACCACGGTCTGACCGGTCTCGCCGTAGTAGCCGACCGCGGACCCCGACACGAACACCGCCGGAGGCTTCTCGCAGCCACCGATCGCCGCGGCCAGGGCGCCGGTGCCCCGCACCCGGCTCTCGCGGATCTCCTTCTTGTATGCGGCGGTCCAGCGGCGGTCGCCGACTCCGGCCCCGGCAAGTCCGACCACGGCGTCCGCACCGTCGAGCACCGCCGGATCCGGCGCACCCGCCCGCGGGTCCCACCGCGCTTCGGCGCTTCCGTCGGCACGGGCCTGTGGCTCCCGCCGGACCAACCGGGTCACCCGGTGGCCGTCGGCAAGCAGCGACGTGGCGAGCGCGCCGCCGATCAACCCTGAGGAACCGCTGATGACGACGTGCATGGGAACCGGCCTCGATCCGGGGGTGAGGGAACGACCTGCCTGTTTGAATCTTCGTGTTTGATTCTTCAAACGCCAGGCCACCCTAACGCAACGGCGGGGCCAGGACTCCCCCGCAGTCCTGGCCCCGCCCCGATCCGCTCGTACTTCCTTCGCGGTGATCACAAGGATGCACAGGAGGCCGCCGCTGTGTCGTTGGCGGCCGGTCCACACCTACTTGGCGCAGAGTCCACGCCCTCGCCGGGCCTCCGCGTGGTCCGCGGCCGATGCCAGTGCACGGAATTCGCTCGGCGGAACGCCATGGACCGTGCGGAAGGCCCGTGTGAACTCGGCGGCCCGGGGAAAGCCCCAGCGGGCCGCGACGGCGTGGATCGGCATCGCATGCAGTGCCGGGTCGGCGAGGTCGCGGCAGGCGTTCTTCAGCCGTTGCTCGCGGAGGTAGCGGGCCACCGTGGTGCCCTCGGCCTGGAAGAGGCGGTACAGATAGCTGCGTGAGATGTGGTGCGCCGCGGCGATCCGGACCGGCGTGAGCTCGGGATCGCCGAGGTGACGGCAGATGTACGACTTGATGCGCAGGGTCAGCGTCCGGGCGCGGGCCTCGGGCGGCAACCGGCCTTCGGCGTCGAGGGCGTGGGCGAAGACCGCGGTCACCAGATCGGCGACGACGGTTCCCAGACGGGACGCGTCCTGCGGCCGGTACGGCCCGGTGTCCGCGACCAACCCGACCAGGAACTGCGCCAGCAGCGCGCCGATTCCCTCGCGGCCAGATATCCGGCCCCCGACCATCTGGTCCACACGGTCCGCGGGCAGCGCCACCAGTGCCCGCGGTATCTCGATTCCGATGAGGGCGACGGGGTCGGGGCCGGTGGACACCTCCCACGACCGCGAGGAAGTGTTGGTGTGGATGTCGTCGATCCGGTAGGCGACCTGCTGTCTGCCCCAGCTGGCCGCTCCTTCTCCCCGCCGCAGGAGGGAGAGGTGGTAGGCCTCGGGGTCGGACTGTCTCACGAGCTTCGGTGTCCGTCGGAAGACCAGGTGGTCGAAGGTCGCCGGCCAGACCGTCACCTCCCCCAGGCCGATCAGGCGCTGCTCTCCGCGGTAGTCCGCCGCGTGGTCACTGGCCAGCTGCATGGGCGCGTGGGTGCGGCCCATTCGCTCGGTCCAGGCCTCGAACCGGTCACCCACCGGCAGATCCACGGTCCGGAAGGCCGTCTCGTACAGCACGGCCGTAGTCAACCACACGGCTCGCACGGCACGTTCGGGTGTCCGGCCACCGCTCAGAGCGCGAGGAACTCGGACAGCCCGGCCAGGAGCCGGTCGACGTCCTCCGAACTGCTGTAGGGCGCAAGGCCGATACGGAGGCCGCCGGTGTCGCCCAGGCCGAGCCGGCGGGAGGCCTCGACGGCGTAGAAGGATCCCGACGGGGCGTGGACGCCGCGCTCCCCGAGGAAGCGGTAGGCATCCGTCGTGGAGCGGTCCTCGAAGGTCAGCAGCAGGGTGGGAGTGCGGTCGGCCGCCCTGGAGTGGACCGTGATGCCCTCGATCGAGGACAGTCCCTTGTCGATCTGTGTACGCAGACTGTCTTCGTGTGCTTCGAGCGCCGCGAACGCCTCGGCGAGGCGCTGACGTCGCGTTCCTGCGGCATTCGGATCGAGGCGGGCGAGGAAGTCGACGGCCGCGGTGGTGCCCGCGAGGAACTCATAGGGCAGCGTGCCCAGTTCGAAGCGTTCGGGGACCTCGTCGGTGGACGGCAGGAGCTTGTCGGGGCGCAGGGTGTGCAGCAACTCCGGCCGGGCGGCGAGGACTCCGTGGTGCGGGCCGAGGAACTTGTAGGCGGAGCAGACGAAGAAGTCCGCGCCGAGCTGCCCCAGGTCGACCAGCGTGTGGGCGGCGTAATGGACGCCGTCGACGTAGCTGAGGGCGCCCGCGTCGTGCGCCAGGCGGGCGACCTCGGTGATCGCGGGGCGCGTGCCGATCAGGTTGGAGGCGGCGGTGACGGCGACCAGCCGGGTGCGCTCGGACAGTACGGCGCGGATGTCGTCGGCGGTCAACTCCCCGGTGGCGGGGTCGAAGTCGGCCCAGCGCACGGTGGCACCGGCCTGGGCGGCGGCCTGGACCCAGGGGCGGATGTTGGCGTCGTGGTCGAGTCGGGTGACGACCACCTCGTCGCCGGGCTGCCATGTTTTGGCGAGGGTGCGGGAGAAGTCGTAGGCGAGCTGGGTGGCACTGCGGCCGAACACGATCCCCGACGGCTGCGCCCCCAGCAGGTCGGCCATCGCCCGGCGGGTCTCGGTGACGATGGTGTCGGCGTTGCGCTCCCCCGGAACCATGTGGCCGCGGTTCGACAGGGGGTTGGACAGCGCGTCGGCGATGGCCCGGATGACGGGTTGCGGGGTCTGGGTGCCGCCGGGGCCGTCGAAGTGTGCGGTTCCGGCCGTCAGGGCGGGGAATTGGGAGCGGATGGCGGTGATGTCGTACGTCACGAGAGGCTCCGGTGGGTACCGGGCCTGGGCAAAAGATCCTCCGTGATCGTGGGCGGAGTGGCAACCGGCATGTCAGCCACCCCCGCGCAGGACGCGGGACAGCCCCAGCGCCGCCGTGCGCACCGCGGGGGCCAGCTGGGCGGGGCTGAAGCGGGTGCGAGGTACGGCCACCGACAGGGCGGCCACCGTGGTGCCGCCGGCGAACACGGGGGCGGCGATGCAGCTCACGCCGGGGGCGGCCTCCTGCTCCTCGTAGGCGAGACCGGACACCTGGATCTTCTCCAGGGCCATACGCAGGTGTGCCGGGTCGGTGATCGAGTGGTGCGTGAGGCTCGGCAGGGGCCGGGACAGCACCTCCTCGGTGAGGTCGGCGCCGGAGAAGGCCAGCAGGGCCTTGCCCACCGCGGTGCAGCTCAGCGGCAGGCTTCCGCCGATGCGGGAGGGCAGCCGGAGGGCCTCGTGGCCGTGGATGCGTTCGAGGTAGACGACCTCCATGCCTTCCCGCACGCCGAGGTGGACGGTCTCACGGGTGGCCTCGAACAGGTCCTGGAGGAAAGGCAGGGCCGTCTCCCGCAGATCCAGCCGGTGCGGCACCAGCGAACCCAGCTCGAAGAGCTTGGCACCGAGCCGGTACTGCGCGCCCGACCGCTCCAGCCAGCCCATCCGGACGAGGTCGGCCGCCAGCCGGTGCACCGTGGGCTTGGGCAGTCCCGTTCGCTCGGAAAGTTCCGACAGACGGAACGAACCGCCACGGGGGCTGAACGACTCGAGGATGAGAGCCGCCTTCTCCAGCATGCTGCCGCCGTGGTTGTTCCGTGTCACGGAACAGAGTTTGTCTCTTCGCGCCCACGGTGTCTATACCGGAACTCGACGGACCGTTCCTGGAGGTACCCCATGCCGCCCACCCCACCAGCCGTGGCCAAGGCCGCCGACCAGCTGGCGGAGGCAGCCCGCACCCGGGCCGCCTGTCCGCCGGTGCGTGACCTGTTCGACGACGGCGACATCGAGGCCGCCTATGCCGTGCAGCAGCTCAACGTGCGGCGCGGCCTGGACGCCGGACGGCGGATCGTGGGCCGCAAGATCGGCCTGACCGCTCCCGCCGTACAGGCCCAACTCGGCGTGGACCAGCCGGACTTCGGCGCGCTGTTCGCGGACATGGCCGTGCCCGACGGCGGCGAGGTGGCCGCCGGGCGGCTGCTCCAGCCGAAGGTGGAGGCCGAGGTCGCGCTCGTGCTCGGCCGTGACCTGCCGCACCGCGCGTGCACGGTCGTCGATGTGCTGCGCGCGGTCGACTTCGCGCTGCCCGCCCTGGAGATCGTCGACAGCCGCGTGCAGGGCTGGGACATCTCCCTCGTCGACACCGTCGCCGACAATGCCTCCTGCGGCCTGTACGTCCTGGGCGCCGCCCCCGTACCGCTGACCGCCGTGGATCTGCGCACCGTGACGATGACCATGACGCGGGGCGGCGAGAAGGCCTCCCAGGGCACCGGCGCCGACTGCCTCGGCGGCCCCCTCAACGCGGCGGTCTGGCTGGCATCCGCTCTCGCCGAGCGGGGCGACCCGCTGCGTGCCGGCGATCTCGTGCTGACCGGGGCCCTCGGACCGATGGTCCCGGCCACCCCGGGCGATGTGTTCGAGGCCCGTATCTCGGGCCTGGGTTCCGTACGGGTGGCCTTCGCCACGGAAGGGGACGAGCGGTGAGCAACAGGACGAAGGTCGCCGTCATCGGCTCGGGCAACATCGGCACCGACCTCATGATCAAGGTGCTGCGGCTGTCGGAGAGCCTGGAGATCGCCGCCATGGCGGGCATCGACCCGGACTCCGACGGTCTGGCCCGCGCCCGCCGGCTGAAGGTCGCCACCACCCACGAGGGCGTCGAAGGGCTCGTCGGACTGGACGAGTTCGCCGACGTCGAGATCGTCTTCGACGCGACCTCGGCCGGCGCCCACCGCCACCACGACGAGGTGCTGCGGGCGCTGGGCCGCACCCTCGTCGACCTCACCCCGGCCGCACTCGGCCCCTACGTGGTGCCCCCGGTCAACGGCGACGCCCACCTCGACGTCCCGAACGTCAACATGGTCACCTGCGGCGGCCAGGCCACCATCCCGATCGTCGCGGCGGTGGGCGCGGTCAGCCCGGTCCACTACGGCGAGATCGTCGCCTCCATCGCCTCCCGGTCGGCCGGCCCCGGCACCCGCGCGAACATCGACGAGTTCACCGAGACGACGTCCTCCGCCATCGAACAGGTCGGCGGCGCCGCCCGCGGCAAGGCGATCATCGTCCTGAACCCGGCCGAACCCCCGCTGATCATGCGGGACACCGTCCACTGCCTGGTCTCCGACTGCGCGACCGAGGCCGTCACGGCGTCGGTCGAGGAGATGGTCGGCCGCGTCCAGGCGTATGTGCCCGGCTACCGGCTCAAGCAGAAGGTGCAGTACGACCGCGTGACCGCCGACGACCCCCTGCTCGCCCTCGCCCCGGGTGCGGGCGAGGCCCTGAAGGTGTCCGTCTTCCTGGAGGTCGAGGGCGCCGCCCACTACCTCCCGGCCTACGCCGGAAACCTCGACATCATGACCTCGGCCGCGCTGCGCACCGCGGAACGCATGGCCGCCCTCCCCCACTCCCGGCTTCGCCCGAGCGGGGGGACCCCCATCACCACGGAGGTGGCATCCCGATGACCCGCCTGTACGTCCAGGACGTCACCCTCAGGGACGGCATGCACGCCATCCGCCACCGCTACACCGTCGACCAGGCCCGCACCATCGCGGCCGCCCTCGACGCCGCCGGGGTGTCCGCCATCGAGATCGCCCACGGCGACGGCCTGGCCGGCTCCAGCATCAACTACGGTGTCGGCGCGCACACCGACTGGGAATGGATCGAGGCCGTCACCGGCGCGGTACGGCAGGCGGTCCCCACGACCCTGCTGCTGCCCGGCATCGGCACGGTCCACGACCTCAAGCAGGCGCACGCCCTGGGCATCCGCTCGGTCCGCATCGCCACCCACTGCACGGAGGCCGACATCTCGGCCCAGCACATCGCCGCCGCCCGCGAGTTGGGCATGGACGTCGCGGGCTTCCTGATGATGTCCCACATGGCGGAACCGGCCGAACTCGCCCGCCAGGCAGAGCTCATGGAGTCGTACGGCGCACACTGCGTCTACGTCACCGACTCCGGCGGCCGGCTGACCATGGACGGCGTGCGCGAACGCTTCCGCGCCTACCGCGAAGTCCTCTCCCCGGAGACGGAGTTGGGCATCCACGCCCACCACAACCTCGCCCTCGGGGTGGCCAACACCGTGGTCGCCGTCGAGAGCGGTGCGGTGCGCGTCGACGCCTCCCTCGCCGGCCAGGGCGCGGGCGCGGGCAACTGCCCGCTGGAGGCGTTCGTCGCGGTCGCCGACCTGATGGGCTGGAAGCACGCGTGCGACCTCTTCCCGCTCATGGACGCCGCCGACGATCTCGTACGACCGCTGCAGGACCGCGAGGTCCGGGTGGACCGCGAGACCCTCAGCCTCGGCTACGCCGGCGTGTACTCCAGCTTCCTGCGGCACGCCGAGACCGCCGCCGCCCGGTACGGCCTGGACACCCGCAGCATCCTCGTCGAGGTCGGACGTCGGGGCATGGTCGGCGGCCAGGAGGACATGATCACCGACATCGCGCTGGACCTGGTCGCCCGTGCGGAGAGCGCCTCCTGATCGGAGAACCGGCCGATCGGAAAACTCCTGGCCGAGCGGAATGGCGGACGATACGATCCCCCGCGATGACGAATCACACTGTTGGCAGATTGGGGGTCCCGTCCGCGCAAGGTGAGTGCTGATGTCCACTCACACCGCGAATGGGGTCTCCCGCTTTTCCTTCTGGCCGCGCGTGCGTGAGTTCGCCGTGCCGCCCTCCATGATCGAGACTGCGACCGCCCGCCGCCTTGTCGGCGACTGGGCCGGGGCATGCGCGGCCGCAGGCATCGATGTCGATCTCAGTCTGCGATCCGTGGCGTGCAGCCATGGCCGGGAACTCGCGGCCCGACTCCGGTCCGATCTCCGCCGGTTGGCTCCGGATCTGCTGCGCTGGCACATGCCGAGGATCGCTCCCGACGGCCTGCTGCGCCCCGGGCTGACCATCGCTCTCGCCCGGTACGACACCTCGGAGCGCGACGGACCAAGTCCCGTGCACCTCGTGGTCCGGACTCCGCCGGCCTGGGCGGATGCCGGGCAGCGGATCAGCCTCGCGCTGTGGAACGGTTCCCACTCCGGGGCCGGCGCGCGCCGCCATCCGCATCCTCATCCCAGCCGGCGGTTCCGTCTCGACCTGCACCGGCACCTGTGGGACGCGAGCAGAGCCGATGAGCTGCGGATCCGGTCCGGGGCCGATCGGCCGACCGGTGAAGGCGGCGCCGTAGCCGACCCGGAGTTGCTGGGGACCGTGCCGCACGGGAGTCGTTGTGCCGTGGACCGGTGGGCGGCCGAGGCGGGGCTTCTGCTCCGCGCCGAGGGTCGGCCCGGGCCCACCGGTTCCGTCCTTGTGCGGCTCGGCGGCCGGCGTCGACTGGTTCTGGAGCCGGGCGCGGAGACGGACGGCGTCGGGCCGCCCGCAGTGCGCCTCAGCGAGGCGGCCGCGCACGGCGACAGCTCCGCGCTGCCGGTTCTCCCCGATGCGGCGACCTGGGTGCCACCCGACCTGGAACTGATCCGCACCGGTGCGATCGAGATCGAGCAGCTGCACCCGCTGGTCGCCTCGGCACTCGTACCGGATCACTCACCGGCCAACCCATCCCGTTCTCCGGACCCCGCAGGGCATCCGCGCCTGGTGGAGTGCCGTGGAACCCGGCACCGGATCGGTCTGGTCGACGGGGTGCTGGCCCCGCTGGACCACGACCCGGCGGAGATCCGGCGGGAGGAGCTGCTGGTCGCGCTGACCGGCACGCCGCTGCCCTGTCTGCAGGCGATCGACGAGGCGCACCGTCGCCCGGACTGCCTCACCGGTGTCCGCGAACGCCTGGACCACGGCGACATCGCCGGTGCACTGGCCGTCGTCGAGGGCCTGCTGGGTCCCGGCGCACTGCTGCGTGACGGTCCTCTGCGGGACGAACTCGATGCTGCCGCCCAACGGCGCATCACCTACGGGCTGTTCCGGGCGGGCCTGATCGGACCCGGCCGCGGACCTGACCGCATCCGCGCCGGGGGCCGTCGCCGTCCCCCCGACCGCACCTCGCGCCCGCGCCACGCGACCTTCCGCTGACCAGCGGTCGTGTGCTCCGCACGCCCACGCAGTTCCTCACACCCACTCACCACGAACCCAAAGGTGATCAAAAATGTCTGCACACAATGCCCAACTCGACGTGGCCGGTGAGTTGTTGACGCTGCTGCGCGACGCAACCACCGAACCGCGCACCGACACCCAGCTGGAGGCCCTGACGCTGGCCGTGGCAGCCGACCTCCCCGTGCTGTTGTGGGGTGAGCCGGGCATCGGCAAGACCGCGGCCCTGACGCAGCTCGCCGCGGCCCTGGACCTTCCGCTGACCACGGTGATCGCCAGCGTGCACGAGCCGTCCGACTTCTCGGGGCTGCCCATCCTCGGGGACGACCCCGCGGAACAGGGTGTCCCGATGGCCCCGCCGGACTGGGCGGTTCGCCTGGTGCGGGCCGGCCGGGGGCTGCTGTTCCTGGACGAGCTGTCCACCGCACCGCCCGCGGTGCAGGCCGCGCTGCTGCGCCTCGTGCTGGAGCGGCGGATCGGCGCGCTTCAGCTCCCACCCGGCGTGCGGATCGTGGCCGCCGCCAATCCGCGGTCCTCGGCGGCCGACGGCTGGGAGCTCAGCCCGCCGCTGGCCAACCGGTTCGTGCACCTTCAGTGGACCCACGACCACGAGGTCGTCGTGCGCGGCCTCGGCGGGACGTGGCCCCGGGCCGAGCTGCCACAGCTCTCTGAGGAGACGCTGCCGGAGGCGGTGGACTTCGCCCGCCGCGCGGTCTGCGGACTCCTGGCCGCCCGTCCCGAACTCGTGCACCAGCTCCCCGGCAACGAGACGCGCCGGGGCGGCCCCTGGCCCTCGCCCCGCAGCTGGGAGATGGCCCTGTGCCTGCTCGCCTTCGCGACCGCGGCCGGCTCCTCCCGGGAGGTACTCTCCCTGCTGGTCCGGGGCACCGTGGGAGACGGACCGGGACTGGAACTGCTGGCCGGTCTGGACCGGATGGACCTCCCCGACCCCGAGACACTGCTCGCCGACCCGGCGGGCGCCGAGCTGCCCCAGCGGGGGGATCTGCGGCAGGCCGTGCTCGACGGTGTGGTGGCGGCGGTGCGCAACCGCCCGGAGAGGTCCCGCTGGGACGCGGCCTGGGCAATCCTGGTCCGCGCGTTGGAGACCGGAGCCCCGGACCTGGTGGTCGTTCCCGCGACCACCCTCGCCACACTGCGCCGCGAGGACTGGGACGTACCGGCATCGATCGAGCAGCTCGCCGGAGCGGTGTCCCTGTCCCGGCGCGCGGACCGGGCGGCGGACCGGGCGGCGGTCCGGGCCAAGGACGCGGCGAGGGCCGGCCGATGAGCGCGGACCCGCCCGGGACACCGGACGCACCGGGGGCACTGGACCTCGACAAGCTCTTCGCCGCCCGGCTGCACGCCGCCCGCGCCCGGCCCTATCTGGCGACGGCACTGTTCGCCCTGCACACCGTCGAGTCGCGGCAGGTGCCGACGATGGGCGTGGACCGGCACTGGCGGTGCTATGTCTCGCCGGCGTTCGTGGACCGGACGCCGGTGGAGGAACTGGCGGGCGTGTGGGTGCACGAGGTCTCGCATCTGCTGCGCGACCACCACGGGCGCAGTGACCGGGTCGCCCGCGAACGCGGGCTGAGGGGCCCCGGGGAACGGCTGCGGATGAACATCGCCGCGGACTGCGAGATCAACGACGACGTGTACGGCGACGGGCTGGTCCGGCCCAAGGGCGCTGTACGGCCGAGCACCTTGGCGCTGCCCGACGGGCAGCTCATGGAGGACTACCTGCGCCGGTTCACGCTCGGCGCACGCACCCAGAGCATGGCCTGGCTGGACTGCGGCAGTGGCGCCGACGGACTGGCACGGGAGTGGGAGCTCGGTCCGGACGGCGCGCACGGCCTGAGCGCACAGGAACGGGACGCGGTGCGGTTCCGGGTGGCGCAGGGACTCAAGGGACGTCCGGGGAACGCCCCGCAGGGGTGGCAGCGGTGGGCCGAGGAGGCGTTCCATCCGCCGCAGCCGTGGCGGGAGTTGCTGGGCGCGGCGGTCCGCTCCGCGGCCTCCGGCCCGGGTGCGGGCGAGGACTACAGCTACGGCCGGCCCGCGCGGCGCTCGGCCGGGGTACCGGGCGTCGTGCTGCCGAGCCTGCGGCGCAGGCCGCCCCGGATCTCGGTGGTCCTCGACACGTCCGCATCGGTCAGTGACGCCGAACTGGGCAGCGCGCTCCTCGAGGTCGCCGCGATCTCCCGTGCCGTGGGCGGCCGTCGTGACCTGGTCACCGTGGTGCCGTGCGACGCGGCGGCCCGGGTCGCGCACCCGCTGTGCCGTGCCGAGGGAATTCCGCTGCTGGGCGGCGGCGGCACGGATCTGCGCACGGGTTTCGCCAAGGCGCTGCGCACGCGGCCGCACCCCGATGTCGTGGTGGTCCTGACCGACGGCCAGACGCCCTGGCCGGACACACGGCCGGCGTGCCGGACGGTGGTCGGTCTGTTCCCCCGGCAGGGGACGGCGCGGGACGAGGACGATCCCGACTACGTGCCGGACTCGCCGCCGGCCTGGGCACGGGTGGTCGACATCGGGTAGCCGCCCGGGACTCGGTAACACTACGAACGTGAGCACTACGAAGTGGTAACAGACAGCAACCGTACGAGAGTTGCTCTGGTCTAGTCCACCATGAAGATCTCTTTTCTGCTCCACAACGCCTATGGGATCGGAGGCACGATCACCACCACCTTCAACCTGGCCCATGCACTGGCCGAGCGGCACGAGGTGGAGATCGTCTCGGTGCTGCGGCACCGGGAGCACCCCAACTTCGTCCTGGATTCGAGGGTGGGGCTGCGGCCGCTGGTGGATCTGAGGCACGAGAAGGCGCATGCGTTGCATCAGAGACCGGCGCGGGTGTTCCCCCGCTCCGAGTACCGGTACGGGCAGTACAGCGAGTTGACCGACCAGCGGATCGGCGAGTGTCTCGCCACGACCGACGCCGACGTGGTGATCGGGACCCGGCCCGGGCTGAACGTGCACCTGGCGCTGCAGGCTCCGCGGCACGTCGCACGGATCGGGCAGGAGCACCTGACCCTGGACAACCATTCGCCCCGGCTGCGTGGCGCGCTGCGCCGGGCCTACCGCCGGCTCGACGTGCTCACCACCGTGACCGAAGCGGACGCCGCCGCCTACCGGCGCAAGATGCGGCTGCCCGGCGTGCGCGTGGAGGCGCTGGCGAACAGCGTGCCGGATCCCGCGCTGCCGGCCGCGGACGGCACCGCGAAGGTGGTCGTCGCGGCCGGCCGGCTGGTCCCGGTGAAACGCTACGACCTGCTCATCGAGGCCTTCGCGGTGGTCGCCGCGGAACGCCCCGACTGGCAGCTGCGGATCTACGGCAAGGGCGAGGAACACGATCGGCTGCAGCGGCTCGTCGCGGAACTCGGCCTGAGCAACAACGTGTTCCTGATGGGTGCGGCGGCCCCGATGGAGGCGGAGTGGGTCAAGGGCTCGATCGGTGCGGCCGCCTCCAACTTCGAGCCGTTCGGTATGACGATCGTCGAGGCGATGCGCTGCGGCCTGCCGGTGGTGAGCACCGACTGCCCCTACGGGCCCGGCGAGATCATCGAGGACGGGGTGGACGGCAGGCTGGTGCCCGTCGGGGACCGTGCCGCCCTGGGCGCGGCCCTGCTGGAACTGGTGCGTGACGACGAGCGGCGCCGCCGCAGCGGCCGTGCGGCCCTGGAGAACGCGCGGCGGTTCGCTCCCGGCCCGGTGGTCGAGCGGGCCGAGCGCCTGCTGACCGCGGCGGTCTCGGCGCGCAGCACGGGGCAGCGGGTCGCACGGGAACGTGCGCGTGTGCACCACGTGCTGGTCGGCCAGGGCTTCGCGGCCCGCGACGCCGCGATCACCGCGGCCGGCACCGTGCGGCGAGCGGTACGGAGGGGAGAGCGATGAGTACGGAACCACGCGCCGGCTGCGCAGTGGACGCGGACGGCCGGATCACCTTCGACCTGCCACTGCGGCCCGCCGAGGGACAGCAGTTGCTGCTGCGGCTGCGCCCGAAGAAGGGTCTGCCCGAGCAGGCCCTCCACCTCCTCGACATGGAGCCCCTCGACGACGGCCGCGGGCGCGCCGTCCTGGGCGGACAGCCCGTTCTCGAGGAGGGCCGTTGGGACGTGTACCTCCTGCAAGGACCAGGATCCCCGCGGCAACGTCTGCGCCCCGGCCTGCGCGACCTGCGGGAACTCGTCGAGGGCCGGCTCCGTGACTGGCAGGCACCGCTGGCCGTGCGGATTCCCTACGTCACCAAGGACGGCTATCTCGCGGTACGGACCTGGCTGCGCCCGGCGCACGCGGAGGTCGAGGGCATCGACGTCACGGACCGGTCGATGACGGTCCGCGCCCGCCTGCACGGCGCCTCGCTCGGGGAGGGACCCGTCGTGCGCCTGCGCCGGCGCGGCGACAGCGGCGCCGTACACACCCTGGAGCCGCGGGCCGGAAACGACGACGCACGAAGCTTCTCCTTCACGGTCGACCACGCGGAGCTGGTGGGCGGGACGGGCGGCGGGAGCGGTGTCTGGAACGTGTTCGTGCAGCCTGCGGCGAAGGCACCGCCCATCCGGGTCGCCCGACTCCTCGACGACGTCGCGGACCGCAAGGGGGTCTTCGTCTACCGGGCGGTCACCGTGGGAGGGGCCGTGCTGCGCCCCTACTACACGGTCGACAACGACCTCTCCGTAGAGGTGACGCAGGCCGATTGAGGGGGCTTTTCGGTGCAGAGCGGCATCAATCGATTTCGCTACAAGTTCCGAAATTATTCGTGACGGGTGCGCCATGCCGCCGCAACACGCGATTCATAGCGTCGTTGTCGGCGGCACAGGCCCCATCACACCCATGAGGGCTGTCGGACCAAAAATGCTGCTTCCCCCGAAAATCCCATCACTGTCCTCATCGCCTTCATGAGACAGGAGCCCTCAGTGTCCAACCCCTCCAGACGCGGCGCCCTGAAGCTGACCGCCGGCCTCGCTCTCACCGGCGCCTTCGCCCTGACCGGCTGTGGACGCGGCAGTGACACCACCGCCGCGAAGGCGTCCGCCAGGACCGTCGACGACTCCCCGGCCACCGGCACCGTCAAGGTCTGGGCCGCCCAGGGCGATGCCGATGTGCTCGAGAAGGTCATCAAGCCCTTCAAGGCCGCGAACCCCAAGGTCACCGTGGAGTTCACGCTGATCCCGAACGCCGAGTACTACACCAAGCTCCAGTCGGCGATCGCGGCGGGCAAGGGACCCGACGTCGCCCAGTTCTTCCCGGAGTCGCAGGCGCAGTTCCTCGACGCGTCGATCCTGCAGACCGTGCCGGACGGCCTCGTCGACCCGGACAGCTTCTTCAAGAGCCTCTGGCAGGCCGGCGTGGTCAAGGGCGTCGCCTACACGGTGCCCTGGTACGCGTACACCTACGCGCTCGTCTACCGCTCCGACCTCGCCAAGAAGGCCGGCGTCAAGGCGCCGGCCACGTGGGACGAGATGGTGCCGTTCTTCAAGGCGCTCCAGGGCGCCGGTGCCGGGCACGCCCTCGGGGCCGACATCGGCTGGGACATCTTCAACGGCCAGGACGTCGCGATGTACGCCTGGCAGGCCGGCGGTTCGCTGCTGTCCCCCGGCGGGAAGTGGACCCTCGACACACCGGCGATGGTCGACGCGCTCAAGTACAACGCGTCGTTCTTCACCTCGGGCGCCGCCGACACCAGCGGGCCCACCTTCCTCGACGCCCAGCCGTACTTCGTCTCCGGCAGGACCGCCACGATGATCACTGGCCCGTGGGTCGTCGGTCAGCTGGACACCGCGGCGAAGAAGGACGGATGGACGGCGTCCCACGTCGCCACCGCACCGCTGCCGGCCGGATCGTCGGGCAGCGTCTCGTTCTCCGCCGGCGGCAGCTGGGGCGTCCTCGCCGGCAGCTCCAACGCGGACGCGTCGTGGAAGCTGATCCGGTACCTCTCGAAGCCGGGCACCCAGGTCGCGCAGTACAAGGCGTACAGCTCACTGCCGGCGGTCGTCTCCGCCTGGGACGACTCGGCCATCAAGGAGCAGCCGCTCCTCGCCGCCTTCCTCACCCAGCTCAAGAACACCCGGACGTTCCCGCAGGTGAGCACCTGGCAGCAGGTCGCGACCCGGCTGGGCAAGGAGACGGAGGCCGTGGCCAAGGGCACGGAGACCGCCGCGAAGGCCGCCGCGAACGTCCAGGCGTACGCCGAGAGCCTCGGCACGGGCGCGAAGTGATCCGCGGATGACCACCACCATCGGCCCGCGGACGCGCGGCGGGACGCGTCGCTCCCGCGGCGCCCGTCGAACGGCGGTCGCCTGGCTGTTCCTCGCGCCGTTCACCCTCGTGTTCCTGCTCTACACGGCGATCCCCACCGTCGCCGCGCTCGGTTTCAGCCTCACCGACCTGCGCGGCACTGATCTGCGGCATCCGCTCGCGGTCGACTTCACCGGCCTGGCGAACTATCTCCGGCTGTTCCAGGACGAGAGCTTCCTGCGGGACATCC
>Ga0307512_10001729_pt1 | contig 29788 bp, 38 predicted proteins | sample 14_EM_MG_FD_200267 | JGI IMG/M metagenome (GOLD analysis project Ga0307512, IMG submission 200267) | Populus trichocarpa ectomycorrhiza microbial communities from riparian zone in the Pacific Northwest, United States - 14_EM | ecosystem: Host-associated > Plants > Roots > Unclassified | place... | reverse complement strand
CTATGGGTTTTGTGTACGTCTGCGATCACTACACCTCCCCAGCTCTGAGCCTCAACTTGGGCCAGCCATTTAGTGCATGCATCTGACGCCGATCAGGCGGAGGCCATTTTGACTCGTTGGGGTCCTGATGGTCTTGGCAAATTGGGCGGTGAGCCGTCCCTCTTCCCTGATCGCATTGCCCTTTTTTTTCACCATCATTACTCCTGTTAGACCCACGCTGGGCTATACCCATCAAGGCTCGAGTACGAGAGGTAAACCAGGCTCGCGCAATTAATGAGGTCGTTAACGCGCTCAAGCCGGAGCATCAACAAATGGCGAATGGAGAGGATGCGCCCTTACGTGTGGTCAACGGTATTAGCACTCAAACCTCCTCTTTGATCACTGTAGCCGCGAGGGAGAATGTACGCCTCTCTACCACTGAAGACTTTCCTGGTCGTCCCGGAAACTCCACCATTAGATGGGGTGGCGGTCTCGTCTCTCATCCTGAGCAAGAGCTTGAAGAGGAACCCGCCCTGCGGCCTCCCGAGAATCATCCTCTGTTACCCGAGCCTAAGAAGGTCATCACGCCATCCCTTGCAACGCTGGAGAGAGCCGTATCGGCTAGAATATATTTCGAAAACCTCTATTTCCCTCTGCTTTGCCAACCACCCTCTCGGGAGCAACGACGGCTGGCTATGGAAAGGGATATGCTAAGTATGGGTTTGCCTGAGGTCCGAAAGGAGGATCTTCGTTCTCGCTGGCGTCAGAATGAGACAGATTACCTTCGTGAACAACGTCGCAAAGTCGATGTCAGTGCATTTATTAAATTAAAGACCATCGGTCACGGTGAGTGTGTTACTGGATCGTCCGATTGTTCGTAGACACACAATTTGCCGCATGCCAGGTGCATTTGGGGTCGTTTCTCTTGTGAGGGAGCGGATCACTGGCAAGTTGTTCGCCATGAAGCAGGTGCGTCTCTTCGTCCCTGAGCAATACATCACGTTCGCACATGCCCATCCAGTTACGCAAGACGGATATGTTGAGAAAGGGTCAAGAGGGCCACGTTCGCGCCGAGCGTGATGTTTTGAAATCTGCATCCCTTGTGGGCTCACCGGGAGGCGCGGAATGGATCGTGAGGATGCACTATAGCTTCCAGGATAGGGACAACCTCTACCTGGTGCGTCCGCAAATGTCTATGCGGCCAATTTCCTCTCAATGTAATGATGCCTAACAGGTCCTTGAATACATGGGTGGAGGCGATCTCCTCAATCTGTTGATTGAACGGGATACTTTCCCCGAAGACTTCACTCGTTTTTACATTGCGGAGGTCTGGGCTTCCTTTCTAGCACTGGACGGAATACTGACCTTCCATTCCATCAGATGGTACTAGCAGTAGAGTCGTGTCACTCATTTGGTTTCATTCATCGTGACGTTAAACCGGATGTAGGTTCTTTCTTACCGTCTGGGATGCGCTTAACTCGGTGTTCTTGTCCAGAATTTCTTATTTGACGTGGAAGGTCACATTAAACTAAGTGACTTCGGTTTGGCGTGAGTCGTTACACTTTGAGGCTATGCTGGTCAAAGTCTGAGTTCATTTCCTCCCATCACCGCAAGAACTGATCTACATTGGGCCCATGACACCTCCTGTCCGTTGCCTTAAACAACCTTTTATTGAATCCGTATTAATGCCATCGCCTAGATTATGAGCAACAGAGACTACACCTCATGAGGAAGCATGGCATCGACCTCGAAGACAACTCTCTGGGAGATGGCCCACGAACAAAACGTCTGGACCGCAAAGATCTTGACGCATTGATGGGCGGCGATGGTCGGAGTGGCATCTTCACCTGGAGGGAGAAGAATCGTAGGAAGGTGAAAAGTGATTGTCCTCGTGCCGGCTCGATCTTCTTTCTCATGTCTGTGATTCCATGCAACCTGTCAGTTGGCGTACTCCGTGTAGGTCGTCAAGATCTCCGATGCATGTGCCTGTTGCTGACTAAGCCCCAGTTGTGGAACGAATTCCTACAGTGCGTAACTTGTATCAGACTGAAATGACGCGGTCCTGACTTGAACATCTCAGTGGCCCCAGAGGTTATTCGTGGCCAAGGCTATTCATACTCTTGTGACTGGTGGAGCTTGGGCGTTATTATGTTTGAATGCTTGTATGGGTACGTATTCATGCGACCCAGTTGCGTCATTGTTCGACTGATGTAACCTCCGTCCATAACGTTGAGATATCCGCCGTTCGTCAGCAATTCAGTAAGAATACCCCATCCTCTGTGGATATAATCCTGACCTTTGGTGTCTTTTCAATTAGCGCCATGTCACTCGGCAGAAGATCTTGAATTGGAAGCAATCCTTACGTGTCCCTGCGCTGCCGCGCGTGTCACACGAAGCCGTCGATCTAATGCAACAGCTACTCTGCGAGCCTGAAGACCGCTTGGGCTCGCAGGCTTCAAGCTCGGTTGTCCGCCCAAATTCCATGATCATGCAGGCCAGGCGTAGTGCCCTCATCACGTCTTCAGGGGCTACCCGCGGCGGCGATGGTGCTGAATTGATCAAGGCAAGTCGTGCTCGAAAGAACGGGGCTTCATCCTTGTTCCCAACTCTCCTAACACAAATTTGAAGGCACACCCCTTCTTTCGTGGGATCGACTGGGCCAACATTCACCGTCACCCTGCCCCATTCCGTCCGGAACTCCGTAATCCCGAGGACACTCGGCACTTTGAGGATGATATTCCAGCCGAGGTGTGTTGAGTTTTTCTCTTTTTTTCTTCCGATGGAGATTCGATCATGGTGTATTGTGTAGCCACTTGCTCCAGCCAATGGTGCTCCTCCAGACGCTACCCGAGATCCGCTGCTGCGTGACAAGGTCCATGGACAGGAAATCCTGGACGTACGCAAGGCACTCGCGTTCGCAGGGTTCACACATAAGAGCCCCCGGGCGATCAGCTATGTCCGCGCAGACAAGGCGTTTAACCCGGAACCAGATTCCTATGGTCAAGAAGAGCCCGTGCGAGGCCGTTTAACTCTGCGCTCGAACCAAGAAATCGGGAAAGGACGTGCGATTTCAGTGTGATTTATAGGGACACGTGATGACCGCCACGACACTAACGACCTGTTCTAACGACTGCTTGACGACTGCCCACTTATTGCTGGGCTATGCATTTTCTGCATGGCCGCTGTATTTCCCATACATTATTACTAAAACGGAAGTTCTTCTACCACTTCTTGCGATTGTTTGCAGCCTGTGCAGCGTCTGCGTAGGACCTGTAGGATACCCTTTGAGTGTGTTTGCTACTTGATCGAATACGTGTTTCAGTATATTTGTTCTTCTCGGTTGAAATAAGGACCGACTAGCTCTCACCACAGACAGGCGGAAGCCACGGTGGCCTTCCTGCTTCAGTCCTTTCAGAGTGGCATGCCGACGAGCCGTGAGATCGCGTGAGAATGAGGGTCTGCAACTGGTCTAGTCAATACAGCAGGGCAGTAAGTGCATGTCCACCATTCCCATTCGCACTGCCCTCAGCGTGTTTGCCCGATCTGAGGATCCATTGACAACCAACCCCCGAATTTAACCTTCTGCATACCAAGCACAGGCACATGCATAGTACATGCGGTTGCCGGCTTATACGCAGTAGCCAGAAACCCGTCTCGCACACGAGAGTTTTCTCAGCCTGAAGCACACCCCAAGAAACACGCTATATCGGCGCGACGTCACTCAGATCTGTTCTCGGGAATTCCCACCACGAATCTGAATTTATGAGCTCGACTGCTGCGCGGCGATCATCCGATGGGGGAAGTCCGAGTTTGCAAACAGACTGGCACCGAGAGAAGGATTGCCGAGTGCATGTATCAGACAAATATTTTTGGAGTAGTCTGTACGTACATAGCAGAGGGATAGGGCAGGGCCAGATTTTAGATAGCAGACCAACACCGGGAGTACAGTATGGCCGAATAAGTTTTGTGCAACCTTGACCCACAGAGCCGGCTGGCATGTTGAGTTCGGTCGACGAGTAACGAGTGTAAATGCAAATACTGAGTCCGATGGTCGGTGGGGTTTAGCGCTAGAGCGAGGGCAAGGTTAGGTCTTGTTTACACTTCGCCGTCTCGGGTATCGAAGTACAACCACATTCATTTTTTTTTTTCTCTCTTTTCTTTGATGAGCGTCGCTAACCGTCCAGGATACCATTCGATAGACTTGTCAGCACCGGAAGGCAAGAGGCCTCTGGAAGGGAAAGACTCTCTTGATGTGACTGACGATCTCGACCGCGCCGCTTCACTGTCATACACATCGCATATGCCTCTGAACAAGAACAATCCTGCGCAATCAACCACATCATTACCTGCCCAGCACAGCGCCTCTATCGATAATCTCTCCCAGCCGCAGGTCGCCCGGGAGGGACTTCCGTCACAAGTCTATTATGATTCACACCCACAGAGCCAACACACTCCTTCTACTCGCAACTCTAGCTGGGACATGCTTGGCGGCGCGCGAAAAATCGGACAAGCCTACGAGCAGTTCGATTCTCGAAATGCAAGCGAGCAGCATTTGGCATTTGCAGATGGAGATCTCCCCAACTCAAAGGTAAGTTTTTTCGGCTCCAGTGATATGCATGGCTGTAACTCCGGGCTCACCGCTCGTCAGTTCTTTCGTTTCTACCAATTTCTTCTCAACGCGTCAATCGTGACGCGATGGACCTTGTTCATCATTCCTGTCCTGGCCATCATCTGGATACCCGGGATTCTCAGTCTCACCGCGTCCCCAACGGGAAAGGTTCGTTTCCTGCTTCCATACGCGCGTCAGGGTCCTAAGGCAAGTGTCTTTTTTACAGGTATGGGGAGTGCGTTTGATATGGTGGAGCATTTGGCTGAGCGTCGCTTGGGGTGGTACGATCATACGTGTTATTTCATAACGTTCTGATCTCATGGCGCGCAAAATTTTACAGGTTGGTGGGCCAGCCTCGCGGTAGCGTACGTCTCATTCCCCATTCTGAGACCACCATGACGGGTTCTCAGCGCGCTTTTTACCCATCAATAGGATGATTCTCCCTAGCATCGCGAGGCACACCATCGGCGTTGTTGCGGTCGGCGCCCGTCGCTACATTGACTGGTTCGGAGCCTTGCGTAGGTCAGTGTTCATATTGGTCGCACCGTGGTCGCCATCATTCTTCATATTCCTGATATCGACGCCCATTTCGCTAGATACGTTGCCCTCGCTGGCTGGAGTTTGTCAATCTGGGTTGCATGGAACCCACTCATTAACAGCCGACAAGATCAACTTGCGTCACCTAAAAGTGTGCAAATCATCCATTTCATCGGCCGACTGCTTTTCGGCATTTCACTTTGTGCTGAGCTTCTGCTCTTTGAAAAATTCTCAATTCAATGGATAGCTGGAAAATTTCATGAGCGCTCATATGCAGGTCAGGGTTATCTTATTTCACATAGTGTTCACATACACCTAACCTTGTTCTCCTATAGAGCGCATCGCTGATCAAAAGTTTGCCGTCAAGACACTCACTACCTTGTACCGCCATTCCACTGAGTTATCCGAGAGTCGTGATCTTTCACACTCTGAAAAACAACCCTTGATTAATCCCAAGCGGATCGTCAAACAAGCCCTCAAAGGTGTCCGTTTCGCGGCGACCTCCACAACCACTGCACTCGGCAATGTTGCGTCGGAAATTGCTGGCAGGTGGGCACACCCAGTTTATTGAGAGTGTCGTCAGAGTATTGAGATGACGGGCTCCTGTCAGCTCCGTCTTGCAACCGAACTCTCCTCAAGCCATGGTACTGACAGCGCTAGAGTCAGCGCACAAGACAAAGCTCGTGCGTTTTAATTTATACTCCGCATACGTCGTTCTCTGACATGACACCATGGATCCTAGCTCGCCCGTCGTATCTTCTTCTCCTTCCGTAAATCAGGCAAGGACTACATGGTCTTCCAGGACATTTCCCGCATTTTCCCTTCTATAGAGGCGGCCGACGCCGCTTTCACGTTATTCGATAGAGATGGCAATGGCGACGTTTCGCTTGAAGAAACCGAACAATCTTGCGCGTTCGTAATACTTCCACTAACATGCTTGGTTCTTGACTTACAACCTGCTTCAGAGAGTTTCACAGGGAGCAGCTGTCAATCGAGCATTCTATGCGCGACCTCGATAGCGCAGTTGGTCGTCTGGACAACCTTTTTATGAGTCTCTATGTTGTAGTTGCCATCTTGATTATTGCCGTAACGCTGGTAGGCATACTTTTTTTTGTGTTGAATTTGTCATGGACCAACCTTTTCTGTGTAGGAAGCCCAACTTGCCTCCCTAGTCACCGCGACTGGCACCCTGGTTCTCGGTACGTTGCGTCTCACAGATCTTCACCTACGAATATCCTGACTTGCCCTTGTACCCTGACAGGACTGAGCTGGCTCATTGGTTCGAGTTTACACGATATTCTCACATCTATCATCTTTTTGTTCATACGGCACCCATTCGACGTTGGGGATAAGGTCGACCTTGGTGCCCCCAATGGGACTTTCACAGTGAAGGAGATTCGTCTTCTCAGCACGATTCTCCTCAACGGCAACGGCACTTATGTTCAGGTGTCCAACAACGTACTGGCCACTCTCGTACGTCTTTGCAATTTCATGCAGTATAAGCTGGTTGCTCAAGTCACCCTATAGTTCATTAAAAATATTCGCCGAAGCCCGAAGGTGCGTTACCCAGTCAGTTATAGGACGTATTCGCTGATAGTGTGTGCCAGATGTCTGAAACATTTACCTTTGATGTCGATTACACCACGACCTTCAAACAAATCGAGAGGTTGCGTAGTCTGATGCTCGGCTTCGTTCAAATGGAACGCAGGGACTTCCAACCGTCGTTTGACATCGTTGTTGTTGGTACGGCTCAATGTCGATAATCTGAAGTCGCATCTAATGTTGGACTCGTCACGAAAGACATACCCGACCAGGAAAAAATGGTACTCGAGGCTGACATCATGTATAAGAGCAACTGGCAAGCTGGCACCCTGAAGAGTACGTATCCTTCGACTCAAAATGATTCTGGAAAGATGGAACCGCTCACACTCGCTCCCCAGCCACTCGGCGCAACAAGTGGATTTGCGCCCTCAAGACGTACCTCGCGGAGGCGAAAATCTATGGTCCGAAAGGAAATCCTGATGCGGTAGCCGCACCCACACGCTACACCCTCGTACCCTGGGAAGAGGTGCAAGAAAAGGAAAGGAGGAACGCTGGCTCAAAGGCACCAATCACGATGCCCGAACCCGAAATGCCCCTTGGAGGCTACAATCTCATGACCCGAAGCGTTTCCAAGCGTGAGTTCTCTCAGGGGAGTCGGGGTTGATTTACAATCTGACGTTGAGCACTCCAACATAGTCGACGACACCGAAACCATCTTTGACGAGGGAACGGTACGTTACGTACATACTCCCTCTTCTGTCTTTTTCGGGTACGCGTAGAGCGGTGCTGATTAATGCTGGTCTTGTAGACTCACCCCCCGCGAAGACCGGTGGAGCTACCATACGGAGGGGTCCCTGTGACAAGCCCGTATGCGGCACATATGGCTACTAGTGCACAACGGCTGCCTCACCCCGAAGAGATTGAGATGAAATCGCGAGAGTGATCGTGCTTTTTTAGAATATTTCATATGTTAACCGACATTCGAACTTCTTCACCTGCCCTTGCGGAACCTTGCGTTACGAAAGCTCATGTTTCGCATACGTCGATCTAGCTGCCCAACCATGGTTGGCAATATTGTGTTTTGCTTTGCTGTCTCGAGGCTGTCTGCTTTACGCAAATGGAAACTGCTGATCATTGAAAATACGATCAAGTCACAGCCCCGTTCACAATACGCATCACACGTTCCAGCCGCCCTGTGTCTGCGGATTAGGACTACTCCAGCCGGGGTTTTGTGCTGGACTGCTTGTGGTGCCCCATCCGCTGCCTCCTGCACCCCATGCATTCGACCCTGCATTATTGGTGCCCCATGCCCCTGCTGAGGGGGATGCCCCAGAACCTGAGCTTCCACCCCAAGCAGTACCCCCACCGGCTGGAGAGGTCCCCCAACCTCCGCTGCCACCACCACCGCCGCCGCCACCGCCACCGCCCGGGGAACTCGCTGTAGCCCCCCACCCAGAGAAATTGGCATCTTGTCCCCACCCACCTGTCCTAGCTGCCGGCGGGGCTGCCGCCGTGCCATTGGCTGGTGCGAGCTGGGAACCACCGCCGTCGCCACCGAGGGTGTCAAGTTCACTCGGGTCTGATTTAAGTCCGAGGACAAGGTTTGCGAGCTTCGTCTGCAGCTCGGTGAGACCCTGTAAGTGGCGGTCGGCTAAGTCGTCATCATCTCGCATAAAAGAGCGGAAATATTAAAAAAAAATTCGGCAAACCTTCATCACGACTTCCTGTGGCCCGAGACTCCCGTCCGTCTCCACTTCAAAGTAGAACTTGTGCGGCTTCGCGTTGTAGTCGAACGGCTCGTCGTCGCGGGGCGCTTCTTCTTCGTCTGCGTTTGCGCCCAATGGCCATTCCTTTTTGATGTCGGTTTCGTACCAGTATGTGGTGTGGCGCAATCGGTTGTGGGGGTCATATTCGAAGGAGACAGCGGAGCACGGAGACCACTTTGCGTGTTCCTTTGCGATGCCCTGGAACACGCCGAGTTACACAATATCCTTGTAGTAGTAGGCGAAAGGTTACCTTCTTGGCAATACAACGCACCCTGAGCTCTTGACCCTTGCGAATCTTACATATCAAAACTGGCTGAGCAGAGGGATCATCTGAGTTCGCACAGAATGCGAACAAAGTTCAGTAAGGAGTGGGAAGGGGGGTTGTGAAGTCTGGAACGACGCACTCTTCCCCACGGGATGACCGAAAGTCTCTGAACGCCTCGCAATCTCCTCTCCGTCATCTACCTCCTCCCTCCAACCGTATCCTCCACGGGCCACAACCTCCAAATGATTACTAGTGATGTCCATCGTCCGGTTTTCGTTACAGGCCACGCTCAAAATCAGTTCTATTGAGCAGTTTTGGCACGATTCCAGGCAGGTGCAATCCTGCAGGGCGGGATGAGAACACGGGGTCGATCCGAGAAATAGCGCGGTACGCACCCTACTATACCGGATGGCTTCGTCGCAATTGGCGCTAACCAGGGGGATCATCCCTAGCCTGTGAGCGATGAACTCATCAGGAAGGACGGTGGTGTTGGTCTCAAACTCCACCATGTCTATGGCTACAGAATCCAAGATGGGAACAGCTGCGATTCCTGGAATGAACTCGAACGTACCGACGGTGGGAATGTCTGCCATCATGACCCTCCGAAGAGAATTGGCAAACCTGGGAACTATGGTAGGTGCGGACAGGGAGACGCAGGCAGGGGGACCTACGAAAGATCAACATTTTCAAGGACAAAATTCACGCGATCTTTTTTAAGCTCTCGAATACGGACGTTGGGCTCTAAAAGGTCGTTGACTTGCATTTGAGACTTTACGACGAAGGACGGCGCTGAGCAGCGGCAACAGTGGCCTTCACGTGATCGGTCGTGACTTCATGTTATGGCTTATGTAATTCGATTATGCACTCTGTTTGTACAAGTTTGCTACGGAATTTATTTATGCAAAACCAAATCCTTCACCACCTTCATTGATCGCGAGTAACAACTGCTGTCGGAGCATTTCATAAGACGAGTATTGCGGAAGATCAATTTGATTGAAACCTAGCAGAATGGCATTAGTCTCACTCCTAGTCATCAGAATGCCTCATAAGTGAATACAACATACAAGTATGAGCCTGAGGAAGTCGATCGGGGTCGCCGTATGCTCTATGGATAGAAAAGCGCTGGGTGCCTTGTACACCCTGTAAATCGTTGAACCCGCCAAGAGGTACTCGAGATGTGCCAGTGGCGAAACTGAGCACCTTTGCGCGCTCGTCGCGATTGAAAGACTTCAGCGCACGCCACCACCAGACAATAACAGGATCTGAGCTCGTATACCCGTTGTATTCCGTCGCGGAGCGCCACTCGTCAACGTCGATGTCGGGTGTACCGGATATTAATAACTCGAGCTCCTTCTCGTTGAACTGATAGGAGTTGCATTAGGTGCTTGGAAGTGATAGGAAGTAATAATCAACATACGATAGCGATGAGATCTTTTGGAATAATCTCGTAGAAGCCAGAGAGTAAGTTCTCGAGTTGATCTTTGATAGAGGTGTACAGCCGATACTGAGCCGACAACTGCACAAACTCCCGCGTGTTCTCAAGTGTCACGGGTATCGTCTCCCCATTTTCCTTTAGTGAAACAATTTTGGTAACGCCAAACTGTACGGGATATCGTTGGCACTGAGAACGCAAGTTGTCAAAACTCAACGTACCTCGTCTCCCTCAACGCTGAAGGTAAGGTCCAGTGGGCTCGGGTCATTCTCCAGAATCCAGCACAGGGAGTTGTAATACTCGGGATCAATCCACTCCACATCCCGGTAATCGACGGGCTTGCCGAGGATCTGTCGATATAAGCTCCGGGCAAAGTAAGCATCGAGGAGGCGTCCGTCGTAGATAGCTTTTCCGATCACACGACCCACAAACTTGAAAAATGATAGGTGTTCTGGATTGACCCATGACGCCTTGTTAGGTTGGTATGTGAGACGATCGGCCGCACATGGCTGGAACAGAGCATTGTTGGGATCGAACATCTGTCGCGCAAGGATCTGGAACCATTCCCGCGTAACACCCCCGGCATCCACGCCCTCCTCGTCGTAGAATCGTACGCTAAGTTTGCCGTACTTGATTTGCTCTCCCGTCTTTCGTTGGAGCGACTGGAAACTGTCCTCAAAGACGCGTTGGCGACGTACATTGAGTTGTAGAGTCCCATGGTGTTCGCGGGAGTGAGGGCGCTTGTGCAATTGCTGGTTGAAGTAGTTCCGCTTGTTGTCGAAGTCCAACACACGGGCGTTGTTGACAAGCAGCGAGAACGAGCCACTCATCAACGATGGATTGTTCCGGACCATGACATTGAGGACCTTGCGATGGGCGTCCGTGAAGCTCACAAAGAGATCCTCCATTGTTTCCCGTGGTGAAGTCGGTGACCGTGGCGATGCCGAGGCGCGTAGCATTCGGCTTGAACCTGCTGATATGGAGGCGGAACCCACATATTTGCAGACCACCATGAGTGCTTCTATGAGAGGAAGGAGCACCGTTGCGATATGCTCGATCTCGGATCGTTGCTCGATGATGGACAAGCAATCTCCTAGTCTGCGCCACAAGGGTGTGAAGCGGAAGGACTCGTATATCCCTTGAATCTTTTCCAAGTCTGCGCTGGGTTGCGGTTCTGGGGACGTCTTTGCTTTGGGTGAGAACATGTAATCGATGGTCTTCAACACACGAAGGAGTTTGGCTTGGTCGGAGGCAGGAGAAGAGAACCTGGACGCAACGGACGAGGTAAATACATCGTCGCCTGAACCCTGGAGCGAGTTGGCCAGCTCATCGAGGTCGTGGTATAGGCTCTGTCCAAATTCCTGTGCTTTACTGCGAAGTTCCTGTGCAACAACGTCGCGAGCATCCGGGATGAATGATAGGTGCTGGATGAGGGAGAGCGTGTGGTGGAAAGGCTTCGCGCCGCAGTCGCCCACGGTCAGTATATTAACAATGGATCTCAGCGCGCTGGCGGGAATTTGGGGAGGGTTAATGAGTGGAGTCTTTTCCTCTACTGTATCTTGTCGGGCAGTTTCCTTTTGGCTCTCTTGAGACGGGTTAGCTGTTGAGGCTATGATAATTAGTGTATGTTCCTTATGCTATTTGAGAGTTCAACTTACTTGGAGCAGCGGGAGTATTTGGCTCAGCTTGCGAAGAACGAGGGCCAGAAGACGCTTCCTCAGATGGCTGTGCAGGTGGACTTGCTGGCACGGTGGAGCTCTCAGGCTTTTGAGGGACTTTCAGGCCCGCAAGTGGACGTGTTACGGTGTCGAGAAGGCTAACGACCAGTTCAAGGACAGATGGTGTCTTTAACAACGGTTGTCGATCGAGGAGGGAGAGCAGGAGGACTATGGGACATTGAGTTTGTGCTGCTTGTTTCTCCTTACCCTTGCCCTTCTTGGAAGTGTGTCTGCGAAGCCCGACGGCCATCTCTTGTTCTGTGAGGAAGAAAAGTGAGGAAGCCTCATTCGATGTAACGATGTAGCTTAGGGCCTCGAGGCAGCGCTGGGCGATAAGATCGGGGACAACTTCGCTCGGTGGGTGGTGTGCAGAAAGAGAGCTTAGGTATTCTGGCCCTGTCTTCTGTTTGCCAGCGGGACGATGTACTTGCGTGGGACCTTTAGAATTCCTGATCGTCATCTGCGTAAAGCTTCTGTCGATAGCTGCGAGGTCTCCCGTTCCCTCTTGCAAGATGTTGAGGAGGAAGTTGAACAACTCGGCACGGGTCTTCGAATTTTCACACAGGTTGACCAATGTTTTGTATAAGATGTTCTTTCTCGAGATTTGTGGGAAGAAGAGTAATCGGACCAAGACGGCTACACCACTCTTATCGAGAAGCTGTATCGCATCGCGGGGAGCTTGAGGCTTTCGGGTGATTGCGGCAGTATTAACTGCCTCTGTTCGGGATCCTGTGATACGAGGGGGTTGGCGTGGGGCTCTCTCACGGAATGCTCCTGCTTCGGCGATGATATGCGAGGGGAGAGTCTGAATGAAACCTTCGTCTTGATCCATAAGAACGTCTTGTCTGAGTTGGGGATCAAGACTGGCGATGAAGCTGGCAGGATCCATCTCAACTGGCGCAGGCGCAGCACCAGCTGATGAAGCGGCAGCTCTCTCTTCCGCACGTCGGCGGGCCTGTTCGATTCGCTCTTGGTGTAAAATCTCGGCCCGAATTTCGGGCGGCAGAGCATCGAGGAATTCGGCGCTGATCTGGGAGTCCGCGGGACGTTCCATTCGTGCGGCTTGCTGATCTCGTATATGCTGATTAACAACCTCCTCTCGCATGTCGTCGGGCAGAGCTTCGAGGAAAGTAGGATCAATCCCGGTGTCTGTGATATCAACAGGGCTACCATGGATCACGACGGTGATACGCTCCGGCCTGCTCGCTGGACCTGCTTCCCCAGATCCCTCTTGAGAAGTCATGGTATCCGGAACTCCAGCATCATCATCACCATCGTCATCGTCATCATCGTCGTCATCTATGGCGTCTTGTTCATCCGCCGAGAGGGATTCGGCAGTTGCATCAAGCATTTCTGTGTCTGCTTCTGTTGTAACTGGTGGAGCGGGCTCAGACGGAAGGGGATCGGCCACAGCCTCGGCTGCTGGAGGTGAAGCAGGAGCAGGACTTGCTGCTGCTTGGCTGGAAGATTCAGTTGCCTTTTTTGCTGCCTCATCCGCTTGTGCAGCGGCCTCTCTTCTTTGTGCCTCCTCCTTCTCTGCGGCTTCCTTTGCCTCTTTGGACACTCTGGCCTTCTCGATAGCGGCAGGGAGGAGCGCAAGTATGACATGGTTACCCAGTTTTGCAAAGCGATCTGAGGTAAACTTCCCATGTATTACTTTGGCCTCTTCGTTCCATCGTTGCATAGTGGGTAAAGGATCGAAATCGCGGCTTTCGGGTCGGAGTGGGACTGAACGCGGGGGCTGATCGATGCGCAGGGAGGCAACACCACCCCTACGTGGGAGCAAGCCGCGATCAAGATTGACGAGGGTTCCAGGAGGTACGTCCAGGCGAATGGTATCAGTCACACCACCACCTCTTGGATTGACGATGTGCTGGAAAAGCTGAACTGCGCCACCGCCAATGATATCCTCAATGGCCTGGAGGAGATCCTGGTGGCCACCAGCAGCCAAGATACGTTGCGAGCGGCGCACGGCACGACCAAGATCCGGCATATGGCGTCCTGAACTCCCAGTGGCTTCTAAGAGGAGAGGGTGAGTGGTCGCGTCTGCAGAGCCAGCAGTACCCCGGTTACGACCGAAAATTCCGATATCGTCATCTGCACCAAAATTAGTTACTTCTTGAAGCAATCGTGAATTCGGCTAACCGTCAACACGACCTCTACGAGCCCGTGAACCATCAGAAATGATGAAACCGCCATCATGGGCCTCGATAAATCCGGGAAAGCCATCTGCGATAGGTCCATCGAATCCTAGAACATCCCCAATACTTGGGCCGTCGTCCTGTGGGTCGAAACCCAGCTCGCCCTCGAGCCTGACTTGCGTGTCAGGGATAAGTGGAGAATAAGAAACACAGTGCGTACTCTTCGTCTGACTCCAGATCGGCTTCTGCTTCTTCAGTGTCATGATGATAAATTGGGACTAAACGCATTTAGCTGAAGTGCGACCTAGATCATAGGATAGTTGCTCACCGGCAATTTCTTCGTCGCCTTCGTCGCCATCAACGTCTGGGGCGCCATCCTCAATGCCAACACCCTAAGTCCTATCGTGTGAACGACTTAAATCGAAAACAAGACATCTCCATACCTCCCACACGCCATCCACGTCAACATCAGGGTCGACCTGGCCATCGACTTCGGGAGCTCTGTTTTCCTCGTCTTCCTCTAGTAGATCTTCGTCGTCATCATCGTCATGCCAGTCTTCTTCAGAATCTCCGTCTTCATCATCTGGATCTTCCGGCTCGTCGTCCTCTTCGGTCGCCGACGTGCCTTCACTACCTCCGGTCTCTTCGCCAAAGTCCATTTCAACATCCTCCTCTTCGTCACCGTGCTCGGCGTCAATGATATCTTCTGCAGCAAACTGCTCTTCCATATCCTGTGAATGGGACGTTAACCTCATAGCCATTATTTTCAATGACGTGTACCAACCCCTCCAAACCTGCATACGATCGGGTAAAGTGAGTGCTGATCACGGATCCATGCAGCTATACGCTTACATTCCCAGAGAAGAATTGCGATAGAGGTCCGGAGTCACTTCACGAGCAGTATCTTGACCATCCTCCATGTCGTCTTCATCGGGGAGGCTCTCCTGGTCCATCTCGTCTTTTGACGCCTCGGAACCCTTCACTCTATCTGACGCGCGGTTCATCTTGATAGCGATCTTGGACCTACAAGATATTTTAGGTGCATACAATTTGGCTTCGCCAAACTAAAAACTCACAGGAGCTCGAGAGGTTTCAGCATCGCTGCCACAACTACGCGAACGTTGGGGTAGTTCAAATCCACTTCTGCCAGAGCGTTAGTCAGAGTCGAGACGAAGTTCTTCTCCAGCATGATCTTCGCAATGTGAGTAGGCGCTTCTTCATGAGGTTTACGAAGTCCTGGGTTGAATCGAACCGTCAGGAGGCGATAGCAAAGATCGGCCAGAGCGAGAAGCCGGCCATAACGAGCGTCCAGAGATTCGGACTGCGATGGATCTTTGATGGCGCGGCTGACGGCCTCTAAGACGGTTTTTCGAACCGTGACTAACTCCGGCGACACATCTTTGATGGGCTGAGAGGAGGAAGTGTCCACGCATAGCGCTACAATCAAGGACATCGCCCAATTGCAGAGAGGGACATTATTCCGAGTATCGTTGCCGGGCTCAGGGTCGATGGTACGGAAAGAAACGAGGTCCGATAATACGAAGTTCAGCGCAGCTAGACGTCCCTTGGCAGTGTCTTTAGAAGGGGTAACAGGTCGCTTGGATGGAGAGTACGACAGAAACGCGGTTTTGCATGCGTCATATGAGAACATCAGTTCCGTGAGAGATTGCATCAGGAATCCAGAATAGTAGTGATCCGGTTTGGGGTCTTGAACTTCACTTGGTGAGGTCCTTTCTGGTTGGGCCGGTTGCTTTGAACTGCCCTCAGTAGATGAATCAGGTGGTAATGTAGACTCGGGGTTTGGCACTCCCTCCAATGGCCGGGGATTTGTCCTCGCGGACTCCATTAGTTCGCCTACGAGGAAATGAACAACGGCTTCGAAATACTCGGGCGGAGACGGTAGCGTGTGGGCCGTGACTTCGGGCTGAGCGCCTGTATGAGTTTTAGCGTCTTTTCCTGATTCTCCTTGTGATGTGCCGCCCTCCTGGCTGTCCTGATCTTTGGGAATAATTTGACTGAGATAGGCGAAAGGTCGCTCAAGCTGGGCGAGAGACTTTGTGACCTCAATGAACGCTTTAGGATCACGAAGGGCCATCGCATTGCAGGCGCGAACATAGCCGGTTGCATCTACCGTCCGAGTGCGTGGGTGTGAGAGGAAGCGTTGAATCTCCTCACGCATAATAAGTCGCAATACCGCGGGATCTTCTACGATGTGACGTAGAATGATGGAAATGTACGATTGGCTGCCTGCCACACCTCCCGAGGATGACTTGAGGCTTTTGAACAGTAGTGAGACTCCATCGTCCTTCACAAATTGCATCGCCAGGTCGTGGTCGCGGGTCATGAATACGAGAAGACGTAAGGAAGCCAGCAACTCGTCTCGAGGAAGACCAGGCAAAGAAAGTAGGCGCAGGGAAAAGCCAAATAATACGCTCCTTGCCTCAACGTGTGGTGGACCCGTTAAGACCTCCGGAGTGACAATGTCTTCGCCTTCTTTTGGTACAGTGATGGTACGCGGATCTTCCGATAAACTCAACAGGGCTTCAGCGACCAGCATAAGAGCTGCGAGCCACTTGGGAATGGTTGGTTGACTTTCCCCTGCATCTAAGTCAATCGAAAGAAGAAGAGTCAATACAACCTCCATAAAGGATTGTTCATCACCCATAACGATGGCTGCAAAGGACGCAGGTGCTTCATTCAGGACCAGTGCGAGCAAACGACATCGAACGGCAAGCTGCTGCTCTCGGCCATCTTGGGGACTTGCGGCAAACGAGGGGATATCATCGATGAGGAGACGAACTGATGAGCGCTGGTAGCCGTCGTCGCGACCGACGAAAGCGTTGTGGACATCGAAGATAAGATCTGGGTGCTCATCGACAAGACGGAGCGCGAGACGCCCAACTTCCGATTTCAGTGGCTCTCTCAACGAGTTTAGCTCGCTGCGCCATTCATCAGCACTCTTCCCGGGAGGCCTGGTGTCGGGTTCAACCGGCGGTGGCTCGTCGAGGCTCGGCGAAGGCACGTCACCCTGCATTGGCGTTGGACCAGACGACGAGGCCTCTGCGGCCTCTGCGGCCGTTGGGGGTGTCTCCTCTGTTGCTTCATCACTTCCCCCGGGCTCTGGAGGTTGAGGGATTGCAGGCTCGGGGTCATTCTGGAACCGGAATGGGTTGGTCAATAACAACTCGGTGGCTGCATTGACATTGTTATGTGTTCGTATGAGCGCACGCTCAGCTCCAGAGCGCGAGAATCCCATGTCGGTCAGCTGTCGAACGCGATTTTCGTCTGGGACAGTAGCGCGGAAGAGGGAGGGTCCTCCCATGGCAAGAGAACTGGGACCCGGAACTGTATGGGGGGAAGTATCAGGTGGACTTTCTTCCCCTTCTCCGTTCAGAATTTCCAGAACGACCTGTACCACAGACTTGATCAAACTTTGCGGAGACGAAACCAGCCAAGGTGCCTCCCAGAGATCTTGAATGACAGGCAGCACGGAGACCCTAATTTTAACTAAGAAGTTATGGGGCTCGAAATAATCAGGGTCCGTGTCCTTCTTGTCACGTGTCAGGAGAAGAATCGTTTGGCTGGACTCGAATATGGGTTTCGACGAAGTTAATGAATGGAGAAGATGTAAGGCGACTTTGAGCCCGCCGTATGCCTGACCCAGGGCTTGGTTGGCAATTTCGGTACGATCCTCGGCTTTTGTCTCAGAGTGCTCAACAATGGTGTGCATGAAGCTGCGGCAGATTGATACGATTAACTCGAGACCTCCCTTGCGGCAAAAAGAGTCGAATAACACAGTGTGCAGTGTGTTTTGGGCGGTCCGCTCTTCGTCGGGTATCACTAATTGGTAAAACAACGAGTGTGGGACATGGCTTACCGTCAACCATCAGGGTTGTTACAAGACCGAGTAATGAGGTGTAGCAGGAGCTTATTGACAAGGATTCCATAGGATCCTCTGCTGAAACTCAGCCTCTAAATATAGAGGAAACCCGCGTTACTCACCGGATCGTATGGGTTCCAGGTGCTTGAGCAATACGTCAGCGACACTGGATGCTGAGTCAAGGATTTGTTGTTTCTGCGCTGCGTCTGGGTTGCGACGAGTCGAGAACAACTTGACAATCGCTGTGAGAAAATTGCGAATTAGGTACGTCGGTAAACTCTGAGGGAAAAATTGCATTACATTGGAAGAACGGCGATAAGGCCCCTGGAATCTGGTTGGCAAGATGTCTAAATGCCTTAGCATTTTCTTCCCGCGGGTCGCTTTCACGGGGGCCGTCTTGCCCAGGGACTTCCGTTGGTGTGACTGCCGTAGACGAGGTATTGGCGCCATTAGCGGCAACGGTAGGCTCGCTTGATGATGGTCGACCAGGAGGGGATTGTAAGGATGATAATATGGCGCTCCCTTCGGGCTCGGACTCCTTCTCAGGTACTTGAGCCTTCAAAAGTACGTTCTCCCATATGCAGGCCCTGTGAAGAACGCCGAGATCAGGCAGGATTTCTGAGGCGCCCGTACCCATAAGAGTCTGGAGGAGGCCACCAGCGGAACGGCCGTGGGCGTATCCCGCAGTAGCGTAGATGTCCGAGAGGAGTATCACCCGGACCAGTAATGTGATGAGAGTGCGGAAGGTTCGATTGGCCTCAGCGTGGGATTGACCTAAAGGAATTGGTTAGATAAATACCATATAAACCAGCGTGTGTAGTGAAGTACCTGCTAGGTCAAGTAGCTCGATGCATTTCGAATTCCTGCTCGACGAGCCCCAGAATGCGGATGTTTCTTGTAATGATTCTTTCACCCAGCCGGTCAGGGAATTCATAGTTGCGTTGGGTGCTGCATCAAACATGGTACGGATGACCTGAACCAAAGAGTCTGATGCGACACTGCCGCCAAAATCATACGGTATGCAAGGAAGCGCAGTGAGTCGACCCAACAAGAGGAGGCCATCCGAGTTTGAGATGAAGTCCTTGCAATGGGAGGTGTGCTGGAAAAGTCCCTCCAAGAACTTCAAAGCCAGAAATTCAGCTCATGGGGTCACGGTAAGATCAGGAACTTAATCACCCTGCATATCACGTCAAGATATGAGACAATGATGTTCTCATGCGACCTCCCAGTGGCACTTTCATCCAATATGTCGTCTGTGAGAGAGACCATCAAAGCATTAGCCCTACCTGTAGACTCGGAGGCGGCTTCGTCACTGGGAGCGGTGTCGGAGGATCGCATGAGAACGTCTTCGTCAGCAGGCGCCTGGATTGTGGACGCCGTGGTCCGCACAAGACCATACCAGGACTCCGTACTCTCTGGCGGGGTGAACGTATTCCCAAGATCCTCAATCTTGCTCAGCGTCGACTTGATCGCCTCGAAGACTGCAGGCTTCAATGAAGGGTGGTGGCGAATGAGCTCGTCAACAGCTGATCCGATAAGGACAGCGTTCTCTTTGTCCTGAAGGACGCGTTGATGTCGCTCTGATGTGAAAATTGAAAATAAGCCCGGGATGATAGTGGGTCGTGCAGTGAGCTGGTCTTGGCCAGCTTGATTAAGACATAAGGCCCCAATAGCGTTGGGGATGGCTTGGATTACCTGGATAAGTGTCAACCTTGCCTGATTGGGGGATGTGTCGTTCGCATACCTCAATGACAGGTTCTAACCCAGCCTCAACAGCCCTATAGAACGCTTCTGGGACGCCAGCTTCTTGTATAACTGTTAAGGACGTCGGCTCATTGTGCACAAAAGTGGCCAAGATATTGATGGCTAATAGATGCTCGATCAACGAACGTCACATGAACAGTGCCATGATCGTACCAATCGGGAGGACATTAGGACCGAAGAGACTACGGTGCTCGATTATCTTCTTGACAGATTTCAGCAGCGAAGAATCAATGAGGCCGCGAAGGCCCTCAGCAGTTCCGGATGATTGCATCATGCGGTGCATGGAGCGTAAAATGTGCTTCAATGCCGCAGCTCGTATGACCGGTAATTGACCTTATTTTGTTTATATACCCTTGCAGTGCTATTGTAAGAGGTGGGGCTCACCATACGATCTGGGAATATCATTTGTATGTTCTTGCTGACCGAGTGTCCTGATGTCCTCATCCACTTCATACTACGACCATGTCAACACGGAGAGTACAAGGAACTGAAAGAGTGAGAGTGACCTACTTCAATGCGGTCAACGAGGACCTCGACTCCGCGATTGTTACAGAACAGCTGAAATGCATTGCCGAAGCTGTAGAGGACGTTATCCACAAGCTGCATGGTTTTCGACACCACTGGGAGACGTTGCGGCAGACGATTCTCAATGATTTGGATGAGAAGGGGGATGAGACCGGCGCCGACTACCATATTTCCACCAGCAGCATGTGACGCGAGGAAAATCACAAAGGATAAAAGAGCCTCGACAAAGGAATGGGGGAGGGTTGACTCAATGGTGGCGACCTCGGCCACGGTCTTGCGGAGTAGCGCCATCAATGTGCCATGGTTCACGCCTGCATTGACAGCGGCCAAAACGTCCTGCACCTTGGTGCGGTACCTTGCCATGGCATCCAATGTAGCCACTGCAGCAGTTTGGACCGAAATTGGGACGTTCCTGTCGAGGGCAAGTAATTCGGCCACGTGTGGGATAAGATCAGGCTCGTATAAGAAGAGGGCAGAGGCCGTCTGCGCTTCCGGGTGCGTGTGCACGAATATGGCAGTTGCTAAGAGGCGGGCGATGACGAGCTTCTCACGGTCTTCCTCTCTACCTGGGAGGAGCGCCTGGGCAGCACGAATGCGACACATGAGCTCAAACCTCTCATCTTCTGGTACATTGTAAGTATCAATGCAATCTGCGAGGATATCCATAGTCCCCTTCGAGCTAAGTGTTTGAGTGTCGAAATATAAAGTGGTGGCCCCAGCGGCCTGGGAAGATGATGCGGTTGAAACAGGTGCTAAGGGACGTTGAGATGTTTGAGAGCTTTCAGGAAGATCGACTTCCATCTCATTGGTCCGGTCTCTGGATTGCTTGGCCTTGCCGGTGTTATAAAATTTGAATTGCACTTCTCTGGCCTCAATTGGAAGCGCTTCAAGCACTGGCTTGCCCTGATCTGTTACCAGGTCGACAAGGCTAACATCATATTCGCGTAGATTTGACCAGCGCTTGCCCAAAGATTGAAGACGATGTGTGGAGATGCTCAAAGCACGCGTGACAGCAGGTTGGGCTGAATACTGCTGAGCGGGACGTAACAAGAGGTTCAATGCGAGTACAAGGATGTCGAGATCGGATGTGGACAAAAGACTATTGATGCGCTAGAGGACGGTTAACACAGACCGACCGAGGGTAATAGAACAGTACGAATGAATGCGCACGTCGTAGGAAGCATAAGTCTTTCGATTGGTGGAGTTCTCCAACAGCAGGCGCTCGAAGCGCAAGATTTCGGAAACGGTCTTCTTCGTCATAGGTGTGAAGACATTGACTTGAAGCTTGTCAATATCATAGTCTTGGATAACTTCCTCCAAGATGGCATCAAACTTGTTCAATACTTTGATCCAAGCATTCAGGTCGGATCGTGGCCACTTCCAGGAGTCGATTTGCCCCAAAACTTCGTGCAGGTCTTCGTTGGGAGTATCTGAGAGTTTATTTATGAGCTCTGCCACCTGCGGGAGCTATAGACGCGCGCATAAAATAAAGATTAGCCGTCTGTGATCGGACATGAGCTGGTACTTGCTGGAGGCAGCGCCCGTTTTGATCTGTGAAGGATCTTCATTGGCTACAACCCCAGTTGGGAGTAAAAGATCGTAACGACAACTCGGGCAAGGTGGATGACCGTTAGAGTATGGGTGAGATGTGACCGCAAACAGAGGACCACTGTCCGAGATTTGAAGCCTTCCAGGGATGACGCGTAAGTCCCCCCTCGAACACATCCGGTAACTCTTTCTCGAGATCACGAGGAATTTGATCACGGGCTCTGGCCTCACGCGCGCCAACGCGGTGATTGTGATTATACGCGACGCGCCCCCTCTCACAGCAACATGGAAAGACCACGAAAGGTATCAAAAGAAACTGACAGGGATGGTTCCTCTAAACGGTCCTCAAAGTCGCGGGGATCATCGGAACAGGTGCACACTGAACCTCCCCGGCACTCCTGATGCGCGTTCTTCCACACTCACTTTCACTGCACTTTAGAAATTCAAGGATTCAAGTAAACGCAAGGTTAGGGAGTCGGATAGCGATGAAAGCCCAGCAGAGGCCCCACAATCTGCACCCAAAACAGTGAAAAAGGTATGCCAATGTGCTCGCATTTCTTGAGCAATCCGACGAATGCCACTTGCAGCCAAGGATTTCCTTACAGTCTGATGGTGGAAACGCCAATTCCGAGGACACTGGAGTAAAGGTGCAGAAGAACAGCGAAGGAGATAAGTACGTGGATCTAGGGAAGAAGAAGCGTGTCACCGTTCGAAGTTTCAAAGGTAAGTCACCTCTTTCTCGTACATACTTTATTGATTGCTTACATGTCAAAAAGGAATGACCTTAGTCGATATAAGGGAGTATTATGAGGCTGGCGGCGATGAGAAACCTGGGAAGAAGGGTATCTCGTTGACAGTCGATCAGGTGAGACTGATGACACAAGTGGCTTCAACAGCTGAGAGTTGTTCTGTACAGTGGAAAGCCCTCATGCAGGCATCAAGAACCATTAGCGATCTCCTATAGCGGACAGCTCGTTACGCACAAACTTAGGTACCATCATCATACCCCGAGATCAGCTCGAGTCTTCGTATCGATTGTTGAAACCTCTATGGTCTCTACATTAATTAATATGATACTTCTAGAGTATGTGGGGCCCCAGTCAACTCAATCCAGCGGCAGCTTTGTGAGCGCCCTCGAACCCTGTCCGCCATAAACCTCCGAACCATGCAGTAAACTTTCGACCTTGTGCCTGAATGTCCATATACCACTCCAACACAATCAGCCCGCAGTATAATCTCTCATACCTCCTGCGGAAAACTGAGGTAAAGAAAAGAAGGTGAATGCATTTAATCACGCACCACCAAGCAGTAAAGTATTCGGCTAATCTTCCAGGTGATAGAAGACCGCTGCAACTCATGCCATCAAGAATGGTTCGACGTTCATCCTCCCAGACTGCCGAGGTGCAGTATTTAGCCATAACAATGAAAACCCGAACCTAAGCACCAGACGTGAATAATTCGGCAGCACGCCTTGTAGGAACTTACTTTTGAGTGCGTCGTGGATAGCGCATGATCAAGACTTCTGTTGAGGAGGTTTGTCAAAGTAATCGCATGCCATAAACTTTAATGATACCGTGTAAGGTCGTTCAATTTGAAGACCATTAGCACCCTCCGAGGTACGTTCCGCAGGATGTCAAAGACAGATATAAGCAATCCCTCCTTTGTCATGACGGCGTCCCGCAACGCCTCTACCTCCTGTTCTGTTTGTGGCAATTGTTCTAACATGCTCGACGCACGCTTGAAAGTCGATCCACATTCCTTTTCTGGAGGTTGATCGTCTGGTACGTCGTCCATGGTCGCCCGTCCTGATAAACGGATTAGTTCACGCTTGTGGTGACGCCACGTTGCACATACCAGTTAATGCTGCCTCGAATATGGGGTACTAGAATGTGATGAGTTCACTGACGCAACGCGAACATAACACACGGACTTTGTCAGAGTCGACGTTTCCCACTAGCTGGGCATATTTTCGTCGATCGCTACTATTTTCTGGGCTGGCGGGTGCTATCAAAGCCAACCAGAGTTTACTGTAATTAATTCGAAGGGTCCTTTCCAGGTCAAAGTATAAACCATGATCAAGGAGGACGATTTCGAAATTGTAGGGTGATCGAGAAATGACAGGGCGTGGTCTGATTAAGAGGTTGCCTTGGTGCTGGAGATTAGGTGACGAAAAATAAAGATCTGCGGCAGTGCAATTACCTGGGTGAGGGTCCTACCAAATGGATCAGCCACAACACACGGTCTGACAACTCGATAAGCTCACGGCATGAAACCATCCATCGATATAAACCATTTGCGAGAAAATTCTCGACAGTTCCAGAGATACCTTGTTGCGGTCGATATTGTGGGCGGCAAGGTACCCAAGATCATCTACCCTTGCACCATCGATGAATTCCATGACGAGCACCCTCTTGGTCGCAGATATTACTTCAGGGATATACAAGGACGTATTGATACTTTCAAAGTTTTTCGCCGCTTTTCTCGCGTTTATGGCATCATTAGTGAAGTCCAGTTCCTTGGGAAGGTTTTCGCGCATCTCCTCCCCGAGCCATGTGAATTCAAACTCGGGGAACCATCGCTTTATCCAACCTACCAACGCGTCACGTCAGTTTGGGATTCAGTTTGAGATTCACTGACGGGAGTACCGAGCGTCAGCTCAACCATCTCCATATCGATCTCGCTAAACTCGAGTAAATGCGGATGTTGCAGCTGCGACGATCAGTGTCGATTCGCACAGAAAAAAAAAGCGTGTTGCCAGTGCAACCTACCTTGACCGCTGCAGTCTTCCCAGATTCTCGATGGTGTGCAATATGTACCTGAGCAAGACTGGCGACACCGATCGGCTCTGGGTTGAAGTAATCAAAGATTTCGGACAACGGTTGTCCCATCTCTGACAGGAATAGTGCATTGACATCTTCGTACGGCGTCGGCTCGCATTTGTCTTGCAAAGGACGCATTGTGCTCCTCCATTCCAACGGCAACACGACGCTGTCTTGGGAATGAAAACGACTGCCGTAGAAGGGTCCGAGGTTTGGAGTACTCACAGCGAAGCCATATGCTGCCCTATCTTTATAAACACCCCTTCGTAAATGACCTAGCCTCAATTCTCTTCTCCTCGGTATGCCGAATTATGGCGCGCTCACCTCCGTTTGCCAGCAACGCTCGAAGAACGCGCTTTGCGCTCCGCAAGTGACACTGAGAGTAGGCCTCGACCCGCTCTTCATCGGATGCGTACGTTCTAGCAAATGTGCGTTTATAATCGATCGCTCCGAATACGGCCGCCTCTGTGATACCACGTAGTACGCGCATGCGTCATCTCGGCAAACGCAGGAACATTCTCGACGAGAGTTTACTCACCGGCAACGCGAGAGCACCTTACAACAGCCAATACGGTATGCCTAAACGGCTGATAGTTTTCGTACGCCGTAAATCCGACCCCAACCCCGAACCCCAACGCAATTGAGTATGCTGCGAAGGAACGGGCGCCACCACCACCGGCCCCACCGCGGACAGGTGGAGGTGGTAGCTTTCCGGAACGACGGGGCAGCCACCGGGATAGATATCTGACATAAGAGTGCGAATGGACGAGACCAAGAGGAGGAGGGTGTGTGCGTCTCGCGCGGAGAGCTAGGGAGAGCATGAATCTGAGCCGAGCTGGCCGGACGTGTTGAGACCAAACGGCTGGCGATGAGATGATGCAAGCGCGGTGACCGGCCCGCCCCACATCGGTTCCGTTCCGGGTCCTTGTAACTTGTGCTACATTTACACTTGTGGTCCTTGTCTTGTCTCCATTTCTCCACAACCTCCGCGGGGAAAAAGGAAACTCTAACCCAAAACGGACTACTGTGTCCATGGTGATCGTGGGCTGATCATTTTCGTCGATTGCGCCGGATCAGAACTGGCCAAGATGAACACCCTCATTCCACACTCTCACACATTAGGCCAGATGAAGACGTTGTGCGCTATAAGTCCGCCTCGATTCATTTTCGTGATGTTCTAGAAAGATTCACCCCTTTCATAACCCTCGGTACATCGCACAATGAACTAGTCTAACAAGCTCGGGGGCTCTTTCTACATTTGGTCAAAGTGGAAAATACTTCCTAGCTACAATCTACATTCTTCCCTTGAATCCAACCTCAGCAGAGGCCCTTCCAAATGCCCAATCTGAGATCAGCACGCCGGCAATTGCTGTTCTGGGTGGGACTCGGAAAGGTGGTTCGATGTCATCGTGTGTAACAAGAACGGGTGTATCTCGAGTTTGACTATCACGGACAGCAGCACCTCCACCAAGAGGGTCGTCGACAGACGCCGCAACTTTGGCTCCCTCGTCGATACTCGCCATCTGCTTATAGTCGCTTCTTGTGAAATCGGTGCCTTTTTCGTGTTGAAGTACGGCAAGAACCTCATCCCGAGTGTACCACCTCGCATCTAGAAATAGATTGAGCTAGGGCGAATCAGGCATCCGTGGACCTTGTATGCGAACCTTCAAGCTCCTTGTCGAGATCTACCCTGATAGGTTCTAAGGGATCTCCGATCGCATAAAAACCAACCATGAGATTGGCAGGATAAGGCTGGCTGGGTGTGAGTCATAGATCTGGTGAGCAGATAGTGAGCGAACCCATGGCTGTCCTGAGTGATATTTCACGTTTCGGACACGGATCCCAGCTTCCTCCCAGACCTCGCGTTTGACGGCATCTTCGAACGATTCTCCTGGTTCTATGAAGCCTGCCAGGGTGGAGTAAGACATCGCTGGGAACTGTTTCTAATTTCCAGAAGATCAGGGAAACATTGTGATAGTCACGGGATATACGACTCACTTTTCGTCCAAGGAGAATCTTATCTTGTGACTCGTTCAGTACTGCCACGATGACAACTGCGTCGGTTCGTGGATGGGTGATGTTGTGCAGTCCTTTCCTAGATAGGGCAAAGTTGGAGAGAGCCTGAACGCAAAGAGAGAGACACGGACCGCGTGGGACAAGGCCTCCTACCAGTATTATCAGACGACGACAAGAGGCTCGTACATGACAGCTTCCACCCTCCCCAAACAGAATACACAGGTGAGCCACAGGAAGCACAGAACTGAATAGAGTGGCGGATGAGCGGTGGAACACGACGAAGCGAAGTCGGCCGCCTCGTACTTTGTTCCGGAAGTTCCAATCTATCGTGCTCCTTGCCTCCGCAAATACACTCGCATCGAATTCGCTCATCCCGCGTGTCACGGCTCGGGGGTCGGCGAATGACAAGTCAAACCCATCTGTACGGGCGACTGAGGTCTGCACCAGACGATCCAACCCCGTCTGGTCAACGTCGCTGACGTCGATTGAAAAAAAAGGCATGCCAACGAGCGCCTTTGCAAGCTCTTCAGGGGGAGTGGCCGGGTTATATTCATTGGCCTGTTGCGGTTCTTTCAAGCCCAGGAAGACAATTGGTGCGCCTCTGAACCTGGCAGCTTCAAGAATTGGCAGATCGACGACTGGAATCGGGCCCTCTGTCGGCCCTTGCCCCAAGTATGGCTTCGCCCCCAAGAGGTGTTCGACCTCGACGGTAGTTAACAACGCCAGCCGAGTTTCTCTCGCCCGCGAAGCTATCAGAGGTTTTCCATCGTGAAACGCGACCCATCGAGTCGACGTCGAACCAAGAAGTGAATTGAGGAATATAGAAGACGTCCGCAACCACGATAGGCGGTTCAGCGGAGATCCGCTCAGGAAGTTAATGTGACTGGCAGCGGGGAGTCACGGAAGAAGAATCAGAGAGAATACAAGGGATACCGGAATTGGCGTGTCGACTTACGCTTCGCTCATTTGATAAGGGTGAAAAGACACAAGGGAGACAATAACCTGTATTTGAGACTGGACAACCCACAACCTACTGGTAGATCGGTGTGATTGACTCGGCCGGTGTGCGCATCCGAGGCTGTCCGATGATACAGTCGCCGAGGAGCCCCCGACGGCGGATCAACTAGGAAGTTGTCGCGGCCCGGTGGGGAAAACAAACTTACTCGGAGCAGGCGCGCAACTTAGGTATGCACCAGCCCCACGTTGTCCCGCACAGCACATCCGAGCAGTGCTCCAGGCCGTTCGTACGTGCTTCTGAGACAGTTGGTATCACGGTTGGGTACTTCAAGTTGAATTTTGGCTGGCAACCTGCCGACCTGTCACGGGATTACTTTTTTCAGTTCCTGCCGCCCCGGAGAGCTGAACGCCGCGAATGTGATTTAGCCAACGGTGTCTATAACTTGGAACGCTTAGATCCCCGTCCCTGTGGGCTAGAGCAACTTTTTGGGATTTTGCGTGACCTGGACAATGTAGCCGGATATGGAGGGGGAGGCGTCTGCTCGGTCGATGGTGGTGAGGGGGGTGCCTTCCATTTTGCGTTACGCACACGGGTGCCTATCCGGTGGGTCGTTACCTCACAGATCCTTAGGGGGGATAGCGTCGAGCCAACCAATCCGCTGCTCCGAGCCGTTCTGTAGGGTTTCAACTTGTGACTGCGGCATGCAAAACCCGTGGATGCCATGGTTTCAGTTCAGATCTTGTTTCACGCATTGTCATGTCATAAATATTCAGCCTCATTGCGCTCACCGCCTCGTTCTTCTATCATGCGTTTTACTTTTGGATGCACATCGGTAAGTGAGAGAAATTCCCTTGACATTTCCTTCTTTGATTTTTCCCTCCCTTTCAACCTTCCTCTTATGGCAGAAAACGGACAATTCACCCTTCGCTCTTATACGGTACCATAAATTCCCTTGATCTGTGCGTGACATCGTTTCGATGAGACATGACCCATTTGCCTCAATTCCGAGATGTTCTTCTTATAAGCAGACCGAAACGAAGCCCTGTACGCTGAGCATCTCTAATGATCCTGCATGACATGGTAAGCCGACCCTTCCGTGTCCGTTTCGCTCTCGCCAACTCACACACACCCCTTGCCATAGATGGCCTTCGAACCCCCACCACCCCCGCAGAACAAGAAGGCCACCCAATCGACCTGGCGAGGTCGAGAATCCCAACCACCACCCGACTACACACCAGCACGGGCTATCGCCGATGCTTGGATAATGGAGACGAAAGAAAACCAAGATAGATGGAGGGAGGCAGATGCCAAGTTGAAGGACCAGTTCAACCGCCCAAATCGACAAGTTCCGTTAGGGAGGAAAGCCAAGATGTAGGCTGTGATACCCAACCAGCCATCGCTGGGTCGTTCAGTTTTTCCGCGGGTCTGAGAGCCGTGGGGTTATCTTATCTTATCTACACCTTCGCCGTGTATGTAAAATTCGCGTTCACCCGTCACGATTGGTTAGTTGCACCTTGACCACGTCGTCATTCCTCCTCTTGAACAACATGTCTCAAACGGTCAAAGACCTTACCGCGGGGACTGCTGGGGGGATTGCGCAGGTCAAACCCTCTGTTGTAGTTCGAAAATATTTTTATCGTTAAAAATTTGTTTCTCCAACCCCAGGTTTTGGTCGGCCAGCCGTTTGACATCGTCAAAGTGGTACGTCACCTACGAAGCAAAATGCTCCAGCGCCTTACCTTGTCCGCGTAGCGTATGCAAACGTCGGCAAAAGGGACGTACAGAGGCATGCTTGATTGTGCAGGTGGTATTCTAAAGAACGAGGGCCCTCTCGCTTTCTACAAGGTTGATTTCGCGTTCGTCTAGCCACACAAATTTCTAACCATATGTGAACCAGGGTACTCTGAGTCCACTCTTAGGTATTGGGCTCTGCGTTTCTATACAATTTGGCGTTCTCGAGTATACCAAACGTTATTTCACGTCACGCAATACCCGAGCAGGACAAGATGCACTGCTAGGCTCTTCACAGCTTCTAGTTGCAGGATCTTTAGCGGGGCTAGGTAATGGCTTTGTCTCTGGTCCGGTGGAACATATCCGGATACGTGCGTCCTTCCCTGTTCGCGGTTTACGTTTTACACAAGCTTCCGAGTTCAGGGATGCAAACACAGTCGAATACGAATCCCGTCTATCGCGGCCCGTTCGACGCCGTCAAGAAGATAGCTTCCAAGTACGGTATCCGGGGTATTTATAAAGGTCAAGGCGTCACTTTCCTACGCGAGGCAATGGGTT
>Ga0307512_10001728_pt1 | contig 29795 bp, 20 predicted proteins | sample 14_EM_MG_FD_200267 | JGI IMG/M metagenome (GOLD analysis project Ga0307512, IMG submission 200267) | Populus trichocarpa ectomycorrhiza microbial communities from riparian zone in the Pacific Northwest, United States - 14_EM | ecosystem: Host-associated > Plants > Roots > Unclassified | place... | reverse complement strand
AAAGCCGATGTCAACGCTGCTGCTAGTAAATACGGTAAGACGGCACTCCAGGCAGCGGCAGAAGGCGGTCATCTGGCCGTGGTCGAGCGACTCCTCCAAGCGAAAGCCGATGTCAACGCTGCTGCTGCTAGCGAATTTGGCAGGACGACACTACAGGCAGCGGCAGAAGGCGGCCATCTGGCCGTGGTCGAGCGACTCCTCCAAGCGAAAGCCGATGTCAACGCTGCTGCTAGTAAATACGGTAAGACGGCACTCCAAGCAGCCGCTTTGGGTGGTCATCTGGCCGTGGTCGATCGACTACGTGCTGCCGGTGCTTAATAACCCCATGTGGATTCTGAATGTCAGTACTCGATTATCTCTTTATCGTGACATTGCTTTTTATTAACAGATCAAAGCTCATCATTGATTCGCTAGATATCTTTACTACTCGTCGCTAGTAGTCATTCTGCAGCGTCTATTCGTCTTCCGTTCTTTTTCCTGCACACGTGGTTCCAATTCATGTTGTTCGAGTTTTAGGGTTGACTCCTTTCACTATGATAGTGCTGCCGAAATACTATGAGGGAGATAAATAGAGTGGCGTGTTCTATGGTTCTATGAATTGGAGATACTGATATATTTAGCGAGGCGCGCAAGGTCTGTGAATATCAAGTGCTAGGGGTTATGGAATTGAGCGGGGATGGTGTTCTCTTTTTTGGCTTTTATTACTATGTCGTTAGGAATACGGTTGGCAGGAAGGGAAAGCGGCAGAGATGGAGGACCCGGGAACATGTCGTTTATGGAGAGACAGAGTGAAGTCAAGCGTGTTTTCCTACATCATCATTACTCTTTGGCGATATACTTAGGTTTTTATCTTACAATGCATTTTGCGATTTACCCTCTGCCGCAGTACAAGGCCCTGTGAGCCAAATGAGTAGTGCAGTTTCTGAAGGACGACCTAGAAAAAGAAGCCGAGATCTTGATTAGTTGTTCATATGATTGCCCCACCATAGATCTATTCAGCTCTGCGATCCGATTCATTCTCCCAAGGGTGATAGAAGTCCTCACCCGGCCATTCATAGCTTGCTTGAGATGAGTTTATGCAGGGCGTTAATTGTCAATTGCGAGCCTCTACCATCAATCTCGAATAGTAACGCGTGCGCATGAGGGCATTCGCGGGAGATTCTTCTGATGAATTGCGGGGAATTTTATGCTGGGAGCCACAGTACACCCGAAGATTTCATAGCGCACTGTGACTCAGGTCGCCCATGTTTCTCGCTACTCCACTTGCTCTCTTCGACTGAGAAAATATTCCAGAGCCACCTTCACTCAATTGCAGGAAAGATCCGGCTGGCAGGTATGCCGCGATTCCGAATTCGTGGGAATTAGGATGAAATGTCGCCTTGGTATTACTGCACTATGTGCGTTTTGGTGCTCGCTATCCATCGCTATCACAGCGAGCCATAGGCTTTCACATGCATTAAAGCAGATTCACACTCCGCACTCAGATCACTCTCACCATGACTTCAAACGCACTAGATCAGCAAGTATATCTTATATTTTAATCTAGAATATTGAAATCTACCCCAAACTCTATCTAGCTATCTATCGGATCGGAAAAAGGACCGGCTCACGTGCAAATGGTAATGAAGACTGTTGGCCCAACACGTACAGCGAATTCTGCCCCAATCTCGTTGCAACATGAATTTGAGAGAGCCACATAACTCGCGCGGTGCCCCCACAACTCCAACTATGTGAGCAGGGATTATGCTTTCCGATTCGCCAAATTTAGCTTTACCATGAGTCCGCTGCATTTGTCCCAATTCGTGCTACAAGGGTCTGCGGGTGGGAACTTGCCGTTCGGCTGCCATTTGCACCCTGGAGTCACGCAAAGTTACTATTCTCCCTTCTATTTGGTTAGTATTCACGATCGAGCATCTACGGTGCCTAGTACAACAAAACCTTCATATCTCTTTTAAATTTCCAACTCCATTTGGGCAACACCCAGGATAGCACACCTGTACAACACCTCCAAAAGCGTTGTCTCAATCGTAAGAAAAGTGATAGAGTGATTCAGAGGGTAGTTATATAAAATATGATCAAGTCTTAAAGACTCTCTAAAGAAAAGTGGGAAAAGGTTGCTGTAGTGGTGATGTGGTGGTAGTGAGCGCTCAGTTCACATCTATCACCTTACCCATCTCATCCGATTTCCAAGTCTCCAGATGCTTTATTATATTTAGGCGGTCAAAAAGTATCAGCAAAAGCGCAAATCCACTATACGCGTAGCTCATAACAAGCTTCCCGTGGACCTATAGTGATCCACGCGTTTATTGTTTGTAATCATATTCCATTCGGCCGCTTGCGGCCATAGCATATATCCTCTTTCTAACATCCCCGCCACTCCAAAGAAAATGCAAAGCAAAAACAAAGTAAAGTCGTGGCCCCCACCCCTACCTTCATCCCCTAAAACAAAAAAAATCGCCCAAAACAACCTCATCCTCATCCCCTCAAGACTCTACTCCTCGTCCTCTAAGCTCTCCGCCTCCTCCTCGCTCCAACCACCCTGCCCACATCCGTGACGGCGAGAAAATCTATCAACGGTTGTGTACATTCTTCCGACGCAAAATCTCGGGACATAGGAAGTTGAAACCGCCACTGCACCCCCGTGACCTCTCGATTCTTCTTCCATAACACCTCTTGTGCTTTTTTCCATCTTTTGCACTCTTGAAAAGGTGGTCTCTAGTCTGATATTCGTGTCCGCACCACCAACACTTCATATCGTCCTTTTTCCCAATCTGCAGTGATCCACGCGTGGGCCTATGGAAGTTTATACGGCTGGCAAAGCCTATGGACTTATGGAAGTCTTATAGCCGGCAGAGTCTATGGGCCAACGTTAGTCTTTGCTGCAGACCCCGCTGGTACCATACGCACAATTTTTACTATTTTTGGGAGCCCGCTTGCGATAGCGCTTGAGGGAGCGCTTCAGGGTGAATAATGTTTTTCCATGGGAAGCTTTGGGCCGATGGAAAAGCCTTAGTCTGTGGAAGCTTTAATGTTAACGTAGCTAGCCTACTCGTCTAAGTGCTTCAACTACTGGCTGGCACTGTGGTCACCATCTCCACTGGCCAGAGCATTACCATAGCGCAAGAGTTGACCAGCATGAGCAGCCTAAATGTGCCAGTGTGTGCATACACACATACGTCCAAACTCGACGGGGATTGGATTGTAGATTCCGCTGAAAAACTGGGTCGGAGATCTGCTCTCACTAAGATCTAATTATTCACTGTTGCCAAAGGAGAGGGCTGAAATCGTCAACGCCATGGCTGTGAAACATCGTGAGATCCCATCAGAGTGCGGGAATCTGAAGATAAGGTTCACGCCAATAGACTCTGATCGAGGTCATGATTTCGGTCACCCGCCAGGTGCCACTTCCCATCCACCACTCTGCAGGTCTGTGCATCTAGGTTCACTCCGAGGCGACTCCATGCTTTTGTTTTTTGTTTTATTCATACTGTATGCACTCTAATTAGAGTATGACAGATCCCCATATCCCCTCCGCCTCCAGGCAAGCCAGTTAGATGGCGGAGTTCCCCACCCGCTACCCTTTGTCCCTTCACACTGGGGGGCTGGCACTAGGATTCGAACCCACAGCATTGTGACCGTATACCCCGCCTATATTTTCAGGAGCGATACCATTGCGCCACACCTCATGCATACGGCCCAGGCGCCTTATTCTAACAAGCCGCTAGCGGGGCACCTCGTAGCCACACTCCCACCTCCTCACCTCCCCCGCTCCCAGCTCCCACATCTATTCAACTTTGAGCTCAATTAACTCCATGAGTTTTAATTTGACCAGGACATTGTTTATATATGAAATGTAGTTAACAAGATGCTCTTTCACTTGCTTGCCTCCTGTTTTAGTTTTCTCTAATATTCAAGGAGTTGTTGTAGATCAAGTACAGTGGCTTAGAATATACTCAGCACTGCTGATGCTGCTTAGCACTGCTTAGCACCACTGGTATTTTGCGTCAGGTAAATTATTTCTACCTGATGCTTAGATACATGTTGTATACCATCAGGTAAATCTTTTCTACCTGACTGTATGTTACAGATGTACATGATGTTGCAGGTCTGATACACAGTCACGGCTGCAGGGGATGATGCCTCCTGTATATATCTCGAGTCTTTCTCCTTCTCTCTTCTCTGTACCATCTATAATATATACACATGGTTTGTGGGCTCGAAGCATTCTCAGTGGTTGATGGTGGTACGTACCATCTTACTGTGGCAAATTACAGAATGCACATTGGCTGGCAGATGGTCATTTTCGGTCATGATTAGTGAACCATAGCGCTTTGCTTGAGTGTGGCTCTCACAACTGCTATTGGTCAGCAATCTAAGCTGGCTAGACACAATCTGGGTGGGCTGGCTCTCAACTTGCTGGAAACGATCAAGACGCATTGGCTGGATGTGATCTGGACGGGCTGGCCCTCTGGTAGTTGGACACGATCTGGACAGGCTGGCTCTCGAATTTCTGGAGCCGATTGAGATGGGCTTGCTCTCTACTGGCTGGATACAATCTGGACAGGTTCGGCTGGCTGGACGTGATCTGGACGGGCTGGCTCTCGAATTTCTGGAGACAATCGAGATGGGTGGACGTGCTCTGGATGGGCCGGCTATCTGCGGACTAGAGACAATTGAGATGGGCTGACTTTCGGCTCGCTGGATACGATTTGGATGGGCTAGCTCTCTGCTGGTTGGACATGGTCAAGATAGGCTGGCTCTTGGCCAGCTTGAGACGATCTGGATGAGCTGACTCTTGGTCAACTGAATATGATTTGGACAGGCTGACTTTTGGCCGGCTGAAGACGATCTAGACTACCCTGACATACTCACTCTGAGATGGTTCTTGGCTAGCTGGATGCAATCTGCACAGGCTGGCTCTCAGCTGGCTGTATATCGTGGGTTTTGGGGTTTAGGATTCTTTTTTACCAACGGGGGCGGCGAAGCCGCCACCATACCTAGTAGAATACACGCACACGGTTCTCCCCAACTTCCATATCGTAACACTGTATGTTACTGTATGGGGAGAACCGTGTGTATAGACTAAGGTACAGAGAAAAGGGAGTGAGAAGGAGAGAGACTCGAGATATATACAGGAGGCATCAGCCCCGGTTACAGCCAGCTGTATCAGACCCTTGTATATATGTAACACTGTAAAGTGCATCTGTGATGAGTGACAGCTCATGACTCAAATGTAGTGACCTGAACCAGTTCAGACAGTTCTAGTATCTGCCCAAGGATAATGCGGAATCTATCTACATATAGTAGAGCTACTCTATGCAAAAGGGCATGGAATTTGACCAAGAATTGGCAGACTTATGGGGGTGGTTAGTAGGTGGGCAAGTGGAATAAAAGGAGGACTACCTACCCTACTTGATTTCTCCACCAATTCTGGTTGGAATTTAGTGCCCTTGCTGCCAGTGTCTCTTATGCATAGCAGAAGACTATTCAGGGTCAGCTTGGCAATTTCTAAATAGTTTAAAATGTCACTTGGGCGAAAATTCCCTGAGTTATACTACTGTTTAGTCTCTCCCAGTATTGTAACTTCAAAATTGTATCTATTACAACAACCACCCATCTAAATACGCCAAGACTAGTACCAATTGACATCCAGCAAGCCATATATGCTCTGATATCATCACTAGCAAGTTTGATTTACAATTGGTAATAAAACAGAGGAGTCAAAAAAAGACAAAAAATCCGGCAGCTTCATGGACTCTCACTCACATTTTCAACTTGCTCAAAATTGGTCCATTTGACTTGATTTTTGGATGCATATGTAGGCCTTGCAGTTACCTATCATACTGCGGTCTCCAATCTTCTCTCCATTATGTTGTTGTTGAGTAACTTGCAATTTTGAAAAAATACCGGGATTTCTTAGTGCAGTGCAAGGCGCCCCGCTAACGGCTTGTTAGGTGTGGGCGCTGGGCGTGCCCATACCCCCCTAATAAGGCGCCTGGGCTGTATGCATGAGGTGCTGCGCCACGGGGCCAGCCCCTTGGCGACTCCATGCTCCCGGGTGCACTCGACTCCATGCTCCCAGATACACTTGATTGGACGCTCCCAAGTACACTTAATTAGGAACGATTGACCCTAGCTCGCTTTAAAAGCACAAAGTTAGCCACTGCTCGAGAACGGCTTAGCGGATTCACAATTTGAGTGCCCCATCATTTAGAGCGTATTGAATAGATGATTTGACTTTGACAGGTGTCTCAATCGGAACAATATTCAGAGAGCTGGCATAGGTGGATGTTAGAGTTGATAAAATTCCCTTGGTATAACTATACACTACTGTATAAACCGTATAGCAAGGGAATAGACAGCGCTGAGTTTAATTCAAGTTCATTGGTTGAGAGAGCTCGATAGCGAAGTGGGGTTAACTTTCCTCAACCTCACCCATTGAATTCTGTTCTTTCATACTCCAGCTACCTGTACGCAAATGAGATTTCCGCAGTCGATTTGCCATGGTCCTCAATCTAACTCACTGCTGGGTACTCCAGCAGTCACGCTGCCAGATATTGTCCAACCCCGGGCACATGAGTCTCCAAGCTCTCTGTAAAGGGACTTACTACGGACGAACTTATTATCGGACCTGATCATGAAGAGCTGCAGGATGATCCAGAGCCAAAAGGCGAAATGGATGAAGAGGATGATGAGAATGAGAGTGTGTACTTCTGCAGTTTGGAGAGAAAGTTCTGCAAGTAGGCCACGCACAGAAGAGAAAGAGCCAAAAAGGTTCGCTGCCAGCTACTAGCGTACCAAAGAAGCGAAGCCCTCCTTCCTGCACTCGCTGCCAAGGTGTAGGCCATCGAAACAGCAATAAGAAATGTCCGGCTTTGTAGATGTAGACTGCTTAAGTTGATTTTATATCACTTAACTTGATTTGTAAGAAAGCATAAATTAAATTCGGCGCCGTCCATTACCTTGCTACGCAATTTATACGGTACCCTATGTCAACTTTATCAATTATGGTCTGATTCTGACACTTATTGGACGTCAAATGATCTAATCAATCCGCTCTAAATTATCGCAGTCTTATATTGTAAATCTAAAGAGCCGTTCTCTAGCGCCATCTAATTTTGTGTTTTCGGAACGGGGACAACCTGGGGGTGCAGAGACGAGTGCACAGATCCGGAGTCGGGCGCACTTGGGAGCACCTTCGACAACCACACTCAACGCCTGGTTTTGCCAAACTTCCCCCTTTTTGGGGGGGAGCAGGGTTTTACTTCGGCTTCACTCCATACCTTTTGTCTGTGTCCGCTTGCTTTTGCAAGTGTATCTCGTTGTTTTAAAGCTCTCTTTACCACTCAGCATCAACATCGATCGGTAGTCTACCCAGCAACTCGTGACTCGATGTTTTACGCCAGTTATCGAAGCCTACAACATGTCTGTGGATGCACCACTACGTGAGGTCCGGGACCTATCAGCGCAGTATCGGTGAAGTTCCATCAAGCGGTTGCCTAAAAGACCCCGCGAGATGTGAGTGCTGAGATACACGCTCCGTACAAGCTCTTCAAACCGACTACGATGGACAAGACCCGCTTCTCGGGCACCACTAGGACGATCTACAAGAGTGGCCTTACGATAAAATCACCCTTCCGCCCCCCCATTCCCGCCAAGCCCAAAGATGGTCAGTGCGCCCAGTATGACCTAGGGAGTATTCATTTCCGGACCTCCAAATGTCCTGCTCGCGAGAGCAGTTGGGGTATTCCACTGCGATAACATCAATGAGACCCTGGACAGAGTGTGAGTGAGGATTTTGTAAGTGGTGGTCGTCAGATGACGGGATGTGCAGGTTATACTCTAGGAAAGGGGGGCCAATTAAGTTTGAAAGAAAATGGGGAGAAGGAGAAAGGGATGGTACATTTGACCGAGAGGAGGGTTTGGCGGACACATCAGGTTCACACCGCAGAGTATCGGGGAAAGATGGATTTTTGTCATACTCTAATTAGAGTAAATACAATATGAATTAATAACAACAACAACAGCGCACTTGGGAGCATAGAGCCAAGTGCATTTCAGAACATGGAGATGACCACAGCCAGGAGCCCAAAGCCGAGCGCACCCAGGAACCTGTAGTAGAGCGCACCTTGGAGTATGCAGTCGAGTGCACCTGGGAGCTTGGAGTCCAGCGCACCCGGGAGCATGTACTCTAGTCGACTGCGCTTGAGAGCATGCTGTCAAGTGTGCTTGGGAGCATGCATTCGAGTGCACACGGGAGCTTAGAGTCTAGTGCACCTAGAGAATGCTGTATAGTATCCAGCGTTGCGTATAGTACCTCGCGCAGGTTTTGCCGGTGTACCATGTATATAGTTCCATAGGACTTTATAGTGCCCACGCGCCAAATCTCCTATGGGAAACCGTCCGACAAACTACTTTTCTATAGGATGCGCGTCGCGTAAGGTCATTTTTACTGGTGAAGTTAGGGATGAATCCTACTCTTCGCACTGCTAAAAATTTTTGACTACTGGTTGTGATTTTGTAGTCACTCAACTTTTATATGTAGTAATTGCATTTTTGGTGAGTAGTCATTGTAGTTTGATGTGTCGGTTACTTAGGATGGTTGATTAGCTCTGGCTTTGGATATTCACATCTCGTCCCACCAAAATCAAGTCTAACAATCCTGTGCGAAATGCTATTGTGACCTTCTTCCCGGCGAAAGTACCGGAAGGAGGTGAGGATAGGCTATGGCGGATCGCAGATTTTAAACAGAGCATTATGGATAGGATTGCAGATGCGAAGACCAATCAGTTACCACGTTGGCGGCTGTTCTTTTGCTTTGTCTTGTTTCAGTGCGCCACCATTCATTCGCATCTTCATTAGTTAGAGGAGAAGAAGGGTAGAAGGAGGGGGAGGGGAACTGGACACTGCCATACTCTAGTTATAGTGAATGCAGAATTATTAAAATAAACCAACAAGTTGGCGGCTGTAATAATCAATGAGGCTATTAATGACATGTTTTCCGTGAAAACGGAAGGGTCGCTCGAATTTCTCGATATTTTTCGAGAAGCTATTGGTGAGGCTGCAAGCGACGTCACTCTTTCATTTTGCTCGCTCTTGCGTTCCGATCCTAGGAATTTTGTTCGGGCGTAATTGCTGGGCTACTGATCAAGCGGGTCAGGCCGAGTTACAAACGAGAAAGCCTCGCAATAGTACACACTGTTATGGGGTCAAGTACAAAACTGTACTGAATCGCGTAACACCAACTGTTTGAATCCTCAAACTGTATACTGAACTGCTAGTACAAACTAGTATACTAAAAATCCGTCAGTATAGACGAGCACTAATAAGATCAGTCATCCATACGTAGGCGCAGTACTCTACATTATTGCCACACACTAGTAAGTATCACCGAATAATTGTGCCATTCTCATATGCAATGCCGCTGCAATTCCAGGCCAGCATACTGAGGCCAGTAAGTGAAAGTGCAGCTGCACCCATACCAATAGTATTATCTAGTACACAAGTATAATTCACCATCTCTAGTGCAGTTTATAACGCTCTAAATGTGCCAGCAATTTCTCAAACTGCACCAACCAACTGTTTGCCGGTACTGGTATTTGCTGGTATACTAGTACATACCGGTATACTGTTGCGAGGCTTGCAAATGAGATTCTTTTGCCGCTTTGAGAATGCACTGGACCAAGATTCTGCAATGGAGAACTCACTTGAGCAAAGCGAGATAAGCTACGACTCGCCCTGGAAGATGCAGACATCATTGACGAGCTTAACATGGTGACCCACCTGCTGGAAGTTCAGCATGATACCTTAAGCAATGCGAAGCGCACTTTCGGTCGCTGTGATAACAACTAAGAAGACAAACCGTCACAGACGATCACTCGTTGCTCTTGATCGCGCGTTTTGTTGCATGAACCTGACCGAGCTGAGCTTCAGCTGAGCTGATGTCAAGGCACACAGCCGGTAGGGCATAAGGCACCCAACTACCTCGTATATATCTCGAGTCTTTTTCCTGCTCTCCAGTCTCTGTATCTTAAGTCTATTCACACGGTTCTCCCCTTACATATTTCAACACGTTTGTTACGAATGTAAAGCGGACGAAGTCTATCCTACTATCTAAGGAGAAGCTCTGTCTTTATATACATGAGAGCCTGGAACTCCATGGAAGTCCATGGAAGCTCATGATTGCAAATACCAGTGGCGGTGGCGAGTGAAAAAATCGTGGATGAGTCTACGACTGTGAGTTCGTAGCCTGTGAGTCAATTCGGTGATCTCAGTGTATCGGCGACTTCCTCTCAGGTCATATAGTAACAGCGTTTGTTGAGAATATGGGGAGAACCGTGTGCGTGTATAGACTTAGATATAGAGCAAAGAGAGAAGAAGAAAGACGCGAGTTATATATGAGACAGAAGTGTGCCATCAGCCCCCGCTAGCGGTCAGCTCGTGTCAGCTCTATATATACATGCAACAGTGTTAGTTGCAAATGTGAAGCGGAAGAAGTCTATTGAACTATCTAAGGGAGAATCTCTGTCTTTATATACAAGAGAGCATGGAGCTCTGTGGGAGTCCATGGAAGTCCATGACTGGAAATACCAGTGGCGAATGAAAACTCGTGTATGAGTCAACGAGTATGAGTCCGCAGCTTGTGAGTCAATTCACCGACTTCCAGTGTATCGCCGACTTCCTTCCAGGCCATATAGCAATACCGTTACGGTACGTTGCCGATTACCTGAAGCAAATAAGTCGCATGAGAAAGGACGCACAGCGAACTCATGATTCGATACGGGGTTAATATTCCCATATACCGTGTTGGTCTCCTGTTTAGCGTGCAGTTGAATCTCCTTGACCTTCAGCCGAAAGAAGCGGACATCAACGAGACCCACTCGTCAAACGAACAGACGAAGATTTCCTTGATTAGTGCACAATCTCAAATTATCATGCACTTCACTGTTGTGACCCATCATCTTTGTACGGAACTACTTTCTCACCGAGAGTTTTATTGTATCAATGAAGCAGGTTACTGATGATCGGACTTCTTTCCAGTTACCGCTCTCGTTTTTCACATCATATATTGGAATGAACGTGACTGAACTCACAGGAGAGGGGGAAAAAAATAGGAATCTATTTCTCACCATCACTAGTAGGAGGCGCACTTTGGAGTATACTTGAAACCAGAGGAAAGTGCATTTGGAAAGCCACTTGGAAGTCATGAGAAGCACACTTGCAAAGAGATCTTCAGAATGGAGGGAAGCGCTCTTGGAAAGCGCTTCAAGAAGGGGCCGGGAAAGGTCGGACAGATTGGAGGGAATATATGGAAGAGTTCCAGTAGACACCATATACCCATCTTCACACGTGAACGGACTTCTTTCCCTGCCAAATTGACGAGTTTATACGCGTGATTAAGCTATCAGTGGCTGAAAGCAGTCCAGATATGGCGACTCTCAGCAGGCTGAGGAGGCTGGTTACGATGCCAGGAACTTACTGAAGACAGCCTATCCAGGCCACTTCACCTTTTAAGGTAGCGAAGCCGCCTCGATTGCTCGTAGATCCAAGCATGTTTCAACGTCTAGTTTATGGGAAAGTGAGAAACCGCGAAATTCGTGGATCAATCGGCCCCAAATATATTTCCCCGTAGAAAGGCCTCTCGGGGGAAAGTGAAACTGCAACGGAGAGAAAGGTATTTCTGAGCGTAACTGTAGCGACGAGAAAGTGTTTCCCGAAGGAAAGGGTGAAATCACAACAGTGAGAAGGCCTCAGGGGATAGTGAAATCGCAGCAGTGAGAAAGATATTTCCGAGTGCAATCGCAACGACAAGGGTTCCACGAAGGATTTAGTAAATCCGCAAAGCATGTGCTATACCCGCAGATGAGCTTTGGACGGCATCGCCTCCTGACAGGAAGTTTTTAATGGGACACTGCTTGCTGACCATATTTCCATCGATGAACAATAGCGAATGATGTGTAACGACTGGTAATGTGATCTGGCTCAGTAGCGCTGGGTCTTCTGTACCCATACGGTTTATGGCTCTGCCTCTATTCAACCTGAAAACTGACATTGCCTTCATCCACTTTCACAAGTACCTGTTGGAACCATCATCATGGTTACAAACTCCCTCTCTAATGAGTCCCAAATAGAAGCACCGAATGCTGTCATTTTTTCGAATCACTGCTGACAAATTCTTAGATCTGGGACAGCAAAGTCTGACGCTGACAGAACCACTTTTTTGTGGGACAGACACCCTGTGCTGACTGCTGACATTCCAAGCTCATCTGCGGGTACAGTATATGACGAAAGGTTGAAACTAAAGTAACGAGAAAAGGCTTCCCAATGGAAAGAGTGAAATCCTCGCGACGAAAAAGACAACGTATGATCGACCGTACGAAAGCTAGAAAGATCGCGGAACTTTCAAAGATGCTCTGATATATCAATTGTTTCGGACTTTCGCGCTGGTGAAAGTCTGAAAGCGACCTGGGGAAAACTCTCGAAGACTATTATTACGGTGGCGTCCCCGATCATCGTCGTCGGACGCCGATGATGCAATATCCCTTCAAAGGGATTCATGGCCCTGTAAACTGGATTTACCATAGTGGGTTGCTCCGGTAAGTCCCCAAGAGGGCCTGCCACAGCTCTACTATGGTCTTGTCTGCCAGTTGTGATACCCCCCCATCTTACTCCAACATTCCAGCTGTAGTTGTAATCATAAGTTTGGACAATTGGCCATCCAGCAATTTCAATAATTGGCAAGCCATCTAGCTGGACTTTCTATCCACATTTCGCATTAGGATCACTATCGCCGGGGGCAATTTCGTTGGGATGGCATGAAAAAGAAAACCATGCACACATCAGGATGGCACCAATGACAGTTTCCAGCTGAACTCGTCGGGATCCAAAGGTTGCGATGGAGAGATGCTTCCTCCGCACCACATTCGCGTGGCGATGTTTTCGAGCTTTGATGTTAATTTGCAAGCATGGCATTACACCAACTTGAGAAAGTACTGTCAAGCTTGTACAGTTATTTGCGTTTAGCTCCGGTAGTAGCCCGATTTGCGTTTCCAATAGCGCGTGTTGCGATTCCTCCTGGCGAAGTCCATAACCGTACAGAATCAACAATCTTCGTCTAAACGAACACATTGCATACAGACATAAAGAGTGATAAAGTATGAAGTGACAACGACTAGCAAGGCTGATAGCTCGTGTCGAGAAAGGAGGATAGCCGGAGGAGGCGGAGTTCGGTTATGGTACTAGTGGATTGTTCAATTATCCCTCCCCCTCAGTAGCAACTCTAGCTAGCCGAGCACTTCGTCGGGAGCCTACTGATGGTGTCCTGGGTGGTGGTGACGGCTGCGTCTTCGTCTTCAAAGCGTGCTGGTATATATTCGGCTCCCGGCCTCTCAGCTTACCGACTAACACCGCCAGCCGGTTCAATTGTTGGAAGAGGTCTTGGCTTCCCACGTAGTGGATCAAGACGCCAGCCATTTCCTGTTCCAGTCTTTCGGCAGAGACGATGACATCAGCACCAATCGGTTCCACAACCTTTTCCGTAGAGTCGATGACATCAGCTCCAATCGGTTGCACAACCTCCTCCATCCTATGGAGCAGCTGGATTGCCTTAACCGCGAGCTTGGTGATTGGGTCATATGGTCCTTTCTTCAACACATTGGGTCTCTTCACGTTTAATGCATGCATGAGTCCAGCTGCATGCGCGATCAAGTGTTCCGATAGAGGTACGTATGTAGCTCCGCCGAGATATCCGCCACGGAGGGTGTAGACCACATGTTTCCACCCAGGTGGAAGAAACAAAGCAGTATCACCCTCGGTGCAAGCAATGTAGACAGAGTTAGGAAAAGTACTGCTGCCAGCTTGTTCGAACTGGGAGACAGTCTCACTACCTTCACCCCGGACAATGTGCTGCGGGTAGCCCATGAACCTTTGGAATCCCTGGGACGCCCGCTGTTCTACAGCCTCTGATGCTACCCTCACCCGAGACTTCTCCGGCGCTTCCTCCCCACTCTCCCGAATCATTTTCTCCAAAAGAGCACCAAAGAACCTGTCATCCCGTTTCATCGCTTTCTCCTCTAGAGTTTCCGGCTGGAAGGCAAGCCAGATTTTAACGCTGCCCAAAGGCCACGCAAGCACCCCACAACCTTCATCAGCATGGATATCCGCATAGGAATGTCGAGGTGTAGCGTTGCACGTAAATTCAGTAGACTCGGGGACAAAAATTGATGGGAGTCGGAAGGGGTGTTTGTCACGCATGCGCTTAGGTAGAGGTACATCCACAGCTCTTTTCACTTCGTGGAACCGGTGACTCGGCTTCCCCTCCTGACGCTCCGCCCGCAGTTGGGCGAAGAGTATACCTATGTCCCCCACGGACATGCCTCTCGCTCTGATAGGAGCCTTCAAGTAGCCATCCACTTGTTCCAGGGTTGGTGCGCCGTTTATCCAGCGATTTGAGCTGTCGAACGCAAACGGGAGAGTGAAATCTGCGTGATCGAGATCGGGGGCTTGAACAACTGGCTGTAGATGGTAGACCGTTCCCTTGAGTATCGGAAGTGGATGTGGTAGGACACTAGCAACCATCGTCCCTTCAGCGTCATCAACTTTGTCCTCGGTTTGCCGCACGTCCCGTAGGTATTTGTAAAGTCGCCGCCAAAGGAGGTCCTGCTGTGTTCCTTCAAGTCGTTGTTTGTTGCAGCATTCATGGTTCATTTCTGGCCGGCGACATCCGTATACTGAACCCCAGCATTCATCACCTGTACGCTGGTTTGGCGTCATCATATTCATTGGCTTTCCCTCAGCTCGTTTCCTCTTCCATCTTTTGTTGGACAAGCCTTCCTTCAATCGCTTCTTCTTCTGGATTTCGCGTTTCCGGCGCCAAGATCCTTTCTTTGCGTTTCGTTCTGTACGTCGCGCTTGTTAGCCAGACGGTGAATAATACTGAGCAACGCTCGTACCTTCTACTTTCGATATATTTACGGCCGGACCGGATATGTGAGACGAGTTTGGTTCTGTATGACGCGTCGGTTAGTAACGGTGAATAATGGTGGGGGAGCGGTTAGCATCGCTTATACCTGGCATGTTCGCGTTCGCGTTATCTTCCGCAGCGCTGAATGAGTAGGAGGAGATTTGTTCTATACGGGACGCTGGTTAGCCGGATACCCTATGGTGAATGGCTGGGGCCGTTGAGCTTACCTTGTATTGACGCGTGAAATGTTGCTGGAGCTCAGGGGCATCGCCCCTGAACGCGTCTGTGAATCGAACAATACCGAGGGAACGCCAGTAGTACTGAGAGAGCGTCAATAGGATAGAGGAGGCAGCGCAGGAATGGTAGAGCAGCAACAAACACGCCACAACAAAGGTCGGAATACCAGCCTTTCGTAAAAGCGTGTTTGTGTACTGGTGAGTGTAGGAGGGAGCAACTGACCACGCGGTTGAGCCTAAAATCCTGGTGGCGCTTGGCGGCTTGGCGCCGAGGATGATACTACGGCCCCAAAATCCTCGGCCGAGAATAGAAGCGAAAGTAGAATCCCTGCTCGCATAGAAATTTAGATCGAAGCTACCATTCCCGATTTCGCCTCCACTCCCGAGTAGCTGCACCTTCTAGGCGCTTAGGCACTACCCCATTGTTCGGCTATTCCTTCCCAGCAATTGTAATGTCAATATGACCTGTACCCCGGAACCGACTCCGCGCCTTGCGGCGATTCCAGAACCATCACTGCCTCCCAGCCCCACGCAACGCCCCCAGAACGAATCTATCCCGTCCGTGACAAGACACGACCAAGTGAGTGTACCTAGTAGAAATATCACGTGGAGATATTGGGGGGCGCGAGGCGTGGATTTAAACTCAAGATGCGGCCATGACCAGAAGATGCAGCGGCGGGGACAGGTTACATACTTACGCTGTTACACAAGACTTTAAGTCCATTGCTTCCATAAATCTCACTTTGGACTCCACGGTACATGGCAACTCAAATTCATTCATCAAACTTGTCCAGTATCTTCACTCGGCTTTCCCTTCGTTGCTGATATTAAACTTCTCCAACTTACAAGAACCCATGCTTCCTCAGAATGTAACCGCGATTCCCTTCCACCACCGACCGCTACAAGAACAAGAATGACTCCGCACTATGCAACCGAGCTAAAGAAAGGACAGAACCAAAACAACAAATACCGATACCCAAACCCAAACAGAAAAAATTTCTCCCCTCCCCATGCACCACACTAGATATGAGGTATAGCATTGGTCCAGCTCACAGCTCGGAAAGCATCCCTCGGTAGTGACCTGACAGAAAGAAATGACTCAACAACGATATACACTCTTGCAGCAATGAAAAATACCCAACACACTGAGCAAACAATTTGGACGGGAAGGGGAGTGCGACTCCATGCAGAAGGGTGGGCGGTATCGGCGTGGCCTTGGGCGGGTAGAGTGGGTTGAGCGGGTTGAGCGGATTCAGCGGATTCAGCGGATTGAACGGGTTGAGCTCGCCGAGTGCGCCAATCGTGCCAAGTGCGCCGAGTGTGTTTCAATACGAAAGGAGAAAATAGCTGAATTGCAATTGGAATTACTGCAGTTGAACCAACAATGCAGGATATACGCCACAGGAGTCGTTCGGCCTCAGTTGGAAACCATCGGCTGTTCCACTTCGTCGAGTGCGCACCCCCGTAGAATGCTCCAGCTATACCGGAAAACATAAGAAGCGTTGTTCGGTGCAATTTCCGCCATTTCGAGCCGAATCCCTTATCATCCTCTGCGTTGGAGGCCGTGCTGATCTCGCTTCCCTTTTCCTGTTCCTCGGCCTTGATGACCTTGATCTCGCTTCTCTTTTTCTGCTTTTGGGACTCGATGACTCTGATCTCGCTTTTCTTTTCCTGCTGTTCGGGTTTGACGGCCCTGACCTCGCTTTTGTTTTCCCGCGCTACTTCGGATGGTTGGCTAACGTTGTTGACTTGCTCCTTCTTATTCTCCCCCGTGGGTGGCTCGAATAGCTCTGGCACAGGAATAACCTCGTCTGTCACCGTCTCGAACGCTTTGATGAAGCATGAACGCAATCGCTTCCACTCGGTCTTAGGTTCTGTTGGTGTAATGGTAGATAGCACCTTCTCCACAGAGTCACAGATCTTGCTTGCCTTTTGGTCCTTCGGGTCTGTGGCTTGTTTGGCCTCTTGGATGGCACGGAAAGCAACAGTGCTGATGACGGATGCTGTGGACTGTTTAACAATCGCGAATGTTGGGCCGAAGTCAGTGCCACTGCGAGGCGCCCCGCTGCAGAAGTGTTTTTCCAGTGCCTTGTTGAGCTCCTCTTCGGTGACCAACTCGAGCCCGTTTTTGATATCTTGGCCCACATTCTCCAATGTGACGTTGCGTAAGGCAGCGGTAGCAGCGTTCAAGGCTCCCTCTTTTCCGAGAGCCCAATCATATGCAACTAGACGCACGGCGTGGCGAGAGGGTGCACGAGCCGCTGCATTTGCAGCCCTAAAGGCTGATATCAGGATTTTTATTTGCAACTCTGAACGATTGGGAGGTGATGGTAATGTGGAGTCGGGTGACGAGTTTGAGGTTGTATTCTCGAGGTGACTCGCAGCGGTAGCTGCAAAGGCGGCATTAAAAGCGTCTTTGAATGTGTTCTTTCGAGTAGCTATATATACCTTTTCGAGAGCCTTTTCGAAATTTTTCCTGCCGTAGTGGTCAATGATATTTTTGCTTACATGGTTGGCACCTGCGGTTTGGCCGCAACTGGTGCAGGCGATTTTCTCGGTGGTGAGCCCGCAATTGGTGCAGGCGATTTTCTCGGTGGTTAGCCCGCAACTGGTGCAGACAATTTTCTCGGTGGTGATCCCGCAACCGGTGCAGACGATTTTCTCGGTAGTGAGCCTGGTGCAGACAGTTTTCTCGAGGATTCTGTAATCGGCGATACCCTTGGCGGCTTGTTTGTATTCGTCGCTATCCACTTGCTTGCGGGCGATTCGAAAGGCGGTTTCATTGGCAGCAGCAAAGGCAGCTTTATAGGCGGCCACAGTGGTCGCTACCGGAATTTCCACCTGTTTCTTGTAGTTTTCTAGCACGGCACACTTGGTTTCCTCCCGAATGACGTGCTGAAAAAACCGTCTGATAGTGTGCGGAGCTAGTTTGAAAATGCGGCCGGCATCTTCAGGTGCTTCGCGGAAGTTTCTGAAGATTGTTACAGCGACTCGGATTTTATTGTGCGCCTCTCCTCCGCTCGTTTCGGGTTGCTTGTCGTCAGAATTGGTGAGCTCAACCGGTACCTTTTTCTCGGCACTCTCCAGACCATATCGTACCTTATCCGCATAAATCATGATAGCCGAATTGTCCGTGCCGAGCCTAGAGCAGTCGACGGGAATGGAGTGGCCAATATCAAGTGGCTTCTCCCACCATATAATGTACATGAAGATTGCGAGAACGACGTGGATAGCAGTGTTCAGTTCGAGTAACGTAATATGGATCCCTTCCAATTGTCTGCCGAAGCACTGCAGAAGCAGCCAGCCGGCCTGAAAGCACGCCACTGCTTTTGCAATCGCTCCTGCCTTGCTTTTGTCTTGGACTTCCGAGAGAGAGTAGTCGCAAATAATATCCATTGTCCGCCGACAGCAGAGAGTTTCGACATCAAGACGACTCCAGAGGGTGCCATTGGCGGTGCTATCCTCGCAACAAAAACCGCCCATTACTGCAAAGAACGCCATCTTGAGCTTCATAACCTCCCGCGTCTCACCAGCCCTATCCTTCCTTTTTCTTGTGCACAGCATCCACATACCCACAAGCCATCGCAGAGCTTTAAATTTGTGAGGATGGGTACCAGAGGGGTCGTTGACGTCTCTGCATAGCTTTCACATACCCACAAGCCGTTGTAGAACTCTAAATTTGTGAGGATGGGTATGAGAGGGGTTGTTGGCGACTCTGCGGTACTCCCACGCAATAAGAAATTGGTGTAGCGCTAAGGAGAGAACTATATCTGGCGCGAACAGTGCAATCAATGCCCAGACGGATTTTTTTAGGATAGGAGAGGCCCTCCGCTGTCGATTTGCATCCGGGTCCACGTTCAGGTGCACTCCCGTCCACACACACAAACCAAGCGCGACCGTGCAGGAAAAGAGAATGGTGAGAGTACCGCGGGTGCTGGGGACGGCTGCCCAACTCAATGTCTCCTCTTGACTTGGGATCGGCACTGCGCCAACGATGGGCAGGAGGGAGAGTGTGACCAGACAATACGGCATTGCAATGATCAAGGTGGCGGAAAGGTGGAGGTAAGGTTGTTGGAACTAGGATAGCTTGAGAAGACGTAGTGAACTCAACGTCTATCCGCTAGGTGTCTGACGCTTTCAAATTAACAAAGTCGCTTGGTTGAGCCTCTTGTGCCAAGCGTGGGTTTTCCGCTTCAGCTTATCCAGCAGCATCTTGACTGTTTTCACTATACTTATGGTTGTTATGGAGGGGCGGTGAAACAATACCAACAGAGTGATTGTGTCATTTATCACAAAGCCTCGAATTGAAAAGGAGGGGTTCACTTCTAGAAGCACAATAAAATATGCTCTGAGACAACAATGCTGGCCAGCAGTGAGCAGGTTGGCATATCCATGGTACAATGAATGACGAGGACCGTACTCTAGTATGCACTCAAGTGGTGGCGGCCTATAGCCATTAAAGAGTTATAAAATGAAAATCGCAGGAAGCGCAAGATATCATACTATCCGGCCCAAACCGCCGCACCAGCTAGGCGTCTCAGGAGCGATATCGCAACGAGGTTCAACTTCGCCTTCATAACACTTCATATGACGAGAAATTCCATAATCCTAAGAAATCTAGCTCTAATGCCCTGAAGGGCTTCACGATTTTAATCAATGCTTTGGAGCGTGGGCCACGGGAAAAAATTTAGGCTGGTAAACGTTAGGCTGGTAGACGTCGTCTCTCACTTTTCTGACATGACTGTACGCGCAGGACATGGGTATATTTTCTATTCGTTTGGTTACCGAAAACTTCATGCGGTCTCAAATCTGAGAACTCCAATGTGGCATGCATATATGTAACCTGCAGCTGCATTCTGCAAGAGTTAACCAGTTGGACCAGATAAAAGAATTACGCTGTTTGTATTGGCGCGCTTGTTACCATATCCCCACTGGGTCTAAACAATAGAGCCATCCTGCCGCAGAATCAAGCTTTTGCTCTCGCAAAGTCCCAACCATTGAACTTAAGTACTGTAGTGGTTACTGTGGTTTGGACATTAGCAGTCAAATGGGGGTATCTGTCCGGGAGTTTTGTGTAAAGTACCGTAGTAAGTAAGAGCAGCAACTGAGGACCCCATGAACATGAAAATGGTGATTTCACAACACCACACAATACATAAAATTATAACTGAAAAGATAAGATCTTATATGATGGAGAAAAAGATGCTATGCTGCTTAAAAAACGCAACATTGTATTACTCTTTAAGCCCCTCCACCCACCTGGCTACTCCCCCAAGTCACTGAGCCGACCCCACAAACACCACAACCACAGCCTCAATGCAAATAAATAATATACAGCCTTCCCACAGATAGAATTTAACATATGCGAGAGTCCGATAAAAAATGTAAATTTTTAGAATGAGTTAGGAAGTATCTCTTGTGCAGTAATTGTGTGTCTCGCTCCGCTACTGCTTTACCCACCGAATTCCCGCTAAAATACCTGGCAATATGTGAGATCAAAGTAAGACCATCTTTCTCCACCACCACATTTCCTAATTTTTTATACTGTATTTTCCAAATTTTCTATAACTGAACTTTCATATATCCAATCACTATTTTTATTTATTCCTGGCTGTTGTGTGGTTGTAGTGTTTGTGAAAGTCAAGATGCATCCTGAAACAATACTACTAGGACTCTGACAGCAGAATTTCCATTCCGTTAGCAGATCAATGCTACGTGACTAGCTAAGACTACGACAGTCCGAAAACAGTCTGATGCCCGCAACTGCAGCCGCGAAATCCCACTAATATGTTCATCTTTTATAATAGCGTTGCCAACGACCCGTGACGGTATATGTACTAGTACATGTGAAACATGAGCGACACAAGTTGAATGGCAATCATGCACGACATCGAATCGGCAAATCGCTATACCTAGGGTCCACTTGTATCTAAAGCGTGTCAAAAACTAGCTGGCTGGTGAAGCTGGTTTTGTTGGCCAGTCGTAACTAACATTAGGAGAACACGCTTGGTGGGAGCTGAAACAGCTGCCAACAAACCGCCGCCGGTAGTTTGAAACTTGACAGCCAAGATGCAGTCAACAACAACTTGAGGGGAAGGGATGAACAGGCCTAGGAACTGCTATCCAACAGCCTGCGTGGAATTTCACCGACTCGTCCAAAGTCAAATCCTTAGGCTTCATGGGAGTAGTGTAAGGTTTGAGGTCTCGCTCTCAGGTTTGAGCTGCTGAAGCTGCTGGCGGTGTTACTGCTGGTACCGGGATGGTTGCTGCTGGTACTCATTCTGGCTGTTCACGGTCGCGGTCACTTGAAGGTTGAAGAGTTCAATTGAAGCCCCATCTCTGACTTCATCTCTACTGCTGTCATCATCCACCCCGCTGCTGTGTTGTCGCTGCTGCAGAGGTTCTCACAAAGGTAAAGCACCCTGCATCCTGCAGAACACTGTCGGCCAAGATCCCAGCCAAGATCCGAGACGACGAGAAAATAGCTAACTTTGGGGGGTGGCCAAACCGCTCTAATCTCTGAGGACGCCTCTGCTAAAGCCAGTCCCGCAGCCTAGGTACTTGCTCCCGCACGCGAGGTTCGAAGCTTCTGATTAGGCCAGCAATTATACTTATTCCAGTTACCCTAATAACACAACCCTGAATCACAATCTCTGATGTAGCCTTTATTAATGCATATGATTGGAGCATTTCATTATTGAGCGTCTGAAGATGTCAGTGCCGGTGAACTTGTGGGTGCGTGTATTGAGTTCTAATTGAAAGAAAGTATGACGGTAGGATATGACACAACGGTCGGATGGTTCGAGGTATTGTCCATAACTTTCGAGACTGGGAGATTCTCAGATATTCCCAATGCAAAAGTATAATCATTGCTCGCATAGAAATTCGGATCGAAGCTGAAACATTAACATTCGTATGGCATCCATAAACAGGGTGCTCACCCTCGCTGTCAGTCGTCTCATCGGAATGTAGCCTGGGTCTATGCTAATTCTCTGGGTCTATTTCGAATTTACATTGTTTATAATTGACGGGATGCAAAGCATCATCCTCGGCGGCATCGTAGCCGTCGTAATAGCTATTAGAGATGCCTCCCCGGGCGTATCACTCTCGGGGTCGACACTGCCATCGTGTCCGTACATCTGCATCTGAATGACAGTCAATAACCCTCGACAGCACAACGGGAGGTGGTACAGGTGTGTGCACCATCTACCTTACTACCTGTGTCAGCACCAATACGAGACCCGTTCTCACATTCAGGGGAGTAATGATCGACTCCGCTGACTCCGGTATCTGTTGAGCAGACCCCGTTATTACCCTAGATTTCTTTTTCACCTATATCGTCTCCCTCCTTCAACTTAATCAACTCCAGTACCCGGTTTTACAAGAACTTCTCCTTTTTCCCCAGGAATATTCCTCCTGTGTGAAGCGCATTCAGTACTGTGCTCCGAGCTGTTGCGAGTGTAAAGCGGAAGAACTCTATTAAACTGGGAGAATCCCAGTCATTATATACAAGAGAGCATGGAGCTCGGTGGAAGTGTTGCATCAATAAATCTCAGCCTTTGTATGGCCGGAGATTGCTGTCTGGTTGAAGGCTTAGAGCCGGATCTCTACATAGATGAGTACGTACGCATTCGCACTTGTATGACCATATATATATGGCCTTGTGGCCCTCTTAGATAGTACACAATCAAGTTTCTCTATCTCTACTTTCAACAGGAAGTCTATGGAAGTCGATGGGTTGGAAATACCAGTGGCGAGTGAAAACTTGTGTATGAGTCTAAGAGTATGAGTCTGCAGCCTTTGAGTCAATTCGCCGACTTCTAGTATATCGGCGATATCTTTCCAGACCATATAGTAACACGAGCTGCACTTGTTGTATCGTAGGTTACACGGTAAAGATTGAACTCCACTACTGCTCTTCAGAGCTGTACGAGGTGGTGGAGGTGGAGAGCGGGTGGTAGAGCTTGGTATAGAGAATGCGGAAGGAGTAGAGACTGGTGGTAAAGTGGGAAATGTAGCCGTAAAAGGCGAGGAGGGATTGAGCTTATCTGATATATATATTCGAAATTGAACTACCCCTAAATTAGTGTTTTCAACCCCGCTCGACTAGTTTACAAGTAGCTAGTTAGGTAATTTCACACGTTAGGTAGCTCTAAATTAGTCTTTTGCCGCCTAGTTAGCTCGTTGCTGCGCGGCTAGAAGACTGCTAAGGTTTGTTCTGGTGATGTCATTATTCACCTCTGGGTGCGATCGCCCTTCTAATCGTTCCTCGCACCTCCCCTTTTCAACCCGTACTTCGTCACCACTCCACCACCGCTGCGATGTCAGGCTGACCTAAGAAAAAGAACAAGCAGAAGCGTGCAAAAAATGTCGCGGGCAATACAACATCCCCCGCGGGGGCGCGCTCGCGTTCCTCATCATCCGGAGGAAAACGCGTAGACAGAAAACTCAGTACCACCGACAATAAACGCAAGAAACCTACTCCCGCCGAAGCCTTCGCCAGCTTCATCGAATCCCAACCGGATGAAACCCTTGCGCTTCTCATATCCTCTCGCTCTCCTTTGTCGCTAGAAAACCGACCGCGCGACGTGGTAGCGAATCTTCGCATGTGCTTTGACACACTTCTTCCGGATACGAAAAATACTCCGAAAGCAATCTCCAACATGCAAGAAGTCAACGTGCTGCAAGAATTTGGCCCGACTAAACTAACACCATCTTTTGGCCTCCGCGAGCTGGGCTGGGTCTTCCTCGAGCCCGCTACACCTGTCACAGTCTTCCAAAAGGCAAAGGAAAGGATGGATAAGTATATGGAATCCAGCTCGGCTGGAGACGAAAGCAGTGGCATCGGCGAGCTGCTAAAAGACAGAAAGGGACCGCTTCCGACGGACCCGGACGGAACAGCTACGACCTCCGAAATCGCTCCAGAGGAGTTAGGAGATTATTTGGGTGAGGTTCAACCGGCAGCGGTTACCTTGACCAGAGAACAGTTTAACCAAGGAGTAAGGATTCATAATGCCGAAGCGAGGGCAGCAGGACATCCAAGCCAGGTTATGGAGCCGGTTCTTGGAACACCTCCAGGCGATGAATATGGAAATAGGCGCTCTCAACAGCACTCGGTTCATACAATTTTGAGCGATGATGGGTCTTCATTGTCACCACCATCAACTACAAGTTATGGGGGAAGTGAGATTTCATTCCCATCGCAAACACCGAGGGAGAGGGTTTTGTCCCCTTTGCCAACTACGAATTACGAGGGAAGCCTTTTGGGCCTACCTCCAAGCGCTCTCCCCCAGGATCCTTTTTCGACTCCCAGGGCGAGTGCTGGAATTATCGCGCTTAAGTACATTCAAGCGGAGGAGAATGCCAGCCAACACGCGGAAAAAGAGGGGGGAATGGAGGAGACCCGGAAAGTCTACACACCCATTCCGAGAAAATACGAAATCAGCGATAGTAGCAACAACGAGGATGAGACTATGACGGAGGTGGAGTGGAGGGACGAGGAGCCTTACACGACGCCAATGAAGAAGGGAAAAAAGCGCAATAAGGGGAAAGGAGTTAGGAGGCCGGTAATGCCCGAACGACCAATCCCGAAAATGCCGCAGACACCTAGCAGGAGGAAGTTGGAGGCTGATTGGGCCAAGCCTGCAGAAGTGGTGACCAATGAGAGGAAGGAAGCTAATCTCGAGGCGTTTATTGGTGAGTATCTTAGGAACACTAATGGGCTGAGGAATTTTATGATCAATAAAGCGAAATATGATGATAGTTATTCGGAGTGGTGTGGTGAACAGGCGGGCCACATAGCTGCGAGGCAAAATCATACGGATGTGGCAGTGGGGTCGACAAGGAAAATCGCCCAGAACATACTTACCGAGGTGGAGTTGGAAAAGGAGTATGCGTTAGAGAGGGCGGAAAAACTCGACGATAGGTTGAGTAAGATTGAAAAGAAATTGGCCAAGGTCGCACCGGTGAATATGGCTAAGACGATTGAAAATGCGATGAGAGATTGCATGGAAAAAATGATTGATCAGCTGACAGATAGGGTGGTGAAGAGGTTTGAGGATGCAGCTGAAGAGAGTAACAGAAAGGAGGAAATCCGAAGGGGGAAACAGGTAGAAGCCACCCCTGAGGAGAAAAATATGAGTGATGTGGAGTTCGAACCCGGGGCGACTTTTTCGGAGAAGGAAAATGAGAAAGTGGCAATGGTTATGGAACAAATGTAGGTGGATGAGCAGGATTTGGAGACGTCGAGGCATGCCCCAGTTATTCCACTGTGAGAGAAAAGGCAGGAGTTTCCGAGGTTCACCCCGAGTGGACAGGTTACGATTGCGAAAAGACCGAGTATCGCGCCGGCGGTACCGCAACAAAAGAAGAAGGAGGCAAAAAAACCGGAGGTAAATGAGGTACCGACGGGACCGAAGGCTGGGACTAAGAAGCCGGAGGTTAAGAAGCCGACTGAAAAGAAACCGGAGATGAAACTGGAAGAAAGGCAGAAGGAGACCTGGGCGCAGAGAGCGGCAGCACCACCACCAAAGAAGCAACCCGAACAGCGACAACAACAACAACAATCGGGACAGCAGCAGAAGAAGAAGGGAGATGGCTTTGTTGAGGTTAGGAGGCAGCAGAAGAAGGATGAGATGAAGCCGGTTCGCCCAGGACAAAATTCGATGGAGAAAAGGAGAGTTATCTTTAAGAGGGATAATGGCCTCCCACTTTCTCAGAAGAAGGATTTGGATATTTTGTCGGAAGTGAATAGAGCACTTTTTGAGGCGAAGGTCCCACATTTTGTTCGCATCCAGGGAGTTACGAAGAACACCCGGGGATGCTTGTCTACGATCACGACCCCTGCAGCAACGGCCGAAATGTTGATTCAGTACAGGGAGATAGTGATTAAAGCAGCTAGGAAGGTGGACCCAGGAATTGTGGACATTGAGACGAATGAACTTTGGGAGAAAGTGAAGATGCATGGCGTCAATTTTGATAGGTATTTGGGTAAGAAGACTGGGGGAGGACTTGAAAAATTGAGGCAGGAATTGCAGGCTGAAAACGAGGGAGTGGGGTTTCCCCTCGCTATTAGCTGGATTGGAGGACCGAAAGATGTACAGAAGAAGAAGGTGGAGGGGAAGAAAGCATCAACGGTTGTGTTTGCGGTCGAGGGTAGTAAGATGGCCGAAAAAGTTTTGAAAGGAGGGTTGAGGGTGGCAGGAGTGAAGTATGATGTGGAGAGGTTCATGAATGCCGGACCAGACTCTTTTTGCGGAGTGTGCAGCAGATGGGGACATATTGATTTGAACTGTGGGTCGTTGAGGATGCCGGCGTGCATGTTGTGTGCAGGGGGGCATCTAACCAAGGACCATAAGTGCAACGTGGTAGGTTGCAAAGCGAATGCAGGACAGAACTGCACCCATAATGTCGACAAGTGCGTCAACTGCAAGGGAAATCATATCATGAAGGCCAACTGTTGTGTTAGGAAACAGGAGGCTATTAAGGTAGCAAGAGAAGAACGACGAACCTGGAAGGAGAGAGAAGGGGAACGTAGAAATATTACAACAGACCTACAGAAGAAGCTGGATCGTACAGAGGATGGGGGACCATCAACAGCAGATGCGGAAAAGACGGCTCAGGATGATGAGCAGACGGGAAAGGAGCCGGAGGTCCAAGTCGCAGCGACACAAGAGACCGAAGGACAATTTTTTAACGCAGTGACCCAAGAAACCCCCATGAAGTCATGGTGAAATGCGTAATGCATAACTGTGGGAGGGGGTATGAGGCGACTATGAAGGTATTGGAAACAGGAATTGTTTGCAGAGCTGATGTTGTGATGATGCAAGAACAGTATGTGGAGAGAGAGGGATACAACATCAGTCACCCAGGATATAGGTTGGTCAGAGGAGGGCGAACTATGACCGCAATAAGAAGAGATACACACCTGGAGTTTTTGGAAGTGGATAAGGGGGGGGATGGAGATGTACAGGTGTTTGATATAAAATACCCGTCGGGTAGAAAAATGAGATTGGTGAATGTGTACGATCAGCTGAGACAAGAGGGGGGAGTGAGAAGTCAAGGCAGACCAGCGCAGACAGCAAGATGGAGGGAGATTATGGAGCAGGAAAAGATTCTTTTAGGAGGAGATTGGAATGCTCACAGTGATAGATGGGACCCACAGTGCCCACTAAAACGAGATGCGAATTTTTTGGAAAATCTTATGGATAAGTACGATTCAATCGACGTTACCGATGGGGAAGAAACCCATTCGAATATGAGAAACGACGAAATTTCATGATCGCTTATAGATTTCTTCATCACTAAAGGCGCGATGGCTGATAGGTTGGAAACATCAACGGATTTAGCAACTACTTCAGATCACGCGGTGGTGCGTGCCCAGGTAAGATGGGATGAAGGGGATGGAGCTAAAGTATCATGAAAAATTACGGGATGGGATATCCATGGGCTCAAGTTGAAGGAGGAAGTAGAAAATTATAAAAAAGCACAAAAAGAGTGGAAGGATAAGAGCTCAAAGAGACCCGTTTTGGATGAGAAGAGTAGTGAAGAGGATTTACAGAAGGAAGCTGAGTGGATGCAGCGGAATTTCGTTAATCATCTTAATAGGTGCTGCAAAAAGATTAAAGTTTGCGCGAGATCTAAAAGGTGGTGGACAATGGAGATTGCGGAAAACCGAAAGATTTTGGGATTGATAAAGAGAGCACAAAAGAAAGGGGAAGCGTCGCAGCAACAAGTTAAGAGGCAGCAAAGCAACCTGAGAAGAATGATTCGACAGTCAAAGACAGAGATGTGGTGGAAGTTTCTAACTTCGGCAACAAGAGACCAAGTCTGGCAGGAGTTGAGATATACGGAACCAGGCGGACAACAAACGACAAAGGCTTTGAAATCCAGGACTGGGGAGGTGGCGGAGTCTTGGGAGGACAAAGCAGAGTTGGTAAAAGAAGAAGCATTTCCGAAACCTTTGAAGGGTGTGGAGAGAAAGGCCCAAGAAGAGGGAGGAGGAATGTGGAAAAAGATTACTGATGGGGATATCCGAGAGGCTCTATTGAATCAGTCCATCCAAAAGGCACCCGGACCGGATAGGCTGGGTTTTAAGGCAATAAGGTTATTTTGGGATTGGGACTCCCAAAGAATAATTAATATTGTTAAAACGTCTTTCAGGTTTGGTGTACACCCTCGAGTTTGGAAGGAAGCGAAGGGGGTGGTAATACCAAAACCGAATAAGCCAGATTACGGAGTCGCCAAGGCATATAGGGTGATTACGTTGTTAAATTGTTTGGGAAAAGTTGTTGAGAAGGTGGCAGCCAACGCAATAGCAGAGGAGTGTGAGCGGAGGAGGCTACTTCACAACGGACAGTTTGGATGTAGAAAGCGAAGGTCAGCAATAGACGTGGTTGGAAGGTTGATGAAGAGAGTTGAGGAAGCGTGGGGGAGGGGGAATACTGCGGCAGTGCTGTTGATGGATGTTAAGGGAGCCTTTCCACATGTGGCAAAGGGGAACTTGATAAAAAGAATGGAAGAAATGGGGTTTGAAGCCGACCTGGTGAGGTGGGTGGAAAGCTTTATGGAAGAGAGGAAAGTGATAATGTCGATGGACGGAAAGGAGGGAGATAGTATGGATGTGGAGACGGGAGTTCCACAGGGGTCGCCAGTATCGCCGGTACTTTTTGTTATATATCTTTCGGGGTTGTTCGGCCAAGTTGAGGAAAAAGAAAAAGAGTGTGGAAGTGAGGGTATATCTTTTGTCGATGATGTGGCATGGGTGGTGGAAGGTGAGGATGTGGGGGAATGCACACAACGACTGGAGGGATGCGCTGCGGAAACAACAAGTTGGGCAAAAAAGAATGCCTGTCAGTTCGACATCGAAAAAACGGAAGCGATGTTGTTCACACGACGAAGAAAGAATAAGGAACCGAAGATGAACGCTCGAGTAAGAGTGGGAAATCATGAGGTTTCATATAACAAAGAAGCGACAAGATGGTTGGGGGTATGGCTGGATGATATGCTTACCCTGAATGATCATACGAAAAAGACCTTAGCGAAAGCAAGGAGAGCGCAAAATAGAGTGAGATCGTTGATGACGAAGAAAGGATTAAGCTCGGAAGGGTGCAAAAGAATTCAAGTTGCGGCGGTTCAGGCGGTGGCGTTGTACGGATCTGAACTGTGGTGGCATGGACAAGAAAATCGAGCTCAGGAGGTACAAAGGTTGTTGAATGAACAGGGCAGAAGGGTAACCGGATGCTTTAGGACGACACCTCAAGGAGCGTTGATGAATGATGCAGGTTTACGACCGGCAAAGGCTCTTCTTAATAACCGGGTACGACGGTATAAGTTGAGACAGATGATGATGCCCGATGCTCAAGGCGGAGGGAGGATGTTAGAAGTACGAAGGAATGTCTTACAGAGGGTGGAGGGGATTGATGAGTTGATCCCGGAGGATAAACCTTTCGAAAGGAGGAGTTATGAAAGGACGACATTACCGACGGAAAAAAGATGCCTTAAAGGCGAAGTGATAATTCAGGATGAGGAACAAGCTTTGGGGGAGGCGAAGTTAGAAAGAGAAGGACTTGTTCTTTGGACTGATGGATCGAGAAAAG
>Ga0307512_10001727_pt1 | contig 29801 bp, 30 predicted proteins | sample 14_EM_MG_FD_200267 | JGI IMG/M metagenome (GOLD analysis project Ga0307512, IMG submission 200267) | Populus trichocarpa ectomycorrhiza microbial communities from riparian zone in the Pacific Northwest, United States - 14_EM | ecosystem: Host-associated > Plants > Roots > Unclassified | place... | reverse complement strand
CACTGAGTAATGCATACACCGCATACTGCATCATCCCACTATCGACTGTCTTGCGTTCCCAGCAAGTCTCATCTCTCAGCAGACGATGTTGTACTCAATTCTCTACATTCCCACCATCACGAGTTAACAAATGAATCAAGTCTCAGCAAAATTGCGCCTCCCTCCCGAACTACCGCCTCCAGATTGACCGCCTCTCAGTGCTTCTCCAATGTCCCTCGATCATGGCCTCCAAGTGCATCTCCTAAGTCGCTTGATCACGACCAACAAGTGCATCTCTGATGTCAATCGATCATCGGTCTCCAAGTGCATCTCCAAATTGGTATGAGCCCGGCCTCCATGTGCACCTCCGAGTTCACTCGATCTTGGCCTCCAAGCTCCTTGACAAACTTGCCCGATCACTCCCTCCTAGTGCATCTCTGCGTTCACCCGATCTTGGTCTCCAAGTGCATCTCCACACTCAATTGATCCCAGCCTCCAAGTGCATCGCTGTCAGGGGTTCTCTCCTACCAGTGTAATGGTACTTGTACCATGTGGTAAATCCTGTAGCGGGGGTTTACTAATCACGTCTCGATTGGGCAAGCTTGCGGCTTGGCGGATTCATTCTAAGCAAAGTGCTGCGGCACCTGATTTGATGATGCAACAACGCCGCCAGATCGAAAGGGCCTGGCCCTGCCGAGGGGATTGTTCTCAACCTGATTCATTCTTCGATACTATCCGGTTGTACATGTTGTACATGGCTGTCGTGCAAGTAAAAGGCTCTCTGGTTTCCAATCCTATTGGATGCAGGGCACGTCCGGGTTAGGGGAACACCTAAGCACATATGACTGAGGGATAATGGCGTTCGCGATAAGCCTAAAACGGGTATCCGGCATTAATTTGAGAAGTTGGATCCGTGATGTTTTAATCAGTGGCAAAGTGCCTTTTGATTAACGCGCATAAAGATCTACATTGGCATAGCATCGTTTATAGACCGATGTAAGACTATGAGTGATAAATATCACAGGTGATGTATCACTGTAAGGGTGTGCGTTCCAACTACCAATCAAGAAGTTGCGATAAGTCAAAGTTGAAGTTATGATCTGATATATGAGCCGATATGATATCATGCGATGGATGGCCTGATTCTTATCAGGAGCATAATGCTTTGAAACCACATTGCATGAACACGATAACCGAAGGGATGCATGGCTATCGTTAGTCGAAGCGCGGGCAAGGGGCCGCAACACTCTAAGATACGTAGCTATCATTGAGGGATTGAATCATAGTTCCAGTTGGAGGAAACCATGCCCAAGGGACTATAAAGAGATCACATTGTTCCGGCAATGAAGAAGACAAGCTCGAACAGCTAGAAACAAAATGATACCTACCAGCGGGGAAATATCCTCATTCATTATTGCGTTTTTATGATACCCATACCTATTATATCTATACCTAGAATCTATTAGCTTTGTGTAGCGGCAGCCCCGCACCTTCGATTACTCTCTAAGCGGATAAATGCCAGTTACATTTGAGAACGATAACGATATTATTGTATATGCTCTGGAGTGTGTTATAGCTTGCGCAAGATAAACTCAGCAAATCTTCGTGGCACAGTGTGTGTGGTGGTTAACTTCGATTATCGGACTTGAGCGGGAATTGGTTTCCCATATCGATAAGTTCCAAGGCGAAAGGAATCCAACTCCACAAGAGCAACTTCGCCGAGAAGTTTCGGCTACCACTAGGGACCTTGCCGAGGACCAACGAATTGATCAAGTAATAGACAACACCGAACAGTACTTGAGAGAATCTAAGCGGTTAAGAGAGATTGCGGCCTGAAAGATTGCCGGAGAAACAACAGCTGGTCGGATCAACCTGACAAGGAAATCTAAGAAATACCTAAGGCAATCTAAGAGGGTTTCTACAGCTACTGCGATTAAGGAACAGAAGAATTATAGTAAGACGGACGGAATTGACGACTGCGGGATTTCCAGAAGAAAGGCAGCTGGTGAGTGCTTGCATTGCGCCTGGCCATTCAATAAGAAGGGAAGTCATCAGGTCAAGGACTGCATCCGAGGAATTAAACCAGATAAAGGAACAGCTACAATCCCCAAGAAGAGGATCCCCCGGAAATCAATAAAGGAAAACATTCCTACGGATAGTTCTGATTACGAAGATGATATAGATTAAAATCTACGGCCATACGCACCTTGAAGTACTTAGCGAAGAATATTGGATAGGTGTTGTTACCCCCGTTACAATTGCCAAACACCCTCGATGACGGCCGCCTGCAAGTACATTTTCAAGGAGCAACAGCAGGGTTCCGGAGATACAGCCGTAACGGTGGTGGACAGAGTGACGGGGAGTGTATATTCGGCACACCCCGGAGTAGATAGACATCATCTCATTTCCATCTCATCATATCATTCAATGAAAATACACACTCTATCTTTCCCAACTGTCGGTCTCACTCACTGTGTCTGAGATTGGGTGGATCTGCAACACCAGGTAGTATCGTATCGTCTCACCTAATTCCTATGCTGCTTGAGCCAGAACTGCTCTCTCTCATGAATTCTGTTTGGATGTCGCGAGAGGTACAGCGGAGTATTGATGATGGGCTCCCTGCGTTCTAGCTCCAAGTGGTGAATCTCTAAGTTCTCTCAATGGGTGTGTCCAGGTGCTCCTCCGATTATGCTTGACTACCATCTGCGGCCAGACTGACCATATGTATATATATATAGAGAGACTCAATGAATGTGTGCCATAATATACTGCAGCGAGTCTTGTGACATTGACAAAGACGAATATGATACGACGAAATGCCTTGTGGTTATGTTAGAACCACTGCTGTGAGAATACGGCACAATGTCTCACGCAGGGGTCTCGGCCGCTCTGAAAGTCTCCCGGTGGGCTGCGCAGCGGTCTCACCTGCTCCCGAAGTATCCCGCAGATCTGCCCAGACGTCCCAGGAGCTCCAAAATTTGACTATTCTATAAGTCAAATCTCGTTGCATCCTAAATGCACCTCCATAACTGCAGGTGCTTTCAGGAGCACCTGAGACTGCTCTTGGAGAGTCTGAGCGCACTTTGCTCAGCTCCAGGGGGGTCTTGGAGCATCTAGAAGTACTTGGAAGCACCGGTGGGGTCGTCCGGAGTCTCTGGGTGGATTGCGTGTGGCTTCTGGACCGATTTACATTGAGCTGATTCAGCGTCCATGCCCAGCTGGGCCGCCAGTGACTGGACACTATCGATAAGGTGTTGGAGGTTGTCAGCCCGGGAGGAGTATGACTGGTAGATCATGGGGTAGAAATGGGTAAGTCCTTGGGGGCTGATGGCTGTAATGTTGGAATCAGCAGCAGGCTGAGGCATGCGAGCCATTCCTTGAAAATAATGAATCATGCCGTCATGATTAGCAGCACCCAGGAGAGGCCAGCCGAAATCTTCTTCGTCCATCCCGATTGGTGAAAGTTCTTACAGTAACTTCCGATGGTTCCGGCTGATAAAGCTGGAACACAGCACTGGCCAACCAGTATACGTAGCATAAAGCTTGCAGTTGTAGAACGCAAAGTTCAACCATGTGGTGTAGTAGGTGCAGGATTTGAATGTTGCTTTGTCTCTGCAGTTGTACACAGGGAATTTTAATTGCGTCAAGTTTCTTGAGAAAATGCCCAGCGAACCTTCTGGTGCACCTGTCCTTCACAAGATCACCGGATTTGGGAGGGGCTGAGCGTAGTATGACTGAATGAAACAAGAATTGAGAAGTTGCGACCAATTTCTGGGTGGCGAAAAAGTTCAGTCTATTTGGGAGCCAGTGACGTGGAGGTTGATCGTGCCAGCACCGGGTATCCTGGTCAGTGCACTACAGCAGAGCCACACAGAGCTGCACCTTATGTACACCTCTAAATCTCCCACAATTAGATATCCTAAGACATGGCCAACTAGAACCATAATTCCTGGAGTTAATTTTACTTAATACATAATACTATACAATGTAAAGAGAGAGAAGAATAATACCTCTAGTCATATATTTTCTATATATTAAGCAATGTATTATTGAAGAGCCAGAGCACTGATGTGTCTGGTTACATATTGCCTACATATCAATGTAGCATCAGCAAAATATTAAATAGTCTGGAAGCCACATGCTAACATCCCAGAGACTTGGGTCAACCTCCACAGCACTTCTATGTAATACCAGATACTTCCAGTCCCCCCTGGAACAATATATAGTGCTCCCAGACACTGCAAGAGAATTCTCAGGTGTTCAAAGAGCACTTTCATGTAGGGAGGTGAATTTAAGATGCTTTGAAAGTAGACTGATAGGATAGTCAAATTTCAGAGCTGTTGAGATCTCTGCACAGGTCTGTGGGACATTATAAGAGTAGCTGAGAACTTAAACTTGGTGTTGTATTCCTACAGCAGTGGTTCTTTGGATTCCAGATGTCATAACCACACAACATTTTGACAATTGTATTCATCTTCATTAGATGTTGGCATTTTACAATTGAACCAAAATCTTGCAATATTATATTATGGCATGTTACATCTATCTCAGTCTATCTATCTACGTACCTACAGTCAATCTAGCTACAGATAGTACTCTAGTGCATATGGAGCAGCTTTTCAAGACAGCAATGAGCTACCATGCAGATGCAAATGCAGTTGACAATCAAGTAAACATAGAGATGAAGCTTGGAGATGGTCGTTGAGAAAGTTTGGAGATGAACTTTGAGGTTGTGATCATGTGAGTTTGGAGATGCAATTGGAGGCTGTGATGGATTGGGTTTGGAAATGTACTTGAAGGTAGTAATCTAACAAGTTTGGAGTTGTACTTGAGGGTGGTGCTCAAGTATATTTGGAGATACACTTCAGGGCTATAAAAAAGCAAGTAAGGACAAAAACATGAGTGGGATAATGATGCAAGCATGGAAATCCTGGATACCATGATCATGGGAGCTCGAGATGTGTATGGAGGCCAGGAATATGCAAGTGTGAAAATGCACTTCAAGGCCATGAATAAGCTAGTGTCTGGGCGTACTTTGGTGTAGTCAATGAGAAGGGAGGTGTGACAGATGTTGAGACTCTATTCATTTGTTAACTTTTAGTCATGTGGATGTACAGAGTAGAGCAACACATTGTGTGGCAATAGATGACAGATGAAAGAGTGGGTTTGAGTGGGAAACAGTTGATCTTGGGTGGATGCTGTACTGAGTATTAACTAATATTCATAGAATGGTGTGCAAGTGAAATTGGGAGTGATAACATAACTTTGTGTTCGCTGGTGATGGTGGAGTTGTAAATGGGAAGGAGAGAGATGGGAGGGAATTGAAGTAATCATCATGAGAAACTGGGACTTAAGAGAATATCGTATCTGAGCACATGTGTAAGGGTGCATATGCTGGCACTCGGCAGTATAATAGTATGGTATAAAGTATAAGGTTGCACATGGGTGCGAGTGAGATTACGTGTCGAAGTAAGTGGTGAAATATTCAGTACCCATCAAATTCTCAGTCGTGATGTCAATATAAGCTTGGCAGTTACCCAGCACTGGACACCTCACGTGACCATCCGGCAACCCTAACCACACATACTTGAGAATGCTGTTACATCATCCCCCTCTTTTAGGGCAGATCTCCCGGGCTGCTACATACAAGTAGAAAAACAAAGACACAACCCGCATACACAATCGTGTGATCCCATATGTCCAAAGACCGATCACTATCGTCCAGGGTGACCTTCTAGAACACAGGGACACTTCGCCTCCAATTGACTGCATGTCGGGAAGTGGTGAATCCCCTGCGGACACGATTTGTACTGAACCTGGTTCAAACACACAAACAAAGCAGGAATCACCCAATTGACCTGAACCTCCATATCTCCATCCCTATCAATTCCTCCACTTCCAAGATCTAACTTCCATCATCTCTGCAGCACATTCGGGTGGTCTCCATGGAACTAGTCGATTGGTTCACGAGCATTCACGAGGTCTTCGAATGGCTCCCAGGTCATGAGTCTCTGGCTGTACCCGGCCCACTACACAAGGAAGTTTAGCTTCCATTAACTCTGTTTGGTGTCAACAATCAATTCAACCACCCATTCTTCGGAATCATTGACTATTACTGGGTGTGGTTCCGCGGATGGTTGTACTACGACTGGTGGTATGTACTGATCGCGCTGTGACATGTGGAAATCGTTGTGATTCTGGATTGTTTTCGGCAAATCTAGTTTGTAAGGATTCTTGTTGATGATCTAACTTACCGGATATGGTCCAGTGCGCTTGTAGTCAAGTTTCTTCGACAGTCTAGTCGTTTGGAAATGTTGAGTCGAGAGCCACACTTTGTCCCCAACCTTGAAGCTCACGTCCTTTCCGCTAGCGTATTGTAATTGTCATACCTGGGCTTCCAAAAAGTTCTCCTGGAGAAGCCGGTGAGTCTCTTCCATGCCAGAGACAGTTGCATCCGCCAGTATCTGTGACTTCATATCTGGTGGGGTTTTCGGTGGCTTGAACTGTGTTGGCAAGTGGTAGTGGTAGTCGGCCCAGCATGGCGTCATCCGCGTGGAGTGATGAATGGAATTGTCATCAGCACACTATGCTAATGGTAACAGCTCTACCCAGTTATCCTGGTCGCAGTTGGAGAAGGCCCGTACATACTGCACGATTGTCAGGATTTGCAGATTTGTCCGGCCATCCGTCGGCGGATGGAAAGTGGTCGACAGCCTGTGATTACTAATGCTTAGGTGAGAGGAAGCTCGTATCTAGAATCGGCTGGTAAACTCCATTACGCAGTCGGTTACAATATTGTCTGGTATGCCACGTTTGCAGATCACGTGTTTGACAAACATCTGTGGCAGCTCTGGTGAGTTGATATCCTTCTTGCAGAGGTGGTAGACTGCCATTTTTGCCAATCTATCGATGACTACCAAGATTCCTGTATATCCGAAAGCGGTTGACCGAGGAAGGTCCGTGATGAAGTCCATGGTAACTGCTTTGCAAGGTCGTGACAATGATGGTAGCGGCGTGATTGTGCCGTGTTGGGCATGCTTTTTTGCCTTGATTCGGTGGCTAGTTTGCATCTGGTGATGTATTTTCGTACAGTGGCGTCCATTATGGGCCAGTGGATATCCCGTGATACTAACTCAGTGTTTTTGAGAGCTCCAGAGTGGCCAGAGTGTGGGTTGTCATGGAAAATGTTAGGGAGTTTCCCTGAATAGAGGTAGTGGAACTAATCTACTTCGAGAGCTGCATAACGGGTTTTATAATACCATATAGTACACAACGCTGATCTTACAATGAAGTAGTAAGCTGCCATGTGTATGATCTCTAGTGGGAGATTACATGCTTCATGTCAATTGGATAGTGAGCCTCATTGCTAGCAGATTCATTGAAAGGTCACATACTACGGTAGATCTGATTTGATGATGCAAAAACCTTGGCCTTGCCTATTATTCTTCAGGGATATAAGGTGCCAGTTCTTTTCAACCACATTCATCAAACAATGCTAAGTGGGACTGGACGCGGCAGTTGCAGGAATGCGATTGACCTGTCAGGCAGACAATAGCCAATATGCAAATATGTGGGACTCCGAGCCAATCCATTGTGGAGCGGAACATCTCAGGTACTCCCTGGTTAAAGAGACCAGTCTTGGCCTGAGCATGGTGTGTCTGATTGATCAAGACGTTGGGCAAAGCCCAATTAACCTCCGACTCCCTGGCTGGTAACACACGAGTAAGGTTAGCTACTATCAGTTGAATAATACTGGTGGGGTATGTCAAGTCAAATGTCGACAGAGCAATGGCGGGTTGCCACGTAAGTCTTTGAGACCAGATAAGCCAAATTGCCCACACGGTGAAGGTTGTGTCTTAATTAAGCAATCTGTTTGAAGCCCTGCAAATAACCATGTCAGGTGACGGAGAGGTATTGACTATCCGAAGTATATGAGTTGCACGATATCTCAGTTGAAGTTACTGTTTGAATAAATCTTGTTGCAGATGATGGCCCATATGGGGAGCAGAATGATTTAAAACCAATCATGCAATTGCATGATAACATTTAGGATGCCTGGTCCAGTCTCTGAGAGCCTGGCTTGTAATAAAGGTGTACTCTGGGATATGACAGATGAGAGTGTAGGTAAGGTTCGTACATGGTCTTCGGATGTCCAAGAAAGGCTATAGAAGTACGACAAGCTCTGGGTTTGGAAGGGTAGCGGCACAAGCACGAACAACACCTACCTGCAAAGACGAAGCTGAAAGATTTTTGTTGTTTTCAGTTATTATAATTATTATTATTATTATTACGAAGTATTTTGGAAATATCACTTTAGATTGTACGCAGTTCCCCAGCCGGATGGTCTAGAGAAAGTTGGATAATGATGACGATATTATTGTGTGTGCAATGTCTTTGTTGCTTCGACAACTTCAGAAGGATGATAATATATTTGCCTCACAGTGTATTTGGTGGTTGGCAAGTATTATTCAATATACAGAGGTATTGAAATACTACCTTCAGTACCAGATATTCCCTGCAGAATAGGTTGAAAATTGTGTGGTAACACCGGTACCAATTCAAGGTCTCAAAAATACAACATTTCCAGATGCCGATGTTTCTGAGTGACAGTTTGATTCGGGTTCCTATTGTATCTCCAGATCATTGGAACGTGAAGTAGCCGAGGCACGATGCATTCTTCACATCAATAGGCAAACGAGCTCTGGAAAAATTGTTTAACTAGTCAATATTAATAATATGGAATTATGGATGAGTTATCCTGGATGGAGTAAGAAGGAATTGCGAAGTATTCGGTCCTCTTTAAGGGAAGACGGATTAATCCAGTAGCTTGAGATTTTCTCAACGAAATTAAGATTTGTTGATGTTCAAGGAGATTATGCTGCAGACGTGATATTTCCGATAGTATCTGAACACCAGATTCATCAAGGAGATAAGAAGAGGGAATTTGTCAAGATATGTGTCAATTTGGATTGCACTATCAAAGGGCAATATATTACTGCCAAGTGTTTATTTCATTACCAAGATTAACTATACGAACACATTTGCAATATTAATCAATCACCAAGATTAATTTTTAAGCACACACTTACGATATTAGTTAAACATCAGGATTAATTATACAAATACATGTACTGTCAGTATGGTGTCACACCACGACATGATTTAATTACTATTCACCTAGATGCTTCTGATACGACTATACATATTTGTCCCCTGTGTGTATACGATCTTTACAGACTTCCTATTCATTATGCCTGGAGAGACACATGAGAGATTGAAAATAGGAACTACGGCTGTGTACCAAGTACTTGCTTAGGGCATTGAAGGATACTTAGAAGTATAGATATTTAGGTAGAAACACCCCAGTAACAGCAAAGGCTTATGACTTTGTTGCGAAGCAGGTCATCCTTTGGTACATATAACCTTCCTTCGTAGGTGAGACCACTGGCAGTGACTTCCTATTCGTTACCGAAGCTTTCCTCTGGTTCGTTTATTCTTTCCTGATCAGGAATATCGACGTTTGGAGTGCCGACAATCCTGCGCTTCACATCGGCAGCCAATGCTTGGATTGCCTGGGCGGTTTCCATCTCCTGAAGGAGGTCATCGTACGGTTCAACGGCGGTAGTTCCCAAGGTTGCCAGGGGCCTCGCAGTCAGTCTCCCATAGCCTATCTCGTAGTCGGGCTGTCATGATGGTCTATCGGCCGGGTACTTCTTGGCTTCGGAGAGTTCAATGACAAAGTCATAATAGCATAGCATTTCCACCCAACTTGCCTGTCTTCGGAAAGGTACTTTGGAGGCTAAGAAGTACTCCAGATTCAGATGGTCACACTCGATCAGAACCTTCTTATTGGCATGCTCGAGATTGTGTCCCAATTGATTCATTGTTTCGACAATCGCCAAACGCTCCCGATCGTACATGTAATAGTTATGTTTGCCGGGAGAGCAATTCTGAGAGTAGAAATTGACTGGCCGAAGGATCCGGAACCCGTTGTACCGGTTAAGGACGCTGGCGATTCTGAAGCCGCCTGCATCAGTCTCCAGAATGATCAGTATTTGCGGCTTGAAATGGTGAAGGATAGATGCATTGGGGAAGGCCTTTTTGAGCTGTGAAAATGCGACTTCAGTATCCCGAGTCCTTTCCCACTTCCATGAGGATTATGTCTTCAGCAAGGTTGATATCGGAGCGATCACCTGAGCATAGTTGCAAATGAATCTCCGATTCAAGGTTGTGGGGCCGAGGAGCAGTTGCACATCCCGAACTGATTCCGGAGTCGGCCAGTCTTCAATTGTGGATATGCGGTCTGACCCAATGCCGGTTGCATCCAGATCGATGGGAAATCCAAGGATGCCGACATCCCGAACTCTGAATCGGCACGTTTCGGCCAGGGAATAGAGCCCATATTCCTGTAGGCGTTGCAGCACTGTTCGCAGGTGGTCATCGTGATCCTTCTCATTGGTTGAGTAGATGAGTATATTATCAAGGTAAAACACGGTAATGTCATCCATATAGGGCCGTAGACAATTGTTAATGTGAGCCTGAAAAGTATTAGGTGCGTTTGTCAAACCAAACGGCATAACTTGGTATTCGAAATGACCATAGCAGGTTTGGAATGCAGTCTTGAATTACTCTCATTTTTTGATTTGGATAAGGTGGTAGGCATTCCAGAGATCCAGTTTGGCCAAGATCCAGTTTGGCCAAGATCCAGTTTGGCCAAGATCCAGTTTGGTGAAGATCCAGGCTTTGCGCACTTGTTTGAGTCGTTCTGAGATTAGAGGAAGGGGGTATATATCTTTCTCCGTGCCAAGGTTAAGAGTTTGATAGTTGATACACCACTGAAGTCCTCCATCTTCCTGCTTTGCAAACATGATCAGCGCTGTGGCTAATGTTGATGACTACTGAATGAAGCGGCTTGCTAGGTTCGTTTCAATGTAGGCGTTGATCATCTCGAAATTGAATTCTGAGAGGTTGTGGAACTGCCTGTATGGGAGTTTCTAGCTGGGTTCCAGATCGATTGCATGGTCAGTTGGTCTATGCCGCGGAGGTGACTCGGGCTTTACCTTACTGAAGACGTCCACGAAATGTTGATATTGTGCAGTGATATGCCCCCCATCATCTGTCGTTACTATCTCTGCATTATCTATGTCTGTTACTATTGTCTTTAGCCTTTTCTACATTCTGCATTGTAGCGTTCTTGGGCGGGGTGGAGATGGGAATGGGTCCTGGGATGGCTTTATCACACGGTCTGTCACAATGCCACCAAGCCCCATCGACCAGATTCTCCCTTCCTGTTGTGGCTAGCCGGTAGCCGTCACTCAAGCACCCTCGCTGTGTCACTCTTCTGCTGCAACTACCGCCACTGCTCCTGCTCACGCATTTTTCACACTGGCATTTCCCTCACCTTTGGTGATGCCTTCCAGCAATGCTCCTTGCAACCCTTCCCATTATCCAAGTTGTATGGGGAATGCCTCGACCACTTCCTCACTAGCTAAGAGATAATTGAAGTAGGTCGCCCTGAGCAGTTGTACGTCCAGGGGAGGACGATCTTTGGTGTTTTGTCCACCGCGTTCCGGCAGAGGACATGTGCAATTTGCTTCGGGACTCTTCGCCCGTCGCAGTCCATTTGGTGTGCACTGGGCAGTCACTCTAGCTGTGGTCCTGTCGATTTCCGGGTTCCTTGCCTTGAACCAGGGCAGGTGCAGGACCAGGTCGTACGCCATTGTTGGGACGACTATAGCAACCGATTTGTCAACCCATTTAAGGTCTTCAAAATACCGAACCAAAAGACTTGCCTTTCAGCTCTCGTTTGCAGACATCATCACCTGGCCATTGAGACGCTAGGTAGAGGTGAATGCTGGATTAGGTGGCAGTTCCAGTTTCCTGAGTAGGTGTTACAGGGGTTCTTAATCCCAATAATCAATATAATATTTATTGAATTAAGTACAGCCGCCTATCTAAGTATCTCTTTCTTACCGCGTCTTATTCTAAGACTCAACCTCTTGCTCCTCCATTGCAAGAGCTACCAATCTGCAACGTAACCACAAGCCATCTCCTCGATAGATGTAAATTACACCTTGCCGTCAAACAATCACTCCTCGGAATATTCCTTGAATGGTAACGCACCGGTGTTGAAGTATCTCAGCACCAGTTAGTCAATACCTTCGATTTCACAGCAACAAAAAACCACTTAGTAGGTGTGGGTTAAACGATGCTCTTCCACACTGCAAAGAAGATTGCCGAAACTCTCGACAACTTGTTGCAGTGCGTAGTCGGACTGTGTTAACCTGTGACCAGGCATACAAAGCATGATCACGAAGGTGGATAACGGAGGAAACTTTTGAAAGTGTTATTTGGATAATAGGTAGAATTCTTAATCATGTTTTGAGATTGTCTTCAGTGCTCTGTGTTGAATGTTTCTCGCTGCTTGTCCCCTCAATTCCTTCGCAACAATGCTCTCTCTTTATAGCAACATCCCAGGCCCCCATGCCTAGCTGCTAAAACAACGAACGACCTTATCGTTATTGTGTGTATATATGCAATGTGGTTTTAAAGCATTGCGCTCCTGACAATCAGGCCATCCATCGCATGCAAAGACAGACTTAAATCATTACCCCGCGCAATCGTATCTGTCGGTAGTCAGAACATCCAACAACCAAGTTGATGAAGCTTATTGCCTCTTGAATCCCTCATCCACATGAGTTATTTAATTGCGTCATAGATTTAATCAGCGACCAACCGATACCATGCCAATGTAGATTATTGACGGGTATGCTCGTATCCGATACGAGGTTACAATCCGATCCAGACTTAATCAAATTACTGAACAGTGTCCGGTATAGCATCTAATCCTACGTCATTATTCCCTCAGTTACGTCATGCTAAGGTCGAGACTATTCTCCGACTGCAATGTGCTCTCCGTATCGTTGCCCGCAACAGTTAGAGGCGAAGAGTCCTCTTTATTGCATATTGACTATCAACTGCCGTGTGTAATTTATACGCATTCTCCGCAAAGTATCTAGGTGTGAACGAAGTACCCACACTTTGCGCGACTAATATGAACTCCCGCTAAAGAGCATATTACTGACCATGTGAATGATACATGCATAGGTGTTATGCATATCGTAAATATGTATGCATCTTGTAATCTTAAACAAGTATTATTATCGCTACTAGGAAACAACCCCTAACATCACCCCCTTCTCTAAGACCGGTGGCCTCCATGGTGCCCTGTCAAAACAAAACAACAACAATACAGCAACACTCAAAATTCCAATACAAATTAGAACCATTTTTACTTTTTTGATAGCTTTCTTCTTTTTCCGCTAGTAAACGTTGTATCGCTCGCTACCCTTGTATTCTTCTTATAATGATCCTCGAGCAATATCCAATTACTCTCTACCACATTATCAAATGTTTCCCACGTATTGTCTTCATGCGCAGAATCTCTCCATTTAACCAAGAACACATGATGTCGTGGATTATCATCTGAAGGTCGACTGGTGATTATTGATTCCATCTCCCAGTCATTTCCATCAGCCTCAATCTCGAATACATGTTTCTTAGGGTTCGTTCCCTTGTATCGTTCGAGTAAGTCGATATTAAACACTGAGTGGATTTTCCATGAAGCTGGTAATTGAAGTTTGCAGTACCTGAGATTGATCCTTACTGACAAAACTTCGAAAGCGCCTAGCATTTTCTCTTCGAGCTTCTTGCATCGATGTTTTGCTCGAGTATTTCTTCTGTTAAGCAGTACCCATTCTCCCTTGTTACATTATTCAATCGATTTGCGTTTGTTGTCGTAATATTTCCGCATTCCTTCTACCCATTCTTCCTGTCTTTTCTTCAGCTTCCTATGAATCTCATTCATATAATGCCCATACAGTTCAGACACTGGATTTTTAAACTAGATTTCTGTTGGCCAATTCATTCAAGGTTCGAAGACGTAATTAGCGTAGAATGGCGAAATCTTAGTTGACGAATGTTTAGAATTATTATAAGTGTATTCTGCCATCGCCAGCATGGACGCCCAATCATTCTGTTCGTAGTTGCATTAAGAGCACAGATACGACTCAATCACTTGATTGATTTTTTCTGTCTGGCCATCGGTTTGTAGATGATATGCCGTTGACATACTTCGTTGAATCCCTAGGTAGTTATACAGATCGGTAAAGAAACTTCCGGTAAACATAGAATCTCTGTCTGAAACTACATCTTCTGGAAAGCCATGATACTTCCATACATTATCCAAGAAAGACCTGGCTACTGTTGGGGAATCCTTTTTCTTAATTGGTATGAAATGCGCCATTTTCGAGAATTGATCCACTACTACTAGAATCATTGTTGCTCCCTCGGATCCTGGTAGGTCAGTAATAATGTCTGCACAAATATGCGTCCATGGTTTACATGGTAACTCGAGTGAATGGAGGAGCCCATGCTTCGCATGTCTTGGTGCTTTGGTCCTTTGGCATATATTGCACTCATTACAACGCTTTCGTATATCCCATTCCATATTTGGCCAATGAAACTTCCTGGAGACCAATTCCATCATTCGTTCTCTTCTGAAATGTCCTGCTACCTTTGAATCGTGTTCTGATTGTATAACCCTTTGACGCATTCCTTCTGGCACATGAACCCTATTCTTCCAGCACAGTATATCCTCTTTTATCGTATATCCTTTGTCGATATGTCTTTGCTTAACCACCTGCTTGCCTACTTCTCAGTACTTATCATCGAGTATAGCCTTCTCCTGTATTCTTGTTTTTGCCTCTGGCAATTACGCTTCAATATCCAATGCTGATAACTGGATTATTTCGATGTCTTCTTCTTCCAACTGTATTGCTCCAACTTCTAACCACTGCTCTTTTTGTGGCATCGTTTGATTAGGTGCTGAAGGTGTACCCCCTTCTTGAGATGTGAACACAGGGCACCTAGAAAGTATATCTGCCTTAGCGTTTGACATGCCATTTCGGTGAAGCAAATCAAAATTGCACTGCTTTAATTGCTCGGCCCATCTAGCTTGTCGTTGGTTTAGATGAATTGCCATTGTAAAGTATGTCAAATTTTGATGATCGGAAAAAATTATCGTTTTATGGATTGCTCCTTGTAAAAAGTGTCGATTTTTATTCAAGGAATTATCAGAATGGGACACCCGAATGGATGAAGAGACAGACAACAGGCTCCGGAACGAAGACTGGGAAAAGCAGCAGAAACAAGGGCTCGAAGCAACCCAGTCGGTGGAACCACAGCCGGCCCGAAAACCGACACCATTCGAGGTCCGAACACACTGCCCGAAGGCAACATTCGAGTTGTGGCACCTCCCAGGAAGAAGATGGGGAAATGTCCCCGAGTGGTAGGCGGTTGAAAAACCAGCAAGTATCACCATTGTGGACCAATACAGAATGGGACAACCTAACAAAGGAACTTTGGAAGCAGACATCACAGACTGGGAAGGATGTCGCGAAAGTGACTCGGGGGTCATCAGCACAAAAGATGGTGGAGGTATACCACTATGCGAACATGGGAAGAATGGCTGAGCGCCTGAGCAGGCAGCAAAGAGGCATGTGGCCCATGGTTCTATGGTGGATCATATCGCTATGGATTCGGGTGGTGGAAAGTTTTGGAAGCAATATGACGATGGCATTCATTGGAAGGATCAATACGGGCAATGAGCAGGCAATCAGAACATTATTAAGCGTCCGAAAGGACATAGCTAGAATAAGGAAGAAGATTAGGGACTCACACCATGAGATCGAAAGACTGTTTAGAACCAAAATCGGGAATCGACCATGGCACCCTAACCTCAGACCAGTGACGCCCATGTTCCAAAACCTAGTGTTTACATATGTGCTATGGACAGTCGGAGAAAGGATAATACCCAAACCAATGGCGACAGCCCTAGTAATGGCATGGGTGACAAGGAACCGATGGGCAACGATAGCCGGAATCGTGGGAACAGCGAGCGCCACCCCAGACTTCGTCACGATGGCCAAAGCCATAGCACCAGATCTAACAGATATACCAACAATGGTGTTGACAGTGTTAGCAGGTGGAACGTTGGCTATTCTCACTACGGCAACGTCATGGCTCCTCACAAGCGTAGCCAATGTGGGACGTAATATGTCTCGAACGGAAGCCAATACCAGCCGAGCGCATATTCGAAGCCAGGCAAAAGCAGGAGAGGAACTCCAGACAACGGTCCAGACACTGGGGAGAGAACTAAATGCGGCTACCAAAAGAGAGCAGGACGCCATCGACAATTACAACGACATGATGAACAGCAGCAACGGCGCAGTCAAAGCTAAGCAGCAAGCAGAAAGGGACCTCGTAACAGCGGGAAGAAATTTGCAAGGAAAAACGAGGGACCTAGAGGTAGCGGTGGAAGAGCTAAAAGTTGCGGAAGCCAAGATATCCGAGGCAGAGGTGGAGAATAAATGACTCATGGACCTCGCCAAGCAATCCGACAACCACAAGGACAGAGAAATTGCATCCATGCAGGAAGACCTCAATGCAATCAGAGCGGAGAACTTCAAACTGAAATCATCCACCGCACTTGAAGCAGCCAAGAGCTCGTTTGACATAGCACAAGAAATGCTGGGAATAATCAAGAAGATGCTGGAAGGACCCAGGGGCGGAAGCAATTCCACACCCAAACTGGTAGGCAAGGCCCCAAAGACCTATGACGGGTCGGACCTGAAGAAGTTCGCCCTATGGAAAGCGGAGGTAATGTCATACATACCAGGACAGTGGGAAGACTTCAGTAATTGCGGAACAGTACGATTAGCCCTCCTATCGTACCTAGGAGGAAGGGCAGCGGCGATAGCGCATCAGTATATGCCGGAAATGTTTACAGACGACGCCCAAGATACGGTGAGCAAAGCCCAAGCATTGGAAGTAATGATGGAATGGTTGGAAGACAAGTATAAAGATCATATACGGCAACAGAGAGCCCGGGAAAAATTAAAGAACTTTAGGCAGAAAGAAACCGACGAATTCCAAACATATCTCACCGAATATTACGACCTACTGCACCAAGGAGGACTCATGCATGCTCACTACGGAACAGTGGGAGACTTCGAGCACCTACATAAATGAATCAGATCCTCGCTCACGGAATCAACACCCCTCAGACAGGTGATGATAGACGGCGAAGATGTATTTACGTTGAGAAAGGTGGCTATGATATCGGACTCCCAGATTCCACGAAGAGGTAGCTCCAAGGCATGTAAGGACGATCCCAATACACCCAACACGGAACTATTGATGAAGGAGATAAGCACCTTGAAAAAGGCTGCATCAAACCCGGAAACCCCAGACGCTAAGAAAGTAAAAAAGAAGCGCAAGAAAAGAGAACCGGGGAGCATCAAGGAACCGTGCCCGAAAGGAGTTGACTGCAAGTTCAATAAGATAGGGGACTGCTTTCGGCAACATGAGGGGTGCCGAGGATCGAAGACCGAATCCATCGGGGTGAGACGAAAACGTACCGGCAAGAAACAGCGCTCGAAACAGCGCCAGAGATTTGTGGTAAAAAGGCTCAGCGGAGGATCAGGAAAGTTTGTCGCAGCCATGGGTGACTACTCATGCCATTATCAAAGCAATAATTATACCAAGCTCCTATTAGATAGCGGAAGCACCGATAATATGTGCACCAAAAGCTTCGCGGAACGGCACGGGATGGTTATGGATCAAAGCCCAAAAGGGCTAAGAAAGTACGAACAAATGGTCCGGACAAAGGTAACCGCCATAGCAACGGAATTGTGGGAGACCCGGATCCTGGGCCAGGATATGGTAGTAGAGTTCGCAGTCCTGCCAGAAATGGGAGGAGACGAAGCCGTCCTAGGATACATATGGCTGAGAGATTGGGAAGTGAAACAAGACTTTGGAACCGGAGATCTGGAACTGGGAGGAAATAAACCCATCGGAAAGATACTCAGCGGGATAGCCAAAGAGATGATACACACAGCCCACATCGATAGGAAGAAAGCCATGGAAGGAAAGACATGGCAGGAAGTCATCCCAGCCGTCTACCATAAATACGCCAAAGCATTTGATCGGCCGTCCAACCGGGGAGAATTACCGCGGAATACGCAGTTCGATTGCAACCCGGTCATGAAACCAGGGTGGAAAAGATGGCATGCCAAGTATACACTGGACCGATCAGAGCCTGAAAAGGCCGATGAGGCGGAAATCATCCAAGACTACCTGAAAAGGAAGTGGATAGAGGAAATCTGGGATCCTATAGTAACATGTGCAACGGTGTTTGCAAAGAAAAAGGACGGGGGCACGAGATATTGCCAGGATTATACCGACCTGAATGACAACACCGAAAGCTACCTGTCCAAGATACAAGATATGGAAACCATGATACAAAGGGTAATGGGATAAGAGGAATATGGACAGTTCGATCTGAAAGATGCCATCTATACGGAACGGATGGACGAAGCATCCAAGAAATACACGGTGTTCGAAGCACTGGGAGGAACCTTGAGATGGAACGTCATGCCATTCGGGCTGAAACAGGCACCTGGAATATGGTCGGCCTATGCGGATTGGGTGTTCGATAGAATACACCTAGACGAACAGCTCAGAAAGGAATTCGGAGTCATACCCAAGCCCGAATCATGGCTGGGGGTTTATATGGATGACATAATAACATATGGTCACACCAAGGAAGTGATTATACGGTATAACTCAATAGTACTACGAGCATGTGAGCTAAACAGCTTCACGGTGAACTGGAAGAAGAGCGAGCCACACACTCAGAAGGCTTTGTTTTGCCGGTTTGTGGTCAACAAAGAAAGATGCCAGATAGACCCGGCCAAACACAAAATGCTACAGGAGTACCCAAGACCTACATCTGCGAAGACAGGGATAAAGTGGAGGGCAACGCTACAGTTCAACCGGAAGCATTACGCCAGAGTACATACGATAATCGAATCCATCACAAAAATGTTCAAGAGAGGGGTAAAATGGGAATGGGGAGCCGCTCAAGAAAAAGCATGGCAGGCATGGCTGAGTATAGTGCCCGAAATATTGGACAGATACGACCCCGATTTGCAACTACACATAGAAACGGGTGCATCCACGTCAGGATGGGCAGCGGTGTATTACCAAGTGCATCATGATGGGGAGGAAACAATATTGGAGTTCAGAGGAGTGCTATTTAACGACGTGGAACGAAAAGCCACGACATCGGAATGGGAGTTCCTCGTCATGGCCAACGCCGCTTGAGACCAACAATACTGGACCCTGAACCGACATAAGGTCATGTTCCACGTGGATCATCAAGCCCTGTTAGCATACACCCAAGAGCACGTGATCACGCCAAAGCTATGGAGACGAATGGAAGGGCTGCTACAGGAACTCCGGATGGAAATACTATACCGTCCCGGAAAGAAGATGCTGGCGGACGAGTTCACTCGACTCTCCCCCGTCAATAGCGATGGTAGATACCGAGGGATACTGCTACGACAGGAGCACTTCAGTAAGGAAGCATGGGAGGACCTGAGGGGGAGAACCCCGGGTAAAAGTAAGGAACCTGCGACTTCAGGGTAAGCAGGGAGAAAGGAACGACTACCGGATAAGGTAGCGGACGAGATGGAGATAAGCACTGCCCGGAAGGAGCAGCAGGCTGAAGACCGTAAGCGCCCTGAGGCCTAAGTCCGGTCGGACGATAAGGAAGATGACTCGGCATGATCGGCGACCGCGTATTGAGGCAGGGGACATGTACGCACGGACATGGGGTATGAAGGGGCCCAGTCATGTATGGAAGGCGATGGAAGCCAACCAAGTAGATTAGTGAATGAGTCAAGGGATAATGGAGCTATGCTTAAAAGGAAGCTGGCCATCCCGACTATTCAGGCCTTACGCTGAATTGTTCTCTATTAGTCAATACTATTGTGATTCTTGTTGGTCGCAGTGCATTCCATGCTTCGCTCCGAGTTGTGGAAAACTACGTGAGATCAAATTCCGCTACTTGCCTCCTGACGTCAGCAATGACTGGTTTTCCCAACTCTCTTTTCGATGGTACATCTTTTAATGATGTAGCAATAGCCACCATTGGTTTTTTAAGTTCATTGATTCTGAGAGTGACCATTGCTAATGATCTTTGAATCGCCTGATTTGATGTTCTGACAGCTAAAATTCGTAAGCTGTTATGCGAGATTCTTGTGCTCAATGCTTCTTGTTCTTGGCGTAATCCGGCAAACAGATCTGTAGCTTGATCTACTATTTGATTATCCTCTTTTTGTAATATGTCGATTCCTGAGCGAATTCCCTGCAACATCGCTTGCTGGAACTGCATTGCTGATCCTACTCCGGAAACCTCGGAATCAATCCTAACTTTTTCTGTTTGTAGCCGACTTTCCAGAATTAGGATCCCGTTTTTAAGTGAGTCAAACTCTTCCTCGAGAATTCCTGTTTCTTCATTTCATGCCTGTATAACTTGGACATCCGGTCGAGCGAGTTCTGACAATTGCTGCTACACTACATCGGAATCGGCTTCGTTCATCAATATTTCCCCTTGGCTGCTGTCTGCTTCCTCAGGCTCTTCTTGATCGTTGAGTAGCAAGTAATCCCTTCGGGCCGCTTCTATTCTTCTTTCATAATCTTGGCACCATTCTGGAATCGCCCTTCCCGCAGGGGATCGGGGCTTCTCGATCCTTGAGCTCCTCGGTGCTAGCGCTTTGCTCTTGTATGTCAACCGTCTTTATGGGGCTGCCATTATTAGCTCAGTGACCGTAGTCAATGTCCTTTGGTTCTTCGATGTTATGGACTGTAGTTTCTTCCCGATGTGGGCAGTCCTTAGTAGGGCAATGATCCCTACAATATCTTTGCAGTATAAAAGAATTTCTTGATGCATTTCTTCCTATATGCTGATAAACGTAGCACTCTGATAGAAAATCGCTGAGTTGGCAAAATACTGCCTGGCTTGCCTCGTTACTAACCGTAATTTGGCAACGTGCACAGAAACAGCTTTTTCTGATACAGTGATGTGGGCAAGTCCTTTGTCCAAGATAAATGCAGCAGAACTGATCCTCACAATGTTTACACTCAGAACTCAGGTATAACATTCATCCTCGGCGTTGGTGTAAGGATTAAATATCAAAGTGGATCGTTCGGTAACCGATACAGGTATGCTCCTGTATTATTCAATATCTGGTAAATTCTTAACTGTTCTTCAGTCATATAGTTCTCCTCAACTTCAGATACAGCGTAGAGTACATAAGATATTATACTGTTACGGGGGTTTTTAATCACAACGATCTATACAATATTTATTCAATTAAGTACAGCCGCCTATCTAAGTATCGCTTTCTTTCCTCGTCTTATCCTAAGACTCAACCTCTTGCTCCTCCATTGCAAGAGCTACCAATCTGTAACGTAACCACAAGACGTCTCCTCGATAGATGTAAATTACAGCTCGCCATCGAACGACCACTCATCAGAATATTGCTCGAATTGTAACGTGCCGGTGTTCAAGTATCTCAGCCCCAGGTAGTCGAAACCTTTCAGTTCGCAAGAATGAACAACCACTCGGCAGGTGTGGGTTAAACGATTCTCTTTGAAACTGCAAAGCAGATTGCCGAAACTCTCGACAACTTGTTGCAGTGCGTAATCGGACTGTGTAAACCTGTGACCAGGCATACAAAGCGTGATCACGAAGGTGGATAATGGAGGCGATTTTTGAAAGTGATATTTGGATATTAGATAGAATTCTTAATAATAGTTTAAGATTGTCTTCGGTGCTCTGTGTGGAATGATTCTTGCTGCTTGTCCCCTGAATTCCTTCGTGACAATGCTGTCTCTTTATAGCCACATCACAGGCCCCCACGCCAAGCTGCTATAACCACGAATGCCCTTATCATTATCATGTATATATATGCAATGTGGTTTTAAAGCATTGTGCTCCTGACAATCAGGCCATCCGTCGCACGCAAAAACAGACTTAAATCATTACCCCGCACAATTGTATCTGTCGGTAGTCAGAACTTCCACCAACCAAGTTGATGAAGCTTATTGCCTCCTAAATCCCTCATCCACATGAGGTATTTAATTGCATCATAGATTTCATCGGTGACCAACCAATACTACGCCAACGTAGATCATTGACGCGTAAGCTCGTATCCGATACGAGGTTAAAATCCGATCCAGTCATAATCAAATTAATCAATAGTGTTCGCTCTAGGATATAATTCTACGGCAATAATCCCTGAGTTACATTATTCCAAGGTCGAGACTGTTCTCCGACTGGAATGTGCTCTGCCGTATCCTTGCCCGTTACAGGTAGGGGCGAAGAGTCCTCTTTATCGCATATTGACTATCAACTGCCATGCATAATGTATTCGCATAACCTGCAAAGTATCTAGGTGTGAATGAAGTACCCACATCTCGCGCGACTAATAAGAACCCCAGTAACAGTAGGCTGGGTAATATCAAGATCCTTGTTGCACCGCAGTCGATTAGTGATCTGGCACGCTGCATGTTGCTGTGTATCTTCCATACAAGGACTTCATGGACGATATGTGCCGCATCTGGTCTCTCTGTGCTGCATAGGTATTGGTTTGAAATCAGGGCCCGACCTTCCAAAATGACTCTTGAAATGAAGGCGATTCAGTGCGGTTGTATCTTGTCCAAGGTGGGAAACACGGCTCAGTTTCTCAAATTCTCCAATCGTGACGCCGTATTGTCCAGCCTCTCCCGTCAAGTTACATATTGATAGATATACACTGGTGTTTGAGCTGCTGCATGTCGAATGACTTTTGGCGCTTAATTTGTTGCCCTTCATAGCTGCTGTAATTACTGGAGTTGTGGTCAGGTGGGTTCGACTTGCCAGGTTAGGTACAAAGGTGGGTTTTATGATCTGCGCGGCCACAGTGGGTGCATTGCCGGTTTGCATTTCGGCTTTGGTAGACTTTGTTTGAAAGCCATGCCGTTGGTGAGAAGCTGGCATGGCTGCCTCCACTGGACATATTGGACTTGCCCGATTTTGATTTACCGGTGCCGGGATTGTTGCAATTATTGGACTTGCCAAAAGTGTTTTCCGCAAGTTCGGAGATGCATGGTCTGAAAATATGTTTCTCATTGCTGCCTTTCTGAGACTCCCCTGGTTGCCTTTGCCGTTGCTGTGCACTGGGCATCATGTCGTTCGGTTTGAACTCCGAGGCCTCCCCAAAGTCAAATAGTTGGTCGAGTGTGTCGCACATGACTTTGCCACTGCAGATTCAAGCTCTGACTTTAGTCTTAAGTGCCTGCCACAGGCCCGCCCATGCCGTGTCATATAGGACTGCTTTGTGTGTTATAAGGATCCAGCCAGCTCTCCTCCAATTTTCTCTCAAGTGGTTGGCATAAACTCAGACTCATTTGATTGGTAGTTGCTGTTATTCCTGCATAGCTTCTATTGCTGAATTGAGATGCCCATAGTTATCTCCATACATCTTTTGAAGCTCATTCACGAAGAGTCCAACATTCTCTAAACACAGGTCCTGGGCCACTTTTAGATCGCAAGCCCACTCAGATTGGTCCGTATTGTCCATCTGTCGCTAAGTTGGATCTGGGTGTGAGTTCCAGGAGTCGAGGAAAACAGCTGTATACTTGATTTGATCCGCAATGCATCTTCGGAATAGGTACACATCAGAAGCAAAGTTTGAACGTGATGTTTCGAGAAACTTATTCAGCTCTTTCGCTCCACCGCACTACTGTAAGGGATCAACCATCCGAAAGATTTTCGACTAATTTCCGGCATTCTCATGTCTGTCTGTGGCTCCACAGCGGTCGAGTTCGGTAAGCATTCGGGCTCTCTCGTTTTTCCATTCAGCCTGCGTTTTCAATAGGAGTTCAAGTAGCATCCGATTCTGCTCAAGAATCTTCTTTTGGTTTTACTCGGTGATCTTTGAGAAGATGTCGTCTCGGCCACCATTATCCTCGATTTCTTGGAAGGCTGAATCTCTTTAGTCTTTGTCTTTGTCTTCATTGAGATCGCAGGTTTCCTCATGAACTAGATTTTTGACTGGATTGACATGGTTGATTTCGTCTTCTGCTAGTAACGAAACGCGGCCCATAAGAATATGTGTGATTCGCCTGAGCAATGCTCGAAAGGATTCTATTCTCCCACGCATGTTAGGCTTACCCCATTGGCTTCTGTTCATTCTCTTTGGAGGCATGGAGGGTGATTGACTGTAATTGTTCGATTTTGTGTATGTTGCGATGCATCAATTCACGGTGTGAATTCGCGTGGTCTCGTAAGGGAAATGGATCTGATTTCTGAAAGACTGAATATAGTGTAAGGACGCATATGCTGGTGCTCGGCAGTATATGGATATGGTAGAAGGTACACTCAATCTCACTCATGCCCATATCCAACTGTATACCTTAAACCATATCCTTTTACTGCCGAGCACCAGCATACGTGCCCTTACAACATTTACTGTATCGAATATGCTAGAGATGATACCCAATCTTATAGATATGAATCCCAATTTCAGATATTCTCAACCAAATTAGGCAGGTCATACCCCAGATTTCCTGTATCCCCTAATATCTTTCCTGATCATTCATATTATCATCTCCCAGCTCTCTGTTTCTTGTTCACAACTTCACCTCCACTGGCAAATTCAGAGTTAAGTCATCCCTATCCATCTCTCCATGCCACAATTAAGTATTAACACTGAGTACCACATTCATTGAAGATTGACAATTTCCTAGCCAGTCTCCATGATTTTCAGAATTGGCAGTTCAGTGTACAATGTAGCCTCAGCTCCCTGCATGTCTTTGTACTGATGAACCCCCCCTGCAACCTGCTCACTATGAATGTGTCCAAATGTCAAGTCAACTCTCATCATCATATTTCCACAGTTGTAAGCTATTGAATGAATAGTGTCTCTGCACCTATTGCACCTTCATCCAGATTGACTGCCTGCAGATTGACCGCCACCAGATCAAAGGCCCCCAGACAGACACAGTCCAGCGTAACTGCCTGCAGCTCGACTGCATCCAGCTTAACTGCCTGCAGCTTGACTTCCTGCAGCTCGACGGCCTCCAGCTGAACTGCTTCCAGCTCAACTGCCTCCAGGTAGACTGCCTCCAGCTTGACTGTCTCCATCAGAAAAATGCAAAATGGTTTGGAAGTCATAACTGAACTACTCAGCAACTCTGAACAGCCACACTGATCCTTCCAGATCCTTCCAGATGCTCCCAGAATGGCTGAATGCAAACTGATTTGCTCTCTGGTACTCGGAGACTACTTCACTGGTGCTCCTCAATTCTCAGGAAGTTGTGGAAGAGAATACTTGAATGTCCTGAAGAGTGTATAGTTGTCTTCAAAATGCTACAAAATCAAACTATTGGAATGTGCAAATGTTGGAGCTGTTGGGAGTATTGGCAGCATCCCCAAGACTATTCCGGTGAACCTCAAACCTGCAGCCAGACTCTCTGACGGAGAATATTTTAATGTTTACATCAAATAGTAAAATTCGATACACTATCTTACTCCTGTGCACGTCAATTCAGGCATTGAAACGAATATTCCGTCCAGTAGGTATCTGAATCCAAATAATTATGTACAAGCCATATGCTATCGATTCTATCTGATGAATTATTCTTTTGCACCAAATGTGCCACTCCAACAATTGCTTGGACAGGTACAATATTCATTTTATTAGGCTGTTTGATAACCCGGATGAACCTGTCAACAAAATCAGCTCAACCATGTGGATCTTTGTCCTTTGTTGGAGTCACCACCACTTATTCTTGAGGTTGAGGACATAATATCTATTGTTGAGTCTACTTGCACCTCATAGAAAAGGTCAATATCGTTTTTCCAGCTTGTAGGTGCTTCTGTAATTGGATAGTCACATTTACTGATGTAGAGCTAAAGTATGATACAGAACAAGAAGAAACTTGGCTGTGCAAGATGGAATCGAGGTAACATCCTGTATAGTAGACCTTGCTATTACGAGATTCAGGCATCATTTCTTGGTTGGCATTGGTATATTCTCCATTGCAATCAAGTCACAAACACACCCCAGATGTAGGGCAGTGAAATGGTTGAACGTAGTACAATAACCCATTCTGAAGTTTAATAAATATACTGTCTATGAGTACATTCTGATCAGATCGGAGCACCAGTCCTCAAACTACGTGTCGCCAGTCCTCTTCAATTTATGCCCCGAATAGCTGTCCAACATTGGGAATTCCAATATGTACTGACATATCTCTGAGTGAGGTTAATTTGATACTTCTGCACACTCTGCAGACATGTGTGTCTCTCAGATGATGTACCTGTTGTAATATGGAGCAGAAAAATTGCTCTTCCTGACAGCACTGGAGGTGGAAGAGATGGGCTCTGGGTGTATTTCACCATTAATCGGTAGCAGATAGTAGGTTGACAATGTTTGCAGAGTCAATATTGTACCAGCCTTGAAGGGCAAGATATGACAGTGTCTCTTCCATATAGTCAAGACCGGCACTGTGGTCACGATGTTTGAGAAACTGTCGAATGTAATTGACATTATTCGCAGATTGATATACCTCATCCACATTGCTGAAATGTCACCATTCAGAAATATCATGGGTGAAATTTTCAGCACAACCAATTTGCTGAATTGACTCTGATATATGGCTCACAAGATGCATCTTTGGTTATCCGCAATGTATTACACACTGTGTGATCATTTTCCAGATGTTCTGCATGCTGATTAGATTCCACCATCCTTCAAACTTGATCAAGCAGATGCAGAATTCCTCCATGATTCACATCTACTCATTTGGAGTATTACCCCTAATCTCTCTCTCCAGCTGATTCACAATGTGGTCCATATCAGTGATGCTCCAGGTGGTAGCTTGAGTCTCAGCATCAGATAGATGGATCTGAAATTCCACATGCTTGTCAGAAGTCATGTTTGCCACCCCATAAACCTCTTCTTCTGCAGCGATTTTCATTTGAACAAGCTTTATTGGAAATGTGCTTCAGAGACCAGTCATCTTAGTTCTGAGGTTTCACAATAGTTGTTATTCATAATGTTTGTATAATTTATCGAAAAGCATGTACTTAACAGGTGTCACCAGATAGATTTCGCATCCCAATCACACTTTTGCCATGTGTCAATCAGCATCGGACCATTTGGTTGCCAATTTTTGGGCTTTATTCAAGTACAGCTGAAATTGCCTTCATTTTGTTGTAGTAACTTTTTCAGCCCCATACACCTGAACCTCAAATGCAACCCGGATTTTATGAATGTTTTGTTCTCATAACAGATAGGATTCTCATGCCAACTGTTCATCTACTTTGGCCTTCCCGGACTTTGTCATTTTCTGTTTTCAAAAAATGCCATTCTTCTGGTAAAATCACTTGAGTGCATCATCTAGTGCTTTGAGGGATAGATTAGGGTGATTTTGTTGGCTAACAGGTGGAGAGAATTCAAATAATGGCCACACTGATCACATTACCATTGCATCAGAGGCTGTTTCCACCAGTGTTTTCCCGTCATCTATGGAGTAGTCAACAATCGGTGCGCATTTCATTGCCAGTGTTCTGACCATGTGCCCGATCGCATTTCCCTTCCAGGAGGCACTTTTCAAAGAATAAAATTGTTAAGAGAAGCGCTGGAGTCGTGATGATGATGATACTCGCTCCATACGTTTAATGAAGCGTGTAGTTTTTGTTTTTCAAGACCTCATGGCTTAATTTGACCAATGATAGTTACCATGCAGAAGTGGTTCATGATATTGAATTTGGTGATACGGGATCGTCAGTACCGTGCAGTTCGTCGCGGGAGGGTTATGCATCGTCGCGATTATGATTTCACGCGTTTGAGATTGGACTTCAGTAAACCATCAGTTCTATTACATTTACTACTATTATGATATATCGACGAAAGCTAGAATAGAATAGCACACAAAGGAAATCCTACATCTGATCACTGACACCATTCCTAACCTCCATGCGACATCGCACCCTCTACAATCGTACTTCCATCAACTAATCCCGTATTCTCAATGCTGGTCATGTTGGTGATGTCGTTGCTGATGCTGTTGTTGTTGCTGCAGGGGACAGGCTGGCTGCTGCTGGCAACGGCAGGCAGAACAGCTGAGAATCGCATACTAGCTTCAGTAGCAGCAACAAAGCTGCTGTGACAATTGAGAGAATTGTCGGGCTGCTCTATCAGCTCCTCCGGGACGTAATCAAGAAAGTCCTCATCAAAGCTGCCCTGATTGTTGTTAGGTTGTGCCATCGCTGGGTCTGTACCAGTTGAGTGGATCCTTTGGCGGATCATGCTGCGGATATTGTCTAACTTTTTGGCTTGGACCTGTGGCAAGGAAGAATGAAAATACGCGTCGAGACGACGAAATACATCTGTGCATGCATTATTAACCGCGTGATTAATGATTCTTGTATCGCACTTACATTGTGCTCCACCTCCTGGACCAAACTCTGGCGGGACCATAAACTCGCCTGTTTTCCAGGCCAACAGACAATTGTGGATGGCCATTGCGGTGAGGGCAATGAATGTCGGGTTGATTTTATCAATCAATGATCTATCTGTCATTCCCATTTGTCGTATGCCATAAAAGTATGTCCGGTGAATAAGATCCACAATTTCAGTCGCTGCAAATCGAAACTTGCACTTCTATGTTGATCGTCAAGACAACGATTAAACAAGAAGGGAACTTTGAACTTACCTCACAAACGTTTGTGGGGCATGTAAACCTGTCCTTGGCCAATAGCCAGGCTACCATCATCCGGATCTCTGCAGGCAACTGTGTTCGTATTCCGTACATAGAGTCGATTGAGGTCTTGCAGCAGTATACCATTCCTGCATGGGAGCCAGGAATCTTTGCGAGAGCCTGATGCACAACGTCAGCGATGAAAACAATCGTTGAGATAATTCATTTACCACTGAAATGTAGGCACATGGAAGGTCTGAGTTTCTCTGGGCTGGATCAATCCTGGCGATTTCCTCATACCACCAACTATGAATCTGGGCGGTCTTCACCGCATTCGTGGCAAAGGGATTCACAAACATCGGATAATTGATAGCAATAGGTCTCACACGTGCCATGACCATCGCCGGAACGCCCGAAAGGGTTGTCTGGGCCATGTATTCTGCGCCGACGATGAGGCCGGTCACGTCGTCAACAAAGGGCTCATATCGCGATAGATTTCCAGCTCTCGATGCAACCAATCGCTCACCAGCTGCGTTTGAATCCTTCCTCTAGAGAATATATACATTAGCGGGCGGATTCAATCATTCAAACGCTTAATTGGATACCTACTTGGGTGCCAGCGGCGCCGGCTCGCGTTGATCCTCCTGCTCCGAGAAAATATGGACCACCCGACACTCATGATGTAGGGGTTGCGCCGACGTAGGAGTTAATTGTGTTGCTGCGACTCGTGTTCCAAGTGTTGACGTGAAGGAATCTCTTGATGGCCGCTTGCCCATTGCTTTCCTGGATGGTCGCCGAACAGGCTCGTCGTCGGATTCTGATATGTCATCTCAACCATCATTGTAATTGTCGGGTATCGTGCTGAGATCGTCATCGAGAACCTCGTCGTGGATAGATTGTCTGCTTCTCCTGGTGCTGGAAGGAAGTGGAGGACGAGAAGTGCGGCGCTGTTACGGGGGTGCTTAATCCCAATAATCAATACAACATTTATTGATACTAAGTACGACCGCCTATCTTATAGTTTCTCTTCTTCCCTCGTCTTATCCTAAGACTCAACCTCTTGCACTTCGAAGCAAGAGCGCGCTAAAATCAAATCTCCTCCACAACCCGTCTCCTTTGTACATGAAGATTAAACTTCCCCTTCGTGCAACCACTCTTCTGCC
>Ga0307512_10001726_pt1 | contig 29809 bp, 34 predicted proteins | sample 14_EM_MG_FD_200267 | JGI IMG/M metagenome (GOLD analysis project Ga0307512, IMG submission 200267) | Populus trichocarpa ectomycorrhiza microbial communities from riparian zone in the Pacific Northwest, United States - 14_EM | ecosystem: Host-associated > Plants > Roots > Unclassified | place... | reverse complement strand
CCCTGCTCCCCCTCCACATCGTCAAGGACCGCAACCGGGCCGGCTGCTTCCTGACCATGGCGCTCGCCGTGATCGGCATGTTCGGCCTGTTCCTGTTCATGACCTACTACCTGCAGGTCGTCCTCGGCTACTCCCCCGTGAAGACCGGCCTGGCCTTCCTGCCCCTGACCGCCGCGATCATCACCGGCTCCACCCAGATCTCCGCCCGGCTGATGAACCGCGTGCCGCCGCGCATGCTGATGGTCCCCGGCATGATCCTCGCGGCGAGCGGCATGCTGATCCTCACCCAGATGACGGTCGACTCGTCGTACGCCACCGAGATCCTCCCCGCCCTGCTCCTCATGGGCCTCGGCATGGGTCTGACCTTCATGCCGGTCTTCGCCACGGCGACCGCGGGCGTCGCCGCGCAGGACTCCGGCGTGACCTCGGCGACCGTCAACACCTCGCAGCAGGTGGGCGGTTCGATCGGTACGGCGCTGCTCAACACCATCGCCACCACCAGCTCCGCAACCTACGTCGCCGCCCACCTCCACAACCCCGCCCAGAAGGCCGCGATCGTCAACGAAGGCGTCGTCCACGGCTACACGGTCGCCATCTGGTGGGCCGTCGGCATCATGCTCCTGGCCGGCCTGGTCGCGGGGCTGATGGTGACGGCGAAGGCCCCGGGGCACGGCGCTCAAATGGAAACGCCCGTACCGGAGCCGGTGGCGTAGAACCGGAGCCGGTGGCACAGAACCGGGGAGGGGCCCCACGGACCGCGGACCCCTCCCCCTTCAACCCACCCGGCCAGCCGGTCAATCGGTCACCCGGTTCAGCCGGTCAGCCGGCGACCGCCTTGCTCACCTTGCTCACCGCCGACCCGTCCGTGTGACCGGTGCGGTGCGCGACCACCTCCCACCACCGCGATGTCGGCCGTGCCCAGCGCGTCCCGCACATCGAGGTGTATGACATCGGTGGCCGCGCCGGTGGTGACCCGGTGGCAGTTCAGGGTGCCCGGGACGTCGTGCGTGCCCTTGACGGACGGGCCGCCGACCTTCACCGCCACGGTCCTCGTACAGCCCGCCGAGTCGGCGGTCGCGGTGACGTCGCGTCTGGCGCAGTTCGCCGATCGGGTGGCGGTGCGGTCGCAGACCTTCTTGCCGGTGGAGTCCAGCACCGAGAACTTCGCGGGAATGCCGCCGGAGGTGGCGAGGAGCTGGAAGACCTCCGTGCTCGTGTGCGCGTCCGCCGGAATGCTCAGACACTGCGAGAAGACGCCGTCACCCGTGGTCAGCGTCGCCTTCGCGCCGTCGGCGGCGAAGCTCCCGGCGGGCAGCACGGGGCAGTCGCTCGCGGCGTCGGTGCGGTGGAAGGCGACGGAGTAGGCGCCGGTCAAATCGTCACCGCTGTCCTCGGTGTTGCACCAGCGCCCGATAAGGGGCCGCACCGGTGAGTGCGCAGTCGCCGTTCGAGAGCGACGTGGCGTCAGGTCCGACACAGCACTCAGGAGAATCCAGAGGCTGTGGACAACTACCGCCGCCTCAGACGCCCGCTCTCAGTGGCGCCCCGCCACCCGATCGGCGAACTGCGCCAGCCGCGACGACTCCGCACTCCGGGTGCTCCGCTCCCGCCGGTCCGCCGCCCGATAGGTGGCGTACATCCCCTGCACCCCCACCCACCGCAACGGCTCCGGCTCCCACCTGCGCACCTTGTGCCCCACCCACGGCAGATCGGTCAGCCCGGTCCGGCCACCCTGCCCCGAGTCGAGCTGCACAAGATCCCGCAGCGTCCGCGCCGCGAGATTCGTCGTGGCCACCCCCGACCCGACATACCCCCCGGCCCACCCCAGCCCCGTCGACCGGTCCAACGTCACCGTCGCGCACCAGTCCCGCGGCACCCCGAGCACCCCCGACCAGGCATGCTCGATCCCCAACCCCACCAACGAGGGGAAGAACCGCACAAGAATCTCCCGCAGCGCCTCGACCGTCGCCTCCTGCGTCCGCCCGTCGTTGTCGGTCCTCGACCCGAAGCGGTACGGCACCCCGCGCCCGCCGAGGGCGATCCGCCCGTCGGCGGTGCGCTGTGCGTACATGTAGGCGTGCGCCATGTCCCCCAACGCCTCCCGCCCGTCCCACCCCACCGAATCCCACTGCTCGTCGGTGAGCGGCTCGGTCGCGATCATCGAGGAGTTCATGGGCAGCCAGGTGCGCCGCTGCCCCTTCAGACTCGCGGTGAACCCCTCCGTGCAGCGCAGCACATACGGCGCCCGCACGGTCCCGTACGGCGTCACCGCATGCCTGGGCCGAATGTCCGTCACAGGCGTCGACTCATGAAGGGTGACCCCGAGGGCCTCGACGGCGGCCGCCAGCCCCTTCACCAGCTTCACCGGATGCAGCCGCGCCCCGTGCGGAGTCCAGGTCGAACCGACCACGTCCGCCACCCGGATCCGCTCGGCCGTCTCACCGGCGCCGTACAGCTCGCGGTCCTTCTCCCCGTACGCCAGCTCATGCTCGTGAAAAGCCTTCAGCCGCACCAACTGGGCCGGGGTGGTGGCGACTTCGAGCACACCGCCCTTGTGCAGATCGGCCTCGATGCCCTCGTCCTCGGCCGCCCGAACGACCTCGTCGACGGTCTCGTTCATGGCCTTCTGCAGCCGTACCGCGGCCTCGTGCCCGTGCAGCTTCGCGTACCGGTCGCGCCCCGCGATCCCGTTGTACAGCCAGCCGCCGTTGCGCCCCGAGGCCCCGTACCCGCAGAACTTCTGTTCCAGGACGGTGATATGGAGGAAGGGCGCCGCCTTCTTCAGGTAGTACGCGGTCCACAGCCCCGTATACCCGCCCCCGACGATCACGACGTCCGCGGAGGCGTCGCCGCCGAGCGGCTCCCGCACCACCGGGAGACCGTCGTCCGCGTACCAGAAGGAGATGCCGCCGTTCACGACGCCACTGCGTGCAGAGCTGCTCATGGCCGGAAAGTTAACCCCTCAGGGCAGCCACTGTCTCCTTCGGATTCCATGCTTTTCCACGCCCTCTGACCAGCGGATAGCACCCGAGTCCGATCAGCACGGAGAGGACGTGCCCGAAGTCGGTGAAGGTCGGCGTGGAGGCGAGCGGCGCCCCGTACACGACGAACACGACCGCCAGATACAGATACCGCCAGGGCGCCGCGATCCGGTACACCAGCACCGCCACCACTCCCGCGAGCGCATAACTCACGCCGATGTCCAGGGAGTTGACCGCAGAGTGCGGCACCATCCCGTCCCGGACCGCCTTCAACAGCGCGCCCTCGCTGATCAGCGTCGCCAGCACATGCGCGGCGACACACACCATCAGCCACCGCAGCGTCCCCAGCCAGCGCTCGGCCTGCGCATGGAACACCGTGTAGAGGAAGGCGTACGGCACCCAGTGGCCCCCGTCGATCCACATCGCACTCTGCACCAGCACCCGCCCGGGGTCGCTCGACAGCTCATGGATGTTCGTGGACCGCTGCCGCAGGAACTCCTGCTCGAACTCCGGTGACATGTGGTGCATGGCGACGGTGGTGACGAACAGGATGGCCAGCCAGACGTACGTGCCGGGGGCACTGCGGACATACGCCCACGCCCTGTTTCCGAGCCCCCGGTCAATTCGCATGAGGCGATTCACGCACGTCTGTATCGTCGGCCGGGTGATCGACATTCCGAGCGAACTGGCTGCGACGCAGGAGAAGTACAACGGCGAGGCGGGGCGGGCCTTCATCGCGGGGCTGCCGAACCTGGCGGAGGAGTTCCTCCACCGCTGGGAGCTACGGCTGGACGGGCGCCCCATGCACGGAGTCGCCGCCCTCGTCCTGCCCGTCGTCCGCCCCGACGGCACCCCGGCCGTACTGAAGCTGCAACTGCTGGACGAGGAGAGCGAGGGCGAGCCCGTCGCCCTCAGCCTGTGGGACGGCGACGGCGCGGTCCGCCTCCTCGCCCACGACGAGGCGACCCACACCATGCTCCTGGAACGCCTCGACCACACCCGCATGCTCTCCCACCTCCCCGGCGCCCGCGAGACCGTCCTGATCATCGCCCGCCTGCTCGCCCACCTCACCTCCACCCCGGCCCCGGAGGGCATGCGCCGCCTCGGCGACATCGCGCAGGCCATGCTGGACCGGACACCACGGGCACTGGAGCGCATGCCGGACCCCGACACCCGCCGCCTGGTCGCGGACTGCGCGGCCGCCGTACGAGAGGTCGTGCACGAACCCGGCGACCGCCTCCTGCACTGGGACCTGCACTACGAGAACGTCCTCGCATCCGACCGCGCCCCCTGGCTCGCCATCGACCCCAAACCCCTCGCCGGCGACCCGGGCTTCGAGCTGTGGCCGGCGATCCACAACCGCTTCGACGCCGACGAGATCCGCTGGCGCTTCGACGCCATGACGGACGTACTGGGCCTGGACCGCGCACGCGCGCGTGCCTGGACCCTGGGCCGATTCCTGCAGAACACCCTCTGGGACGTCGAGGACGGCCGCCCGCCGGAACCCCGCCACCTCGAAATCGCCCGCCGCCTGCGCGCTCCCGCCAGCTAGTGCCCCGACAGGCAACGTTCGCCCCGTCGCGACGCCCGGCACGCGCCCCCACCCTCGAACCGGCTTCGCCCGGCTCGGGCGGGGGGACCCCCTTCGCCGCACCGGCCGAAAGCCCAAGTACGTCCAGTACGAGGACTTCCGGCCGGCACTCCCCCAGCCTTCGGCCGGGGGACCCCCAGAGCACGCACCGGACGCCGCTCCTTGACCGGCAAACGTTGCCTGCCGGGGCACTAGCCTCGCCCCCATGATCCGCACCGCGACCCCCGCCGACATCCCCGTCATCCACGCCCTGATCCGCGAACTGGCCGACTACGAGAAGGTCCCGCACGAGGCGAAGGCCACCGAGGCCCAACTCCACGAGGCCCTCTTCGGCGAACACCCGGCCGCCCACGCCCACATCGCGGCCGACGACACCACCGGCACCCCGGTCGGCTTCGCGCCGTGGTTCCTGAACTTCTCCACCTGGCGCGGCGTCCACGGCATCTACCTCGAGGACCTCTACGTCCGCCCCACCGCCCGAGGCGCCGGCCACGGCAAGGCCCTTCTCACCGAACTGGCCCGCATCTGCGCCGACCGCGGCTACGAGCGCCTCGAATGGTCCGTCCTGAACTGGAACACCCCCGCCATCGCCTTCTACGAATCCCTCGGCGCCCGCCCGCAGAACGAGTGGACGGTGTACCGGCTGACCGACGGACCGCTCACGGAGCTTGCTGGACAGAGTCGATGACGGTGTGAAGCAGATGTCGACATGAAGCGGATTCCGTTGTGAAGGTGTGAAGACACCCGGCATGACCCCTCACGTAATGGGCACGGCTTCCTGGCATGAGCTCCGCGAATATGCCGCCCTTCGTCCCCGGTCTCGAACTCTCCCGCCGCTTCTACACCGAAGCCGTCCGCTCCTTACTCGAGGAGGCCGCCCCCGGCATCCCGCACTCGGCCGCCCGTCTGGGCAGCGGCTCCGAAGTACTCGGCTTCGACACGCCGCGCCCGGCCGCCCACACACGGGGACCGCGTCTCCAACTCTTCCTTCACCGCCGGGACGTGTCCCGCCACGCCGGCCGTATCAGACACATCCTCACCGAGCACCTGCCGAAGACCTTCCACGGCCATCCCGTCCGCCACGAGGTCGAAGTCACCCATATCTCCGCCTGGTTCACCACCGAGCTCGGCTTCGTCCCCGCCCCGGACATCACCCCCGCGGACTGGCTCGCCACCCCCACCCAGCTCCTCGCCGAGGTCACCGCGGGCGCCGTCTTCCATGACGGCCTGCGCGAACTCACCCCGATACGCCATGCGCTCCGCTGGTACCCCCACGACATCTGGCTCCACGTCCTGGCCTGCCAGTGGCAGCGAATATCCCGGGAAGAGTCCTTCGTCGCCCGCTGCGGCGAGGTCGGCGACGAACTGGGCTCCGCGGTCGCCGCCGCCCGCCTCGTACGCGACCTCATGCGCCTGTGTCTCCTGCTGGACCGCCGCTACCCGCCGTACGGCAAGTGGCTCGGCAGCGCCTTCGCCCGCACCTCCGTGGGCCACCACCTCACCCCGATCCTCACCGCCGCCCTCGCGGCCACTGACTGGCGCACCCGCGAGAAACACCTCGAGCAGGCATACGAGACCGTCGCGGGCCTGCACCATCAACTCGAGCTGACGGACCGGGTCGACCCTGCCACCCGCCTGGCACGGTTCACCGAGGCATTGGTCGCCCGCATCTCCGACCCGGTGATCAAGGAACTGCCGACCGCCGGCGCCGTGGACCAGTTCATCGACGGCGCGGAGGTCCTGACCCGCCCCGAGCTGGCACGTGCCATGTACCAGGACACACGAAAGCCCAGGCAGGATTGCTCCTGACCTGGGCCTTTGAGCCCCCTGACGGGGAGCGGCGGAGGGTCTTGCGGAGAAGCGGGTAACGCGACTGCTCAGAGCGCCTTGCTGTTGCAGCCCATGTCGGAACCGAGGTGGCCGGGCTGGGCGCCCGGGTCGCCTTCACCGTTCAGCGCGTTGCCCAGCAGACCGTTGACGGCACCGACATTGCCGAGGACGTCGATGTTCATGTCGTGCGAGCGACATTCGATGCCCTGCGTGACGTCGAGGTCGTGCCCCGGCTCACCGTGTGCGAAGGCCGGGCCGGCGCCGAAGGAACCGATGCTGCCGAGGACGGCGCCCACGATGGCGACCTTCTGAAGCTTGCGCATTTCTTCTCCATTGATCGAGCGGAAGTGATCTGCAGCAGATCGAGTTGAGACGGTGGGACAACTGCGGGCAGACCGTCAGCCGAGTCGCGGCAGACCCAACTGACCCACGGGAGGCGCCGCGACCTGTCCGAGGCCGAGCCCGGGAACCGACGGCGCGCTGGCCGGCGAGATCAGCGGGTTGACGAGCGGGTTCACCTCGGGATTCACCTGCGGGTTCACCTGCGGGGCAACACGCGGCGGGGGCTCCGGGTTGAAGACCTGCGGTACGGCGACCTGCGGGGCGACCTGCGGAGTGACCTGCGGCGCCGTCTGCGGAGCGACCTGCGGCACGACCTGCGCCGGCTGCTGCTGCGGAGCGGCCGGCTGCGGCGCGGCCTGCTGCTGCTGCTGCGGGGCGTACGACTGCGGACCGGCCTGCGCGGAACCACCCGACGAGGCGAAGGCGGAGGCCTGACCGACCTGCGGGGCAGGCGCCTGAGGAGCGGCCTGCATCATCGGCTGGGCATACGGCTGCGGACCGGACTGCGCGGTACCCGCCGCGCTGGTCGCGGCCGTGGCCTGTGGAGCGCTCTGCTGCGGCGCCGGGTAGTACTGGGGAGCAGGCGCCGGGGCCGGCTGGTAGTACTGAGGAGGAGGCGCCTGGTACTGGGGAGCGGGCGCCGGCTGGTAGTACTGGGGAGCAGGCGCCGGGGCTGCGGCCTGAGGTGCCGGGTAGTAGGGAGCAGGCGCCGGAGCGGCACCGGGGTACCCGCCCATAGAGTCGGCGTGGCTGACGCCCGCGCCGATGGCGGACAGACCGCCGGCCGCCGCTACGACGAGCGCGGCCTTGTGAAGCTTTCGCATGGAACCCTCGGCCCTTCAATACCTGTACAGGGAAATCCGTTGTATTTCAGTGCAGTCTTGCGTGCGCTCAGTCTGATATTCGTACCGCGCCCTAACAGGTGTGATCCTGGGCTGCCTTGTCGACTTCACGCCGGAGCCGACAGCGGATCCCGATGCGCCTCTCTCTGATTCATGTCCGCCGCCCTCTCCTGCTGGCAACGACATTTCCTCCGACCCGGTCACGGCATCCAAAACCCCGTCACCCATTTGGCATCGATCGGATTAAACGGACCGCCCGTAGACGATTCACGCCCCCTGGCAAACGGGTGACCACACCCCGACTCCCGTGACCGGGCCCGCACTTACCTCGTTCCCCACTGGGCCAGAGCGATGATCCACCACCGCATTTCAGTACGTTCCTTGCACAGGTCAATGAAGGGCCGAGGGTTCCATGCGCAAGTTCCAGCACGTCGCGCTCGTCGCAGCAGCGGCCGGCGGTCTGTCCGCCATCGGCGTCGCCCCCAGCTTCGCCGACGCCCCCGCCGCGTACAACGCCGCTCCGCCGCCCGCCCCAGGGCAGGGCGCCCAGGCCGCATCGTGGACCGGCTCGCAGGCCACCGCGCGCACCTACGGCTCGTCGGCCCCGCAGCAGGCGGCCCCGCAACGGGGCGCCGACGTCAGCCCGCAGGTCAACCCGCAGGTGAGTCCGAAGCTCAGCCCGCAGCTCAGCCCGCAGCCGGACCCGGCGGCCCAGTCCGGACCGGTGGAGCAGAACAACCTCTTCCGCCCATACCAGGAGTGCAGCCCGCAGAACCTGCTCAACGCGAATCTCCCCGTCGCCGTGCTCGCCGCCGCCGAGACCAAGGGCGTCAGCTGCGGGCAGTCCAACAGCCAGGCGAACGCCCTCGCCAAGGCCCACTAGAGCCGCCTGACCACCGGACTTCGACAAACGAAACGGGTCCTTCGGGGGCACCCTCCGAAGGACCCGCCGGTAGTCGATACGACTTCAGGGTGCTTCTACGACAAGATCACAGAACACGGCGCGTCGCTGTCCGTTTTGCTCATATTTCGTATTAATCTCCGTGACTGTACGAAGTCGATCTCCCACAGATCGCATCCACTTCACTCCACCGGAGATGACATGCACAAGCTTCGCAAGGCTGCCGTTCTGGTCGCTGCCCTCAGCAGCGTCGGTCTTCTGGGTGCCGGCACCGCTCACGCCGGCGACGAGGGCCACGGCGGGAAGGGCGGCGACCAGCGCACCAACGTTCTGCAGAGCTCCAACTGCAAGTCGCACGACCTGAACCTCGACGTCCTCGGCCAGGTCGGACTGCTCAACGGCCTGCTGGGCAACGCGCTCAACGGTGAGGGCAACCCGGGCGCCCAGGACACGCACATCGGCTCGAGCATGGGCTGCAACAACAGCGCGTTCTAGTCGCGTGACGGTCGCATAGACGGCCGAGAGCGGGAATCAGGTCCCGGCACCGAGCCACAAGCTCGGTCGCCGGGACCCCTTTCTTTTACGGGCCGGGCATTTCCCGTCATCGACCAAGGCAGTGACGATTACTCGAATTCGGCGCGCCGCACGGATTTCTACAGATATTTCCTATTAACCTCAGTAACTGCACGAAGTCGATCTGCCACAGATCGCATCCACTTCACTCCACCGGAGATGACATGCACAAGCTTCGCAAGGCTGCCGTCCTGGTCGCTGCACTCGGCAGCGTCGGACTCCTGAGCGCCGGCGCCGCCCACGCCGACCAGGGCGGCTGGGGTTCGGGCGAAGGTGGCGGCGGTCGTGGCGGCTCCGCCTTCAGTGTCCTGCAGAGCACCTCCTGCAGGTCGCACGACGCCAACGTCGACGTTCTCGGTCAGGTCGGCATCCTCAACGGCCTGGGCGGCAACCTGCTGAACGGCGAAGGCAACGCCGGTGCGCAGCAGACCTCGCTGGGCTCGAGCATGGGCTGCAACAACAGCGTCGGCAAGTAAGTCAAAAACCTATCGGTGCCCCGGCCCACAGGCCGGGGCACCGCGGCTTTCATACGGGCGTAAAGCCGAAATGCCGGATCGGGATCCATCCCCGATCCGGCATTTTCTGTTCGCACCCGATCGCGCCTCAGAATTCGATGTGCGGACGACTGACGTGCGGACGGTTGATGTGAGGACGCTTGAAACCCTTGGGCAGCGGCACCGTGTTGGAGCAGTCCACAACCGGCCCGACCTTCGTGGACCCCTTGTTCAGCATGCCGTCCTCGGGCAGCACCAGGCGCGGCCGGGAGGCCGTCGAGCAGTTCTGCGCCTGCTTGACGACATACGTGCCGTTCTTGTCCTTGTGGACGATCTCGCTCTTGTGAATGCAGGTGGTTTCACCCGCGGCGGTGGTCTTGCAGTCACCCGCGGATCCGTCGGCGTGCGCCTGCGCGGCGCCCGCGCAGATCACGGCGAGACTCCCGAGGAGACCCGAGACGGTTGCGATCTTCTTCCGACTGATCATGTGCTGCGTTCCTTTGCAGTCGAGGCCCGGGCGCCTGTGCCGTTGACCGGCACGCACCCGAGCCTTGGTGAAATACGGGACCGTCGCCCGACGAGTCGTCAACTGCGTCCGGTGGCGGCATTGATGCAGCCCGGACGCGCACCCTGATGGGCTTGCTGCGCGTCCGGGCTGCCGGTGCTCTTTGAGGATGTTGCTGTCGATGCGCCGGGTCCGGCGCTCCGAGGCGATCAGCGACGCAATGACCCGCGAGGCGACCACCTGCGAAAAGGTCTACGGCGTGCGCATCGAACCCTCGGCGCTTCCTTACTTGGTGCCGTACGGGGCGGCGTACTGGCCGTAACCGGCCTGCGGGGCGGCGTAGCCCGTCTGCGGCGCGGCATAGCCCGTCTGCGGCGCGGCATAGCCGGCCTGCGGTGCGGCATAGCCGGTCTGCGGGGCGGCGTAGCCCGTCTCCGGCGCGTAGTTGAAGCCGTTCGTCGGCGCGAAGTACGGAGCCGCCTGCGGACCGGCTTGCGGACCGTACGGGGCGCCCCAGTTCGCCACGGCGTTGGCCTGCGAGGAAGCCACGGCGGTGGCTCCGTCGAAGCCGCCGGCGGTGCTGACACCGGCACCGAGAGCGGACAGCCCCGCGACCGCTGCGACTACGACCGCGGCCCGCTGAAACTTGCGCATAGTTAGACCCTTCCCTAGCTGGGCATGAAGCCCTGGCTTGACTACTTAATGTGAGCATATACACACGAAACGTAGTCATTTGGGATCTTTAGCCCTCCTCTGCGCCGTGTCGGCCTATGGCGAGGCACCCTTCCGTCCGCCACCGTTCCTCCCTGAAACGACGCTTCCCCCAGGCCGAGTCACGGGCGGGGAGGGGCAGTCACCCGTTTGACCGCCGGCGTGATGCGCCCGCGGGAGCACGGAAACAGCGGATGGCCGGACCAGGTCGCCCCGGTCCGGCCATCCGCTGCTTGAAAGATGAGGATCAGCTCAGCAGGCCGCCAGGCAGCTGCAGTCCGTTGTCGTCGTCCTTGTCGGCCTTGTCGGCCTTGTCGGGCACGGGTGTCGTGCCGGGGTTACAGGTCACCTCGGGCCCGATCCGCGTGGTCCCGTTGTTCACCAGGGGGATGACGGGCAGCTGCATGGGCTGCACCGGCACACAGGACGTCGCCTTGCGGATGACGAAGCCCTCGCCGTCGGGCATTTCGCCGGTGACCCGCTGAACGCAGGTGATGTTGCCCTGGATGTCCACAGTGCAGTTTCCCGGGCCTGCTGCGGCAGACGCCTGGGTGACGCCGCCACAGGTCAGGGCGAGGCCGCAGAGAAGCCCCGAGACGGCCGCGATCTTCTTCCTACTGAACATGTGATCCGTTTCCTTTGTGAGGGGCGCCCGGACGCCTTGCGCCGCGATCCGGCCGCGCCGAGCCCTGGGGATGTCGGAAGTGAAGGGCTGACCTGATCGATGCACCGGATCTCAGAGCCGTCGTCGGCGCATGCGGGTCAGAGGAGCGGCCTCTCGCTCCGGGCCGCCACACGTCAGCGGGCCCCTTCGGGGGGTGACCCCGAGGGGGCCCGCGGAAAGCACGTCGCGCAGGACTGGTCCGCCGACTTTAGCCAGTGAAGGCGTTGTTGAACTGGCCGCAGGTGGTGTCGAAGGTCTCGGAGAGACCGAGCACGCCGATCGGGAGGTCGCCCTCGGCCACCGTCTGCGGACTGCACTCCTGGTAGGGGCGGTAGTGCTCGGCCGCCTGCGGCACACTGTCGTGGCCGTGGCCGTGAGCGTAGGCGGTACCTGCGCCGGCACCGATAGCGGACAGACCGCCAGCCGCCACTGCCGCTGCGATCATGGCCTGTTGAAGCTTACGCATGGAACCCTCGGTCCTTCATTGCCTGTAAGTCGAGGCTGATTGCCTACTGTGACTGGACGAACGCTATCAGTAACGAGAGGGTAATCCGCACTGCCGGATATCCGTGTCCGACGGGTACGTAGATACATCGCAACGACAAGTCGACCCGATACGGAAAACGCGGAAAGCGCCGCGTTTCCAAGCACGGCCTATTCGTATGTTGAAAAGCCTGGACCGTCATCACAGGATGTCCGGGCAGACCGATTGGCTCACATCCGCCGATCACTCAATCCACTCAAAAGTGGGAACACATCATGTTCCGGGTATCTCCGTTCGCGGTCGCGGCATTCCCTTGATCGGGTCCGCCCGATTCGGGCTCCAACTGCGAACGGAGACGCCCGTGCGAATGACCGACATCCAGCGTTGCGAGGTCCGGCCCGGACGGCTCGTCGAGTGGGCGCTCAGTCCGGCAACCGTCAAAGCTGCGGCGGACCTTCCGGCGGACCCCCGGCCGCCTGCGTACGTTCAGGAATCGCACATCAGGACCGCCCGGACCGTGCGGGAGGACGGCCTGTTCGTGCCGACCTGGCTCGGTACCGCCTTCGACATCCCGGGCGAGGTCGACCTCGACGCACTGCAGGACGCGCTGCGCGGCTGGACGCTGCGGCACGAGACGCTGCGCAGCGGCTTCCGCTGGGAGGGCGACGAGATGCACCGCTTCACCCTCGCCCCCGAGGCCGTCTCACTCCACCGCGAGGTGGTCGGCGACTTCCCCGACGCGGACCGGCTCGTCCAGCGCCTCCAGGACCGTTTCGACGCCTCCGCGAACGCGCTGCACTGGCCCAACTTCCTCTATGCGGCGGTCATCAGGGACGACGGCACCAGCGTGTACATTGGCTTCGACCACAGCAATGTCGACGCCTACTCCATCCAGCGCATCCCGGCCGAGATCCACGAGCTCTACGCGGCAGCCGTCGAGGGCCGCCCCGTGGAGGAGGCCCCGGTCGGCAGTTACGTCGACTTCTGCGAGATCGAGCGGGCGGACGCGGACCGGATCGACGGCACCCACGCGATCGTCGGCCGCTGGCGGGAGTTCATCCAGCGGTGCGACGGGAAACTGCCCAACTTCCCCGTCGAACTGGGGCTTGAGCCCGGTGGCCCCCTGCCCACGCAGAAGCTCATGCGCGAGATGCTCGTCGACCCGGACGACGCCGCCGCTTTCGAGTCGTACTGCCGGCCCTTCGGCGGCAGCCTCGTCGGCGTCCTGGCCGCCACCAGCCTCATCGTCCACGAGATCGGCGGACAGCCCGTCTACCGCGCCGTCGTTCCGTTCCACACCCGGGTCAAGTCCAAGTGGTCCAACTCCGTGGGCTGGTACGTCGGCGGCGCGCCCGTCGAGGTCCCCATCGACCAGGCACCCGATTTCCGCAGCGCCCTGACCGTCGTGCGCGCCGAGCTGCAGGCCAACAGGTCGCTGGCGCGCATGCCCCTCGCCCGGGTACTGCGCCTGCTCGGCTCGGACTTCCGCCCGACCTCGCCGGACCTGTACTCGATCGTCTCGTTCGTCGACGCGCGAGGCATCCCCGGAGCGGAGCGCTGGGACGAGCTGACGGCGTACGGGCTCGTCAGGGTGTCCTACGGCGACCAGGTGTGCGTCTGGCTCAACCGGCTCCACGAGGGCGTGTGGTTCACCTGCCGCTACCCCGACACCGACATCGCTTACAAGAACATGCGGCTTTACGTCGAGCGGCTGCGGGACGTCATCCTCACCGTGGCCCGCGAGCAACGTGCCGGCGAACTCGCACCGCACGATCTTGTCGGGTGAACCAGGCCCGTACGCACAGCGCCCCCGACGGTGTCGTCGGGGGCGCTGTCATGAGCCCCCTGTCGGATTCGAACCGACGACCTTCGCTTTACAAGAGCGGCGCTCTGACCAGCTGAGCTAAGGAGGCAGGCACGCGCGCGAGGCGGGCGTGCCCGTGCAGTGTACCCAGGTCCCGGAACCGCCCTGTCGAAAATTTCCTCGAAGTTCACATGCCTCCAGGTACTGACAGACCGGGGAAACGCCAGGTAGCGTCCTGAACCAGTTCGCTCATGTGGACTACACCAACCACCTTCCTACAACGGATCGTCCGGCACGTTCCTGCCGGTAGAAGGGGGCCTTTCACCATGGCCACTGTTTCGTTCGACAAGGCGACCCGGATCTACCCGGGCACCGAGAAGCCCGCCGTCGATGGTCTGGAGATCGAGGTCGGGGACGGCGAATTCCTCGTCCTCGTCGGTCCGTCCGGCTGCGGCAAGTCCACCTCGCTCCGGATGCTCGCGGGGCTCGAGGACGTGAACGCCGGCTCCATCCGCATCGGTGAGCGCGACGTCACGCACCTGCCGCCGAAGGACCGGGACATCGCCATGGTGTTCCAGAACTACGCGCTGTACCCGCACATGAGCGTCGCCGACAACATGGGCTTCGCACTCAAGATCGCCGGCATCAACAAAGCGGACATCCGCAAGAAGGTCGAAGAAGCGGCGAAGATCCTCGACCTGAGCGACTACCTGGACCGCAAGCCGAAGGCGCTCTCCGGTGGTCAGCGCCAGCGTGTCGCCATGGGTCGCGCGATCGTGCGTGAGCCGCAGGTCTTCCTCATGGACGAGCCGCTGTCCAACCTGGACGCCAAGCTCCGTGTCTCCACCCGTACGCAGATCGCCTCGCTGCAGCGCCGTCTCGGCATCACCACCGTCTACGTCACCCACGACCAGGTCGAGGCCATGACGATGGGCGACCGCGTGGCCGTGCTCAAGGACGGTCTGCTCCAGCAGGTCGACTCGCCGCGCAACATGTACGACCGGCCCGTCAACCTCTTCGTCGCCGGCTTCATCGGCTCCCCTGCCATGAACCTGGTCGAGGTGCCGATCACCGACGGCGGTGTGAAGTTCGGCAACAGTGTCGTCCCGGTCAACCGTGACGCCCTGAAGGCCGCCTCCGACAAGGGTGACAGCACGGTCACCGTGGGTGTCCGTCCCGAGCACTTCGACATCGTCGAGGAGGACGGTGGCGGTGCCGCCGCGTCCCTGACGAAGGACACCGAGGACGCCCCGGCCGGTCTCGCGGTCTCCGTCAACGTCGTCGAGGAGCTCGGCGCCGACGGCTACGTCTACGGCACCGCCGAGGTCGGTGGCGAGACGAAGGACCTGGTCGTCCGTGTCGAGGGCCGCCGGGTGCCGGAGAAGGGCGCCACGCTGCACGTCGTGCCGCGACCGGGCGAGACCCACGTGTTCTCGACCTCCACGGGTGAGCGCCTCACCGACTGAGGCGACTCGGCCGACCGGCAACTCCGGAAACGCCCATCCCGGGTAATTCACCCAGGTTGACGAAGAGGGCCCCGCAGAACGCCGCGGGGCCCTTTTTCGTGTCGACAAATACCCCGGCACACCGGTCATTTCGAGCAGTGTGCGTCAACGCGGTACCCCGTGCGAGGCATCTCTTCATCCCCCGAACCGGTGACTAAATGTCGCCAAATCATCACCGGGCGCTACTCTCACTCGCGTGAAGCACTCCATTAACCAACAGACGCGAAGCGGCCGGGGCCCCGCCCGCCGTATCGGCCGCACGCTCGCCCTCGTCCTGCCCGTCGTCCTGGTGCTTTCCGGGACCCTCGCGGTCACCCGAGTCAACTGGACGGGGAGCTCCTCCAACTCGGTCCTCACGGCCTCGGACGCCTCCGACATCGCCTCGGACGCCAAGGCGGCCCACCGCGCCCCACAGGACGTGTTGCGCGACAAGCTCCTGGCCGAACTCCAGGAGAACGACCCGGGGGTGGTACTCACGCACCTCCAGCAGGCCGTGAACGAGCGCCCGTCGCTCGCCAGGCACTGCGCGTCGATCGCCCGCGCCGTGGGCCGCGCCGCCGTCCGCGTGTACGGCCCGACGCGCGCCCAGTCCTACGCCCGCCCGGTCTGCGACACGTCCTTCGCCTCGGGGGTCGCGGCAGCACACATCTGAGTCCACCACCCCTCCTCCGCCACGGACGGTTCGGAGGAGGGTAACGGCTGACCAAGGAACGGTTGCCGGCTCCGGACGTGGGCGGGACGCACCGTACAGTTCGGGTCATGACCGATCCGAACGCCGCGTCCCGCCCCGTTCAAGCCGTCGTCCTGGCCGGTGGCCAGGGCTCCCGGCTGCGTCCCTACACCGACGACCGGCCCAAGCCGATGGTCGAGATCCCCGGTACGGGCACTCCGATCATCGGCCATCAGCTTGCCTGGCTGGCCGAGGAGGGCGTGACGGACGTGGTGATCAGCTGCGGCCATCTCGCCCAGGTCCTGCAGGACTGGCTGAAGTCGGCCGACCTGCCGGTGAAGGTGACGACGGTCGTGGAGACGGAGCCGCTCGGGCGCGGCGGCGGGTTGAAGTACGCCGCCGCGCATCTCCCGCACCCGGACCGGCCCTGGTACGCCACCAACGGCGACATCTGGACCCGCTTCTCGCTGCGCGACATGGCGGACTTCCACGCGGAGCGCGACGCGGTCGCGACGCTGGCCCTGGCCCGTCCGCGGATCCCCTGGGGCGCGGTGAAGACGGACGGCTTCGGGCACATCACGGACTTCATCGAGGCGCCTCCGACGACGTACGAGATCAACGCGGGTGTGTACGTCTTCTCTCCCGAGTTCACCGGGCTGCTGCCCGAGCGTGGAGACCACGAACGTACGACGTTTCCGCATCTGGCCCGTGAGCGGCGGCTGGCCGGGTTCCCGATCCCTCAGGGCGCGTACTGGCGCGCCATCGATACGGCGAAGGATCTGACCGAGGCAGCGAAGGAGCTGGCCGCTCTGGGGCGGTGAGAGTTCGGGGGTACGGCCGTCTTCCGGCTGCGGGTTGAGTGTGGCTTGTCGCGCAGTTCCCCGCGCCCCTTAAGGGCGTTGCAGTGCCCGTACGTCGAAGGGGTCCCGCACATTGGTCGTGCGGGACCCCTTCGACGTTGCGGGCCGTGTCTCAGCCGGTGGGGCTGCCCAGGACGCCGCCCACCGGCTGGGCTACCCCAACAGGCCGCCCACCAGGCCCGACTCGCCGGAGGAGGATCCTCCGGAGCCCGTGCCGCCGGTCCCGCCGGTGCCGCCCGTGGCGCCGCCGGAGGTGGGGCCGGAGCTGGTGCTGGGGGCGCCTCCGGTCGGCGAGGACTGCTGGGGCGGGGTCTGGCCTGCCGTGCCCTGGGTCTGGCTGGGCGCGCCGCCGGTCGCGGTGGCGCCCGGGGTGGTCGCCGCGCCGGAGGGAGTGGAACCGGCGGTGGCGCCCTGGGTGGGCGAGTTCGAGGCCGACGGCGACTGGCTGTGCCGCTTGCCCGGCTTCTGCGGGAGCGGGGAGCCCGGCAGTTCGTTGCGCGGGGCCTCGCCGGGCCCCGGGACGATCACGCGGTCGGCGTCGCGGACCGCACCGCCGAGCAGCGAGCCTACGAGCAGCGTGATGCCGGTCGCGATCGCCGTGACGAGGGCGCCGCGGCGCAGGACGTAGCTGCGCAGATCCCAGATGTCGGAGCCGGGGCCGAGGCGCCGCCAGGCGCTGCCGGCGAGGCGGCCGTCGATGGAGTAGACGGGGGCGCCGGCGATGATCAGCGGGGACCAGGCGGCGAGGTAGATGATGTCGGGGGCGTCGTAGGCGGGAACGGTCTTCCAGCTGACGGTGACGATGAGCGCGGCCGACAGCAGCGCGCCGAAGACGGCGGCGACCCGCTGCCAGCAGCCGAGCACCGTGAGCACGCCCACGACCACCTGTGCGAAGGCGATGACGAGGCCGGAGCCGACGGGGTGCTGCAGGGCGAACTGCCGCAGCGGCTCGGCGACTTCCCAGGGGTGCAGGGTGTTGAGCCACTTGACCATGGAGCCGCGCTTGCCGCCGTCGAAGTAGACGGGGTCGCAGAGCTTGCCCATGCCCGCGTAGATGGAGATGAAGCCGAGGAAGATGCGCAGGGGGAGGAGGACGACGCCGAGGTTCATCCGGCGGCCCGGGTAGTAGGCGTGCCGCGCCGGGTCGTCGCCGTGGCGCTTGGCCGGCCGGTCGGTGCCGGCGGCCTCGTCGGACTCGTCGAAGTCCTCGAACTCCTCGGCGCCGTAGGCGTGTTCCTCGTCGTACGCGCCGGCGACGGTGCGCATGTCGGGGAGGAGGCGGGTGCCGCCGGTGTCGTCGCGGTAGTTGCGCTGGGCGCCGACGATCGGGGTCTCGACGGTCTGGTCCAGCTCGTCGTAGACCTCGTCGTAACCGCCGACGTCGACGCGCGGGATGACCTGGGTGGCTCCGGCGTCGGCGGACGGCTCCTCGCCGTGCCGGACGCTGCCGCCCCGTACGGCCTGGAGCAGGCGGTGCGCGCCGGTGTCGTCGGGGGCGGACCTGCCGCTCCAGACGACGGGCCGGCGCCGGGCGCCCGCAGCCGCCCCCGCTCTGCCCGCCGTGGTACCGACGACGGGCATACGGGCGCCGTCCTGGTTGGCGGTCAAGTGCCGTGCGATCCGCGGCGATTGGGTGCGCGTCGAGGCGCCCAGCATCACGCGGAAGCTCGCATGACTGACGATGACCTGCGCCGGATCGCTCGGCACCTTCACCATGGTCAGCGCCGGAGCGTCATCGAATCCCGACGGGCCGTCCCCCGTGGGTGTGCGGGGTGTTCTGGTGTCCACACTCATCTAACCGAGTGACGTGCGGTTAGGACACTGCTTTGACTCGCCTGATGTGTCCGGATCGCGTCAAGCTTGTCCTGGACGCCCAGATTGACCCGTACGAGTGACGCTACGGACGCGCGTTCAGCTGCGCAGCCGAGCCGCCTCGTACAGCAAGATCCCGTCGCCACACCCGCGTTCAGCGACTCCGCACCACCCGGCATCGCAATCCGCACCCGGAGGTCGCAGGACCCCTCTCGTCCGCAGCCCTCGCGCGCCCCGCGGCTTCGAGACGGCTGCGCCGGCCTCCGACCGACGGGTTCCGCCTGCTTGCGCCGACTGCTGTCAGGCGCGTCGGCGAGCCGCCTCGTACAGGACGATCCCCGTGGCAACACCCGCGTTCAGCGACTCCGCACCACCCGGCATCGGAATCCGCACCCGGAAGTCGCAGGTCTCGCCCACGAGTCGGGACAGGCCCTTGCCCTCGCTGCCGACGACGATGACGACCGGTCCCCCCAGGGCCTCCAACTCGCTGATGTCGGCGTCTCCGTCGGCGGCGAGGCCGACGATGGCGATGCCCTGCTTCTTGTACCCCTCCAGGGCGCGCGTCAGGTTGGTGGCGCGGGCGACGGGCGTGCGGGCGGCGGCGCCGGCGGACGTCTTCCAGGCGCCGGCGGTCATGCCGGCCGCGCGGCGCTCGGGTACGACGACGCCGTGGCCGCCGAAGGCGGAGACGGAGCGGACGACGGCGCCGAGGTTGCGCGGGTCGGTCACGCCGTCGAGGGCGACGATCAGCGGGTCCTTGCCCTCGTCGTAGGCCGCATTCGCCAGGTCCTCGGGGTGGGCGTACTCGTAGGGCGGGACCTGGAGGACCAGGCCCTGGTGGTTGAGCCCGTTCGTCATGCGGTCGAGCTCGGGGCGCGGGGCCTCCATGAGGTTGATGCCGCCGCGCTCGGCGGCGAGCTGCAGCGCCTCGCGGACCCGCTCGTCGTTGTCGATGAACTGCTGGACGTAGAGGGTGGAGGCCGGCACGCCCTCGCGCAGCGCCTCGACCACCGGGTTACGGCCGACGACCAGTTCGGACGACGACTTGCCGCCGCGGCCGCGCGGCGCGGGACGGCGCACGGCCTGCTTCGCCTTGGCGCCCGCGATGCGGTTCTTCTTGTGCCCCTTGCGCGCCTCGGCGGGCGGGGTCGGGCCCTTGCCCTCAAGACCCTTGCGCCGCTGGCCGCCACTGCCGACCTGCGCGCCCTTCTTGCCGGACATGCGGCGGTTGTTGGCTGCCATGACCTACCTGTCTGCTCTCGGATCTGCTCTTGGAAGAGTGAAGCGTGTGTGCGTACGTCTATGAAGTGTGCCGCCCGCAGAGCCGGGCGGCACAATCGATCTTCGGTTCAGCGTCTGGGCTCAGCGCGGACCGAGGCTCCAGCGCGGACCCTGCGGGCCGTCCTCGATGGCGAGGCCCGACTGGGTCAGCTGGTCGCGGATGGCGTCCGCGGTGGCCCAGTCCTTGCGGGCGCGGGCCGCCTCGCGCTGGTCGAGGACCAGGCGTACGAGGCTGTCGACCACGCCGTGCAGGTCGTCACCGCGGTCGGCCTCGCCGGCCCAGTGCGGGTCGAGGGGGTCGAGTCCGAGAACGCCGAGCATGGCCCGCACCTCGGCCAGCCGCGCGACGGCCGCTTCCTTGTCGTCGGCGGCCAGCGCGGAGTTGCCCTGCCGGACCGTCGTGTGCACGATGGCCAGCGCCTGGGGCACGCCCAGGTCGTCGTTCATCGCCTCGGCGAACGCCGGCGGCACCTGCTCGGACGGCTCGACGACCCCGGCCTTCTCCACCACCCGCTGCACGAAGCCCTCGATGCGCGCGAAGGCCGACTCGGCCTCGCGCAGCGACTCCTCGCTGTACTCGATCATCGAGCGGTAGTGCGGCGTACCGAGGTAGTAGCGCAGCACGATGGGCCGCCACTGCTTGACCATCTCGGAGACCAGGACGCTGTTGCCCAGCGACTTGGACATCTTGTCGCCGGCCATGGTCACCCAGGCGTTGTGCACCCAGTACTTGGCGAACTCGTCGCCGTAGGCCTTGGCCTGGGCGATCTCGTTCTCGTGGTGCGGGAAGATCAGGTCGAGTCCGCCGCCGTGGATGTCGAAGGCGGGGCCGAGGTACTTGTGCGCCATCGCCGAGCACTCCAGGTGCCAGCCGGGACGCCCGCGCCCCCACGGCGTCGCCCAGGTCGGCTCGCCGGGCTTGGCGGACTTCCACATGGCGAAGTCGCGCGGGTCGCGCTTGCCGGTCTCGCCGACGCCCGCGGGCTGCTGGAGGTTGTCGAGTTCCTGCCGGGACAGCTCCAGGTAGCCCGGGAAGGAGCGCACGTCGAAGTAGACGTTGCCGTCCGCCTCGTACGCGTGTCCGCGCTCGATGAGCCCCTGCATCATCTCGACCATCTCGGTCACATGGCCGGTGGCCCGCGGCTCGTAGGTCGGCGGGAGGCAGCCGAGCGCGGTGTAACCGTCGTTGAACGCGCGCTCGTTCTCGTACCCGATCGACCACCACGGGCGGTTCTGCTCGGCCGCCTTCGCGATGATCTTGTCGTCGATGTCCGTGACGTTCCTGATGAACGTCACGTCATAGCCGCGGTACTCGAACCAGCGGCGCATGATGTCGAAGTTGAGCCCCGACCGGATATGCCCGATGTGCGGGGCCGCCTGCACGGTGGCACCACACAGGTAGATCGAGACACAACCCGGCTTGAGCGGGGTGAAGTCACGGATCTGCCGGGCATTGGTGTCGTACAGACGAATGGTCACCACTCCAGGGTAGTGGGCGCCGGACAGTGCCTCGGACGATTGGGCCGAAAGTTGTCCGCGAGTGTGTTAGCGGCGTGCGCCCCCTGGGGGCGGCCGCCCCCGGACCCCCGCTTCGGCCTGAACGGCCTCGTCCTCAGACGCCGGACGGGCCGAGAGTGCTCACCCGGCGCTGAGAAGCGACCTCACCCCTCCCGCGCCACCAGCGCCGTGGCGATCGCCATCAGGCCCTCGTCGCGTCCCGGGAACCCGAGCCCGTCCGTCGTCGCGCCCGACACCGACACCGGTGCTCCCGCCGCCTCCGACAGGAGCTTCTGGGCCTCGTCCCGTCGCTTGCCGATCTTCGGACGAGGGCCCACGACCTGGACGGCGATGTTGCCGATCCGGAAGCCGGCCTCGCGGACGATCCGGGCGGCCTCCGTCAGCAGTGTGACGCCGGACGCGCCGGACCACTCGGGGCGCCCGGTGCCGAAGTGCTGTCCCAGGTCACCGAGTCCGGCGGCGGAGAACAGCGCGTTGCACGCGGCGTGCGCGACGACGTCCGCGTCGGAGTGGCCGGCCAGCCCCGGGCCCTCGCCCTCCCATTTCAGGCCGGCGCACCACAGCTCGCGGCCCTCCTCGAAGGCGTGGATGTCGGTGCCGATACCGACCTGCGGCAGCGGTGGCCCCTCGAAGGAATCAGAAGCCATCGTTCAGCCTCCGGCGGGCCAGGACCGCCTCCGCGAGAATCAGGTCGAGCGGGCGGGTGACCTTGAAGGCCTCCTCGTGGCCGGGTACGACCACCACCCGCAGTCCCAGCTGTTCGATCATGCTCGCGTCGTCGGTGACGTTGTCGGTCACCGTCTTGTGGGCGTGGAGCAGGGTCGCACGGTCGAAGCCCTGTGGCGTCTGGACCGCACGCAGGCGAGCCCGCTCCGGGGTGGCCACCACCGGCTCCGGGGCGCCCGGCGCCGGGGCCGGCTCGACCTCCTTGACGGTGTCGGCGAGGGGCAGCGCGGGCACGACGGCCGGGGCCCCCTCCCGTACCGCCTCGATCACCGCGTCCACCGTGTCCACCGGCACCAGCGGCCGCGCGGCGTCGTGCACCAGCACGATGTCGTAGTCGGGCGGCAGCGCGTCGAGGCCGAGCCTCACGGACTCCTGGCGAGTCTCGCCGCCGGGGACGACGAGGAAGTCGGTGCGCTCGGGCAGCGCGTGCGCGTCGAGGAGCGACTTGACCTCGGGCGCGCCCTCGGGCGGCGCCACGACGACGACCAGGGAGACCGCGCGGGACGCGGCCATCGCGCGCACCGCGTGGATGAGCATGGGGGTGCCGCCCAGCGCGCGGAGCGCCTTGGGGGCGCCCGGACCGAGGCGTACACCCCGGCCGGCGGCCGGGATCACGGCGGCCGTACGGGCACGCGTACGGTCCCCGACGGGCGAAGGGCGCGAATCGTCAGACATCGGTTCCTGTCAGGTTTGTGTGCTCGGCCTACGTGGGTATGGCCTGGGAAGTGCCGGGCGCGACGCCTTGACCGGACCCTTCCGTGACACCGGTCGAGCCAGCAGCCCGGGCCCGGCACGCCATACAGGGGCCCCAACCTCCCCGAACGTAGCTGTAGGCACGGCGTCCGAGTGCGAACATGCCGCAGCGCCCGGCGACAAAAAATACGTCATCGGGCACCGCGGCATTTCGATGTACTGAGGTGCTGAAGCGGGCTTGCGCCTGCGTCAGGTTCAGGACGCGAGAACCTCGTCGAGCAGAGCCTCGGCCTTGTCCTCGTTCGTGTTCTCCGCGAGGGCGAGCTCGCTCACCAGGATCTGGCGTGCCTTGGCGAGCATCCGCTTCTCACCGGCGGACAGTCCGCGCTCACGCTCACGACGCCACAGGTCACGCACCACTTCCGCGACCTTGATGACATCGCCGGAGGCGAGCTTCTCCAGGTTTGCCTTGTATCGACGCGACCAGTTCGTGGGCTCCTCGGCATACGGCGCGCGCAGCACTTCGAAGACCCGGTCCAGCCCGTCCTGACCGACCACATCACGTACGCCGACGAACTCCGCATTGTCCGCTGGCACACGCACCGTCAGGTCACCCTGGGCGACCTTCAGCACCAAGTAGGTCTTGTCCACGCCTTTGATCTGGCGAGTTTCGATGGCCTCGATCAGCGCGGCCCCGTGATGGGGATAGACCACGGTGTCGCCAACCTTGAACGTCATGTGACAGGTACCCCTTCCGTGGCTATCCAGAGTAACACGGAAACGGCGGGTTCTGAATGGCGTTTTCGCAGGTCAGGGCATATCTCGGGGCTTGACAACAGCAACAGGAACGTGCTGCGCGGCCCGAGCGGAAGAAGGTATTCGCAGGTCGGAGCGGCTCTCCGGGGGAGGAGAAACGCGTACGTTACACACATCCGGAGGCCCCACCAAGTGGACGAACGTCCCCATATGTCTGCTTCCAAGTGTGCGACTTCCGCTACTCCGTTCGGTGCAGGTAGTCGCTTCCTCATCGATTCCGGAATTGATCACCAGCACCCGTCCACGTGGTCCGTTGTTCCGCGGTGTGATCAATTCCGGGGCCGCCGCGCATTCCTTCACGGAAATTTTGCGCACCGTAGTACCGGGTATGCCGAAGGGGCTTATGTGAATGGCGGACGAGTGCCCGGCTACCCCCTGCCGAGCGATGCCGGAGGCTGGAGGGAGGGTCGGGTGCGGTGACTCGGGAACGGCTCGGTAACCTAAGGCCGCTGACAGACACTTAGGGCGGCTTTACGAGGTCGCCACGCTCGAGTCAAGGAGTTGCCGCCGCCGTGAGCAGCAGCCTTCGACGCGGTGCCCTCGCCGCCGCCGCCATCGCGTTCTCGATCGCCTCGCTCGCCGCGTGTGCTGCCGGGAGCGACGCCCAGACGTTGGAGGTCAAGCCGGACAACGCGGCGGCCAAGGTCGGGAACCTCAAGGTCCAGAACGTCATCATCATCACCCAGCCCGACCTGCAGTCGACAGGTCCCGCCGCGGTCGCCGCGACCCTCTTCAACAACGGCGACACCGCCCAGACGCTGGACTCGGTCACGCTGCCCGGCACCGGCAAGACCGCCGAGCTCAAGCCCGCCAAGGGCAACGGCCCGCTGACCGTCCCGGCCCACGGCTCCCTCGTGATCGGCGGCACGGGCAACGCCTCGGCGTCCCTGCCCAGCAGCCGCGAGGCCGTCAAGGACGGTGACGCGCAGCAGATCACCTTCACCTTCAGCGAGACCGGTGAGGTGAGCCTGCGGGCGTTCGTCGTCCCGTCCGACAGCTACTTCAAGAAGTGGGGCCCGAGCGAGATCCCGACGGGCGTCCCCTCCAGCGGCCCCAAGCCGAGCAAGGGCGCGACGGGTTCCCCCACCCCGACCGGCTCGGCGTCCGCGTCCACGTCGACCTCGGCCACCCCGACCGACGCGGCGTCCGCGAGCGTGACGGCGTCGAACTCGGCCGCCGGCCAGTGAGCAGTCGTACGGCGGCATTGTCGTCACAGTCGCAGCCGTAGCCGAAGCCGAAAGGGCGGGACCTCCCCAGGAGGTCCCGCCCTTCGGTGTTCGTGCAGGCCGCGTGCGGTTCGTGCAGGCCGTGCGGTTTACGGCTCGAACTTGTAGCCGAGTCCGCGGACCGTCACCAGGTAGCGCGGGGCGCCCGGGTCCGGCTCGATCTTGGCGCGCAGGCGCTTGACGTGGACGTCGAGGGTCTTGGTGTCGCCCACGTAGTCGGCGCCCCAGACGCGGTCGATGAGCTGCATACGGGTCAGTACGCGGCCCGCGTTGCGCAGGAGCATCTCCAGCAGGTCGAACTCCTTGAGGGGCAGGTCGACCTTGGAGCCGGAGACCGTGACCACATGGCGGTCCACGTCCATGCGGACCGGACCGGCTTCGAGAGCGGCCGGGGTGACCTCCTCGGGCTCGCCGCGGCGGCGCAGGACGGCCCGGATACGGGCGACCAGTTCGCGGGACGAGAAGGGCTTGGTGACATAGTCATCGGCTCCTATTTCCAGGCCGACGACCTTGTCGATCTCGCTGTCCTTGGCGGTGACCATGATCACCGGGACGTTGGAGCGGCCGCGCAGCTGGCGGCACACCTCCGTGCCGGGCAGACCCGGCAGCATCAGGTCGAGCAGGACGAGGTCGGCGCCGTTGCGCTCGAACTCGTCGAGTCCGTCGGGCCCGGTGGTCGCCACGGCGACCTCGAAGCCCTCTTTGCGGAGCATGTATGACAGGGCGTCGGAGAAGGACTCCTCGTCCTCGACGACGAGCACACGGGTCACGGAAGGACCTCCGGGGCGGGAAGCGGTTCGTACGGGGATGACTGGGTGGTGGTTCGGTCGGCCTCTTCGTCGAGATCGTCCAGGTCAGGGTGTTCGTGCGCGCGGTCGCGGGCAACCCCCGCCTCCGGCAGCCTCAGGGTGAAAGTGGAGCCCTGACCCTCTGAGCTCCACACCGTGACCTCCCCGCCGTGCGAGGCGGCCACGTGCTTGACGATCGCGAGACCCAGGCCGGTGCCGCCCGTGGCACGGGAGCGGGCAGGGTCCACGCGGTAGAAGCGCTCGAACACGCGCTCCTTGTCCTTCTCGGAGATGCCGATGCCCTGGTCGGTCACGGCAACCTCGATATGGTCTCCGCCGGGCGCCGTCAGCCGGCGGGCGGCTATGCCCACTCGGGTACGGGCCGGACTGTAGTTGACGGCGTTCTCGACCAGGTTGCCGAGGGCGGCGGCCAGCTGGCCCCTGTTCCCCCAGACGTGCAGGTCGGCGGTGCCGCCGGCGGCCATGGTGATCTGCTTGGCGCCGGCCTGGTGCCGGCAGCGGTCGATGGCCTCGGCGACCAGTTCGTCCACGCGGACGGGTTCGGCGTCCTCGAGCGGGTCGTCGTTCTGCACCCTCGACAGGTCGATGAGCTCCTGCACCAGGTTGGTGAGCCGCGTGGCCTCGATCTGCATACGGCCGGCGAAGCGCTCGACCGCCTCCGGGTCGTCCGAGGCGTCCATGACGGCCTCGGAGAGAAGGGAGAGCGCGCCGACGGGCGTCTTCAGCTCGTGGCTCACGTTGGCGACGAAGTCGCGCCGTACCGCCTCGATGCGGCGGGCCTCGGTGAGGTCCTCGACCAGCAGGAGCACCAGCCGGGAGCCGAGCGGGGCCACGCGCGCGGAGACGGCGAGTGCCTCGCCCCGCCCTGTCCCCCGCCGCGGCAGGTCCAGCTCGACCTGGCGTATCTCCCCGTCCCGCCGGGTGTCCCGGGCCATCTTCAGCATCGGTTCCACGGAGAGCCGACCGCCGCGGACCAGGCCGAGGGCGTACGCCGCGGAGCTGGCCTTGACGACCGCGTCGGCCTCGTCGAGGACGACGGCCGAGGAGCGGAGCACGGAGAGGACGGTGTCCACACCCGGCGGAAGGACCGGGTCGGTGTGCAGAGAGGTGCGGGTCGGGCGCTTCTGCTCCCGCTCGCTCCAGCGGAACGCCAGCACGGCGATCACGCCGGTGAGCACCCCGGCGATCGCTGCCGCTGCGGCTACCGCCGCGTTCACGTCCATGCAAACAGGTTAGGCATGGGGTACGACATCCCCACAGCCGTCGAGGTGCGACCTCGAACACTCGTCGCCCAGAGTTCACCTAGGAGCTAGGGGTGGTTCATTTGGGGTGACGGAAACCGACGCGTACGGGCCGGATCGTGGGAGCGTGGGGGCGGAGCGTCGGTTTTCGGAAAGCCGGACGCACGGACCCCTGCCCCGGCAGCCCCGAAGAACACGTAAGAGAGGGATCCCTGATGCGGGACGCGTACCACGAGGAACTGGACTCGATCGGCGACGGTCTGGTGGAGATGGCCCGGCTGGTCGGGTCGGCGATCGGACGCGCGACGACCGCCATCCTCGACTCCGATCTGAAGCTCGCCGAGAGCATCATCGAGGGCGACCAGAAGGTCGACGACCTCCAGCACGACCTGGAGGCCCGGGCCATAGCCCTGCTGGCCCGCCAGCAGCCGGTGGCCACGGATCTCCGTATCGTCGTCACCTCGCTCCGGATGTCGGCCGATCTGGAGCGTTCGGGCGACCTGGCACAGCACGTCGCGAAGCTCGCCCGCCTCCGCTTCCCGGAGCGCGCGATCCCGCACGACCTGCACGCGACCATCCTGGAGATGGGCCAGCTCGCGCAGCGCCTGATGGCGAAGGCGGCCGAGGTGATCATCTCGAAGGACGTCGACCTGGCGATGCAGATGGAGTCGGACGACGACGAGATGGACCTGCTGCACCGCACCCTCTTCCAGCACCTGCTGGACGACCGCTGGAAGCACGGCATCGAGACGGCGGTGGACGTCACCCTCCTCGGCCGCTACTACGAGCGCTACGCCGACCACGCGGTGGCGGTCGCCAAGCGCGTGGTGTTCCTGGTGACGGGCGAGCACGCGGACGAGCTGCAGGCCGACGTCCAGCCCGAGATCCAGCCGGTGGCGGGGGTCGAGGGGGCGTAGTCCCGCATGGTGCAGGGGGCGTGGTCCCGAAGGGCGGGGCGTGCGGGCGCCACTGTGCGCCGTTGATGCGCCCAGCGGAACGGGCATGCAATGGGCAAAGGACCAGCCTCCAGGAGGACCCATGGCCGAAGCCCCCACCACGCCCGACCCGACGCAGGAGCGCGAGACGGACCAGCCCGCCGAGATCAAGAGCCTCCCGCTCTTCGGCGCGTGCGGCTGCGGCTCGGGCTGCGGCTGCGGGTGCCAGTCGGGCAATCCCTGTCAGTGCGGTTGACGGCGTACGACGCCGAGTTTTTTTGTACGGCGGTGAGGGGTCCCGGCGATTGCGCCGGGGCCCTTCTTCGTGGGCCGAAGGGATGCCCCAGCCGGTACCGCTGTCGGTCTGCCGTCATCATCTTCAATGGACTCGCAAATCGAACACGTGATTGAATTCGGCCATGCGATCGTTCCCGGCAGACCTGACCCAGGCACAGCAGGAATGGAGCGCCACCTACCGGCAGCTCGCCGAACGGCCCGGCCGTACCGAGCTGCGCCGGCGCCTGTACCGGCTGTCGGCCCAGCTCTTCTTCCATCCCTACTGGCAGCAACGGCGCCCGAGCCCCGCGGCGTGGTGGGAGCTGCGTGACCTGGAACGGTGGGACGCGGACGTGCGTGAGCGGCTTCATCGATGACGGGCTGGGATGCGGAGCCTCATGCGCCGGATGATCCTGAAAGCATGTCCGGCCCGATTCGCGTGATCGTGCATCCGCCGTCCCCCACCGGTGGCCGACGGGTGCGTGTGGACGGCGAGATCCTCGGGCTGGCCCACAACGTGGCCGACGTCGCCGAGTTCCTCCGCCGGGCCGGGCTGGAGATCGATCCGACGGAGGTGGCGGAGTTGCCGTGGATCGACTGGCGCGGTGTGGGGCCTGAGCGCTGGGGCCCGTAGACGAGCGGCTGAGACGGACAGTGTGGATGTCAGGCAGGCCGAGGCACGATGCTCACCGCGCGGTAGTCGTAGCCGTCCTGTTTGAAGCCGGGGGCTTCCCAAGTGAGGTCGACCTGCTGTCCGGGTGACAGTGTGCGGAAGCCGGACGTCCGGACGTCGGAGAAGTGGCCGAAGCAGCCGCCGGGAGTCTCGGGCGAGTCGAGCACGCCCCACCCTTCCTCGTCGCTCCACTCGCGGACGGTCGCAGTCACCATGGTGGAACCCTACGGGCTCCCAGAGACGGCCCCAGCGCAGCAACAAGGCCCCTGCCGGCGGACAAACCGCGGGCAGGGGCCTTGATCATTCCGTCTTACTTCTTCTTGCCCTGGTTCTTGACCGCCTCGATCGCCGCCGCCGCGGCCTCCGGGTCGAGGTACTTGCCGCCCGGGGTGAGCGGCTTGAAGTCGGCGTTCAGGTCGTAGAAGAGGGGGATGCCCGTCGGGATGTTCAGGCCGGCGATGTCGGCGTCCGAGATGCCGTCCAGGTGCTTGACCAGGGCGCGGAGGCTGTTGCCGTGGGCCGCGACCAGGACCGTGCGGCCCGACAGGAGGTCCGGGACGATGCCGTCGTACCAGTACGGGAGCATGCGGACGACCACGTCCTTCAGGCACTCCGTACGCGGGCGCAGCTCCGGGGGGATGGAGGCGTAGCGGGGGTCGTCGCTCTGCGAGAACTCCGTGCCGTCCTCGAGCGCGGGCGGCGGGGTGTCGTACGAGCGGCGCCACAGCATGAACTGCTCCTCGCCGAACTCCGCGAGGGTCTGCGCCTTGTCCTTGCCCTGGAGGGCGCCGTAGTGGCGCTCGTTCAGGCGCCACGAGCGGTGGACCGGGATCCAGTGGCGGTCCGCGGCCTCCAGGGAGAGCTGCGCGGTGCGGATCGCGCGCTTCTGCAGGGAGGTGTGGACCACGTCGGGGAGGAGGTCGGCGTCCTTCAGGAGCTCGCCACCGCGGACTGCCTCCTTCTCGCCCTTCTCGTTCAGGTTGACGTCCACCCAGCCGGTGAACAGGTTCTTCGCGTTCCACTCGCTCTCGCCGTGGCGGAGGAGG